>OLOJ01000793.1_pt1 | contig 32214 bp, 25 predicted proteins | sample 1672251 | NCBI WGS metagenome assembly OLOJ01 (sample SAMEA3136664, study PRJEB25190) | human gut metagenome | biome: human gut; feature: human-associated habitat; material: faeces | place: Austria | collected 2013 | reverse complement strand
TAGTAAGTAATGTTCGTGAGAACTTACATTATCTCGATGTGAGTATATTTAATCATATTTTGAGTGGCAGAAAACAATGTATCGTTTTGCAATATACGGAAAAGGAGGCATCGGAAAGTCCACGGTTACCACCGCCCTGTCCTGTGCCTTTGCGGAAATGGGGCTGCGGGTGCTGCAGGTGGGCTGCGACCCGAAAGCGGACTCCACCCTATACCTTCACGGCGGTCACCGCATCGACACCATGCTGGACGTGCTTCGGCAGAAGCGGGATTCGGCAGAGCTGGCGGATCTGGTACACGTAGGATATAAGGATATCGTCTGTGCGGAAGCCGGCGGTCCCACACCGGGGCTGGGCTGTGCCGGGCGGGGCATCGCCGCCGCCTTCGAGGCGCTGGAAGCCCGGGATGCCTTCGACATCATCCAACCGGACGTGGTGCTCTACGATGTGCTGGGGGATGTGGTGTGCGGCGGCTTCGCCATGCCCATTCGGGAGGGCTATGCCCACCGGGTCTACATCGTCACCTCCGGCGAGAACATGGCCATCTACGCAGCAGCCAACATCGCCATGGCGGTGGAGAACTTCCGGGAGCGGGGCTACGCGTCTCTGGGCGGCCTGATTCTGAACCGCCGAGATGTGCCGGACGAGCGTGCCAAAGTGGAGACCCTGGCTGCGGACATTCACACGGACATCGCCGCCGATCTGCCTCGAGAGAATGCCATTTCCGATGCGGAAGTTCAAGGCCTGCCGGTGTTCGAGACCGCACCGGATTCGGATTACGCTAACGCCGTTCGGGGTCTGGCGCGCAAAATGCTGGCGGATTATGACAAGGAGAACACTCATGATTCAGAAGCTCAGTGATATTCAGAAGGACAATCTCACAAAAAGAAATTCCGCCCTCCACAGCACCCGCATGGAAGGAGCTTTTCGTGAGATTCAGGATATGGATTACGAATATTCCGCCGACATCGGGCTGGCCTACGCCTCCCCGGTTCGGGGCGTGTGGAACATCGTCCACATCGCCACCCTGGTACCTCAAGGTCACCAGATTTTCGTCTGCCCTACCAGCTGCCTCCGGGGTGTGGTGCTCACCACCGCAGAGCTGGGCCGCATGGACAAAATGTCCACCATCACCGTAGGCGAAGAGAACATCCTAGAAGGGGACATGGAAGAAATGCTGCAGCACGGGGTGGAACGGGTCATCCGGGAGCTGCCGGAAAAACCCCGCATGATGATGATTTTTACCAGCTGCATCCATCATTTTATGGCGGTCAACTACCAGCGGGTATACAAGATTCTGGCAAAAGAATTTCCGGAAATCGATTTCGTGGACTGTTACATGGACCCGATTATGCGCCGCACCAATCCGGTGGTTCCGTCCCTGTGGCGGCAGATGCACCGAGTGCTCCGCTATACCGAAGAGAAAAATCCGAAGCAGGTCACCCTTCTGGGCAACTGTTTCCCCCACGAAGGAACGTACTGCGACCTGGTCTCCCTGCTGGAAGCCAACGACATTAAGGTCTTGGAGGCCTGCAATTGCAATGATTACGATGAATACCTGACCATGGCGGAATCCACCTGCAATTTCCTGTTCCACAAGAGCGGCATCGCCGCCGCCAAGGATTTGGAAATTCGCCAGAAGCAGCCGTGGTACCGGATGCGCCCGGGCTACGCCTACGAGGAATACGACGAAGACCTGCGGAAAGCGGCGTCCATGCTGGGCATTCCGGAACCGGAACAGTCCTTCCTGGATTCGGAGAAGGCGCGGACGGAGGAGCGCATTCGGGAAACCCGAGCCCTGCTGGAAGACACGCCGATTTCCATCGATTACACAGCGGTGGACTGCCCGCTGGAGCTGGCGCAGTTCCTGCTGGATCACGGTTTCAACGTGGAATCCGTGATGGTGGACAACTTTACCGAGTCGGAGAATGTGTTCCGGAAGCTTCGGAACACCAAGCCGACACTTCGCATCTACGAAACCTACGGCTGGAATATCCGGCAGATGCAGCGGGGCCACGCGGGCAAAATCCTGTGCATCGGGCAGAAAAGCGCTTATTTTATGGACTCGGATTACTTCGTCAACGAGGTGGAAAACGCGGGAATGTACGGCTATCGGGGCCTCCGCCGGCTGATGGACCTGATTTCCGATGCCTTCCGGAACCCGAAGCCGATGCGGGATCTGGTTCAAGTAAAAGGATGGGAGTGTGAATGCGGTGAGTGATTATCAGACACATGTTTTTACCAGTACATATACGGCGGACGTTTCCGGTGTCTGCTCGGCACTCTACGAGCTGGGTGGAATGACCGTCATCCACGATCCTTCGGGATGCAACTCCACCTACTCCACCCACGACGAGCCGCGGTGGTTTGACACCGACAGCCTGATGTTCGTCTCGGGGCTGGATGAAATGACGGCGGTCCTGGGGGATGACAACGTGTTGATTGACGACGTGACTCACGCCGTCCGGGATCTGAAGCCCCGCTTCGTCACTCTGTGCAGCGGCTCCATTCCTCACATCATCGCCTTTGACTGCAAGGGCGTGGCTCACCTGCTGGAAAAACGCACCGGCGTTCCAATGCTCCCGGTAGCCACTACGGGAAACCGTTCTTACGTGGCCGGTGTGGGCGCCGCCTTGACGGAATGGGTGAAACGCTTCGCCGACCCGTCGGAAAACCCGTATCGCGTCGGCTCTTCGGGAAGCCCGGATTGCTCCGCGAATACTTTAGAGGGCGCTGCCGGCCCGGAATCCTGTGCCGTGAAGAAATTAAATGGCGCTGCCGACCCGGAAGCCTGTGGAAATGAATCCTTCTCGGTGAACCTGCTGGGCGTAACGCCGCTGGATTTCTCCATTAACGGAAATGTGGACGCCATGCGCAAAGTCTTCGAAGATGCCGGCATCCCGGTGAACTGCTGTGCCGCCATGGGAGAATCCTTTGATTCCCTTCGGCATATCTTCCGCGCTTCGGTGAACGTGGTGGTTTCTTCCTGCGGCCGGCGCCTCGCCCGTTATATGGAACAGACCGCCGGCATTCCTTATGTGGAAGGCACGCCCATCGGCGCCTACGGCGCCGCTCGCCTTCCGGAACTGGCAAAAGAAGCGTATGCGAAGAAGCGTGCTTCTTTGGAAGAAGATTCGCATGGAGCCTTGGATGGAACCTCCGGCACGGCAGAGTCTGCTTCCGCTCAAGGAGCCTCCGGCTGCGCACTAACCGGATCCGGCGATGGAGCCTCCGGCACCGCGTGCAAAGAAACCGCTGCCCGTCCCGGCTCCCTTCGGATGCTCCTGGCAAAGAAAAAAGGAGATTCCGAAGTAATTCGTCTCTGGAATGGCAATCCGGCGCACGAACGCTGGGACGTCCCGGACAGTCAAATTCTGATTATCGGAGAAGAGGTATTCGCCCAGTCCCTGGCCGCCGCAATCAATCAATTGACGCCGGATTGCCGCCACGGACTTCAGGCCTTCGCCGTCTGGCCGGATGTGGACCACGGTTTTCCGGAAGATGTGCTGGCGGAGCTGATTCGAAAATCCCGATATATCATCGGGGATCCATTGTACCGAACCATCCCCCACGATTCCACACAAAACACCTTCGTGGATTTCCCTCACGAGGCCTACTCGGGAAGGATTTTCCGAGATCGAATCCCGGTTTTCATTGGAAAGGACTATGATGTCGCGGAGCTGCTGTAGCAGCTCCACTTTTTGATGCCATCCGGCGGCGGAGCGGCGCGGGGCCGGGCCCGTACGGACCGGAAGGGCAGCACGGATGTCTCTTCCTCCGGTCCGGCGTGGTGCTTCTCCCCCCGCAAACCCTTGTTCTTTCGTCGACGGGCACCACGCCCCCAGGCACGAACGCGAGTTCCGCCGGCTCGGCGTGGTGCTTCTCTCCCCGCAAACCCTTGTTCCTTCGTCGACGGGCACCACGCCCCCAGGCCCAAACGTGAGTTCCGGCGGCTCGGCGTGGTGCTTCTCTCCCCGCAAACCCTTGTCCCTTCGTCGACGGGCACCACGCCCCCAGGCACGAACGCGAGTCCCACCGGCTCGGCGTGGTGCTTCTCTCCCCGCAAACCCTTGTTCCTTCGTCCACGGGCACCACGCCCTCAGGCCTGGAGGGACTCCGACCCCGGCGGAGCGCGCTAGCCCCCTCCGGCCGCACTTAGATGTTGGAAACGGCATCGCCGTTTCCTTCTGCTCCTCACCAAAAAGCAAACGGCGCATTGCACGGTACGTGCAATGCGCCTCTCTTCTCAATGATTCTATTTGTCTCAATGATCCTATTTGTGTTCCTTTTCCACCTCGGCCTTGTGGGCTTCGATGACCTTTTCTGCCAGGTGAGCCGGAAGCTCTTCATACTTGGAGAATTCCACGGTGAAGGTTCCTCTTGCCTGAGTCATTGCTCTCAGAACGATTGCGTAATCAAAGAGCTCGGACTGCGGTGCTTCTGCCAGCAGCTTGGTTTTGCCGTTGTCCGTCGGCTCCATGCCCAGGATGCGGCCTCTTCTCTTGTTCATGTCACCCATCACATCGCCGGTGTACTTTTCCGGAACGGTGATTTCCAGCTTCATGATTGGCTCCAGCAGGCAAGGATTTGCCGCTACGATACCTTTCTTGAATGCCAGGGAAGCGGCAATCTTGAAGGACACTTCGTTGGAGTCCACGTCGTGATAAGAACCATCGTAAAGAACGGCCTTTACGTTCTGAACCTTGCATCCTGCCAGAGGGCCCTTGTCCATGCATTCCAGCAATCCCTTTTCAACTGCCGGAACGTAGTTCTTCGGAATGGATCCTCCGAACAGCTCTTCGGAGAATTCGAAGTTCTGCTGAGATGGGGAGAACCGAATCCATACGTCACCGTACTGGCCGGCACCGCCGGACTGCTTCTTGTGCTTACCCTGTACATCGGAGGAACCCTTGATGGTCTCTCTGTATGCGATCTTCTGCGGGATTACCTTTACGGATACGCCGTATCTTTCCTTCAGCTTTGCACGGATGATACCGATCTGGATATCTCCCTGACCGCCCAGAAGGGACTGGTGTGTCTCCACATTTCTTTCCAGTACGAAGGATGGATCTTCTTCCATCAGCTTGTGCAGACCCTGTGCCATCTTTTCCTCGTCCTTCTTCTCTGCCGGCTCAACGGCAACGAAGTAGTTCGGCTTCGGGAAGTTGATTCCCGGCATGGTTACCGCTTTTGCCTTGAGGCACAGCGTATCGCCGGTTTTGGTGTGCTGCAGTTTTGCCAGAGCCACCATATCGCCCGCCGGAACTTCCGTTGCGTTCTCCTGCTGCTTGCCTCTTACGAAGAACATGGAACCCAGCTTTTCGGATTTCTGTGATCTCGGGTTGTACAGCTCCTGTCCCAACTTAACCGTTCCGGAGAGAACCTTTGCGTAGGAGATTTTTCCCATAAAAGGATCTGCGATTGTCTTGTAGACATACATTACCGGGTCGGCGCTGACGTCGGTGATGACTTCCACGTCTTCGTCCTTGCTGTTCTTTCCAATATATGGCGCGTGCTTGGACGGAGTCGGCACGTATCTGGCGATGGAACGCAGTACCTCGTCGATTCCTTCGCCGGTGAGGCTGGATGCCTTGATAATCGGAACGACATCACCGTTAGCGATACCATCCATCAAGCCGTTGGTGAATTCTTCATCGGTAAACGGTTCATCGTTGAAGAACTTCTCCATCAGCGCTTCGTCGGTACCTGCAACCGCTTCTCTCAGCGCATCCTCGTCATCGTCGGTAACCACGGAGTTGCCGAACTTCTCACGGAGCTGCTCTACCAGCTTGTCGCAGTCAACATTGTCTTTATCTATTTTTGTGAGGACCATGAATTTAGGTGTATCCGTTTCACTGCAAAGTTCCCATGCCTTCTCGGTACCCACCTGAATTCCTTCGGATGCGTCCACCATAATAATGGCCGCACTGACCGTACTCATTGCCGAATCTACTTCGCCAACGAAGTCGAAGAATCCCGGAGTATCCAGGAAGTTGTACTTGTAACCATTGTACTCTACCGGTACCATCGTCGTATTGATGGAATATTTTTTCTCGATTTCCATCTTGTCATAGTCGGACACGGTATTTCCGTCTTCCACTTTGCCCAGGCGGTTGATTACTTTTGTTGCGAGTAATGCCGCCTCCAGAAAGGTCGTTTTACCACATCCGCCATGTCCCAGCAGTACAACGTTTCTGATTTTGTCACTTGAATAACCTTTCATAGTATCCTCCTGTAATTTACAACCGATATGTTTTTTGCCCAAGGGCAAGTCGGTTCACATTGATTGCCTGCCGGCATTCATCCATACAGGTATATTTAAATACGAAGCCGCAGGCAGTGTTTTTAGAACTCCGCACTCTTTGGAGTTCTTGGGAATGGCAGCACGTCACGGATATTGCTCATACCCGTCAGGTACATGATCATTCTCTCAAAGCCCAGGCCGTATCCGGCATGTTTCACGCCGCCGTAACGACGAAGATCCAGATACCACTCATAGCCGTTTTCGCTGATTCCCAGCTCTTTCATCCGCGCTTCCAGCACGTCCAGACGTTCCTCTCTCTGGCTTCCGCCGATGATTTCGCCCACGCCCGGCACCAGCATATCGCACGCTGCAACGGTCTTTCCATCATCGTTGAGGCGCATGTAGAACGCCTTGCAGTCCTTCGGATAATCCGTTACGAAAATCGGTTTCTTGTACACTTCCTCTGTCAGATAACGCTCGTGTTCCGTCTGAAGCTCCAGTCCCCATTCTACCGGATACTGGAATTCCTTACCGGACTTCTGCAGGATTTCAACCGCTTCCGTGTAAGTTACCCGTTCAAAGCTGGAGTTCACGATGTGATCCAAGCGCTCCAAGAGGCCCTTGTCGATGAACTGATTGAAGAAGTTCATCTCCTCCGGTGCATGCTCCAGCGTATAGGTGATGATGTATTTAACCATTGCCTCGGCAAGGTCCATGTCGTCCTGAAGATCCGCAAAAGCTATCTCCGGTTCGATCATCCAGAATTCCGATGCATGTCTCGCAGTGTTGGAGTTCTCCGCACGGAATGTCGGGCCAAAAGTATATACGTTGCGGAATGCCAGTGCAAAGGCTTCCGCTTCCAGCTGTCCGGATACGGTCAGATTGGTTTCTTTTCCGAAGAAGTCCTGAGAGTAGTCAATCTTTCCATCCTCTGTTCTCGGCAGATTGTCCGGATCCAATGTGGTTACCTGGAACATTTCGCCGGCACCCTCTGCATCACTTCCTGTGATGATTGGAGCGTGAACGTAGACGAAGTTCTGTTCCTGGAAGAATTTGTGAATTGCATACGCAACGATGCTGCGTACTCTGTATACGGCGGAGAAGGTGTTGCTTCTCGGTCTCAGGTGCGCGATTTCACGCATGAATTCCATGGTATGACGCTTCTTCTGCAGCGGGTAATCCGACTGAGAATCCGCTTCCACCACGATTTCTTTCGCTTTGATTTCAAACGGCTGCTTTGCTTCCGGAGTCAGCGCCAGAGTTCCTCGTACCGTTACGCCGGCTGCCAGATGCACCTTGGAAATTTCGGTAAAATTAGCCAGATTGTCTGCTTCGTATACCACCTGCAGCGGAGTGAAGAACGTTCCGTCATTGATGGACAGGAATCCAAACTGATTCGAACTTCTGTTGCCTCGAACCCATCCGTGGACTACCACTTCCTGATCGCCGTACTTCTCCTTGTTTCTGAATAATTCCCTGATTTCAATATCCTTCATGGGTATATTCCCCTCCTAATTATAAATCGTATTGTGTCTGCTTACATAAATTTAAGCTTCCAGTTATGATTATAACATAGAGCATATTTTTTAGCTATATAAAAAGGGGGGCTATACATACCATAATTTACAATATTTTTATCGAAACCGATGACAAATTTTACTTGAACATCATTTCTCGGAACGCTACACTTTCAAAGTCAATCGCCGGAATCCATCGTTATGAGCGAATTCACAACTTCTGATTGTGTAACGGTCGAGGTTACGATGGTTTTTTTATGCCCTTTTTTGGGCGAAAAGAAGGAGGCTTACAATGATGAGAAAAGAAATACGGTGAACGATTTGGTGGCCGTGGTCACCTACTACGGCCTGGCATGGCTGCTGCTGATTGAAATTTTTCAAATTATATAGTATGTGCGTATGTCGGCAGGGAAACAGCGGCATTCTATTTCCATTGTCGTTATCGCACACTTAAAATCCCATATGCCTAGAATTTCGAGGCGAGTTCACGCTTTTTGTCCGAAAAACGAGATTTAGCGTGAACGGTTTTTGCCAAATTTTCAGGATTCTAATTTTTGTTCACGCTAAAAAGCCAATTACCTTCAAAAAGCGTGAACGCTTTTCAAGGCTTACATCTCTACGCAGAGCATCATCCGGGTAAAACGAAAAAAACAGAAAATCGTTCACGCTAATTTGCAAAATATGAAGGATTAGCGTGAACTCATGTCGAAATTCTAGGCATATTAAACTTTCCGTTTCGGGTTATCTCTAATCTCTGAGAAATGGAAGACCAAGAAAAGAAGGGCGAAATGCGCGCTGCAGCAGCGCCCTTTCGCCCTTCTTTTAGATTCATAATATTAAAGTGGCCGGTCTTGCCGTTCCATCTCGTTCACCTTCTTGTAGGCAGCCACATCCAACGCCACGATGAACACCAGGAAAATGATGGTCCAAATCGGCTCCTTCATGGATGCGCAGAAATCGTAAAATCCGTGCAGCAGCATCGGAATCCGAATGGCGTTGCGAAGATGCTTTTTCCGCAGGGGCAGATTCCCGTGCACCTCACAGTATTTTGCCAGGCTGAAGGAAATACCCATGTAGATGGCAAAGATGCAGTGTCCCGGGATGGAGGTGACCGCACGGACTCCCGCCGTGGCCATTCCGTACTCCATCACGTAGAGCACGTTCTCCGCGGCGGCAAATCCGATGGATACCGCTACCGCGTAGACGATGCCGTCGAAGGTGTAGTTGAAGGCCGGGTGGTTCCAGGAACCCTTCTTTAGGGCGAAGTACTTCACCCCTTCTTCCACCAGTCCCACGCAGAAGAAATTCTCCACCAGGATGAACAAGGTGTTTTTCGGGGAGATGACGCCTCCCACCAGACTAATCAGAAAACCTTCCAGAAAGGCCGCCGGAACAGTGGTCAGCACGCCGAAGATCAAGAGTTTTACGATCAGACCCCCCGGCTCCTTTTCCACCTTGTCCAGCTTGTAGATTTTAATCATCAGAAACAGCGGCGGCAGCAGCGCTGCCAGCAGTAACATTGTCATTTCCGGTGGCTCTCCTTCCATTCTTTCAGCTGCTCATAGCGAGCCTTGAACCGTCCTTCGTTCCCCTGCTCCGTCGGGTTGTAGTACTGCCGATCCTTCAGAGAATCCGGCAGGCACTGCATGGCGGTAACTTTTTCCTCGAAATCGTGGGCATACTTGTAACCCTTTCCGTAATCCAGTTCCTTCATGAGTTTGGTCGGCGCGTTTCGGATGTGCAGCGGCACCGGTTCCTGCAGATGCTGTCGGGCGTCGTCCCGAGCGGCGAAATAGGCCGTCTCCATGGCGTTGGACTTCGGCGCCAAGGACAGGTAAATAATTGCTTCCGTCAGGTGCACCGAACATTCCGGCATGCCGATGAAGTGACATGCCTGGTAGGCCGCGATGGCAATCTCCATTGCGCGAGGGTCCGCCAGACCCACATCCTCTGCGGCGAAACGGGTCACCCGCCGCGCCACGTAGAGGGGATCCTCCCCCGCTTCCAGCATACGCGCCAGCCAGTACACCGCCGCATCCGCATCGGAATTCCGCATGGATTTGTGCAGGGCGGAAATCAGATTGTAGTGCTCCTCCCCGTCCTTATCGTACAAAAGCATTTTCTTGGAGGTGCACTGCTCGAAGGTGTCTTGGGTCACCGTAATGCGCTGGCGCCCATCTGCCTCCGTATAGTAGTCTCCGTTGAGAATCAGCATTTCCAAAGTGGACAGCGCCGACCGGGCATCGCCTCCGGAGAACACGGCTACGGCCCCCAGCATTTCATCGGTGATGACGATATCCTTGTCCCCGTAGCCTCGAGGATCCCGGATGGCCCGTTTCAGCAGACCCACCACCTCTTCTTTTTGCAGGGCCTTCAGTACGAATACCTTGCAGCGGGACAGCAGCGCCCCGTTCACCTCAAAGGACGGATTCTCCGTGGTGGCGCCGATGAGAATGATACTGCCCTTTTCCACAAAGGGCAGGAAGGCATCCTGCTGCGCCTTGTTAAAGCGATGAATCTCGTCGATAAAAACAATGGTTCGCTCGCCGAATCTCCGGCTCTGCTCCGCCTCCTGCATCACCTGGCGGATTTCCTTAATTCCGCTGGTCACCGCACTGAAGGTGATGAACCGGGACTGGGTGGTATTGGCGATTATTTTTGCCAGGGTAGTCTTTCCCACCCCCGGCGGCCCCCAGAAAATCATGGAGGTCACCCGGTCGTTGGCAATCAGATTGGAGAGCACCTTGCCCTTTCCAATCAGATGCTTCTGGCCCGCGAACTCCTCCAGCGTCCGAGGACGCAGTCGTTCCGCCAGCGGCTCATTCGCCGTCGTGTCCACATTGTCAAACATCGAAATCTGATTCAATCTCTAATTCCTTTCGTTTTTAGAAGTAACTTACCTTTACACTCTTTCCCATTTTCCGGAGGCACTGGGACAGCTCTTCCACCAGGGACATCTTCACGTTAAAATTAATGCTCACGTCCTGATGGGCCGGATTCACCGCACGGCCCACGAAGAAGTTGATATCCGTGGCCTCTTCAAAAAGGATTCGGCTGATCAGCGCCGAGGCATCGTGCTGCACGCTCCATTCGATGTAGGACTCGTCCCGAGAGACGTAGTCCTTGGCGTATTTCAGCACCTTGTCGATCGTCACCACGCCTTCCGTCACCAGGTCCACCCCGTCGATTTCCGACATCGGCGGTGCCCCTTTCACGTTGTACTTCGAGCTGGTGCGAATGCTCTTGCCCAGATATTCCGCCGCAATGGATGCGGTGGTTCCGCCGCAGACGATGTGTTTGCCCTCTTTGGAAAAGAACAGAGACATCATCCGATCGCAGTCGTCCCGGTTCGCCGGCGGTCCGAAAATCAGATTCACCTGAGACCGCTTGATCACCCGCACGATACAGGCCGTGGTGTCGTCAATGGGCTTACCGTCATACAGCTTGTTGCACTCCTCAATCAGGATGGACGCCAGGGTTTTGGCGGTATAGCCGATAGGGGAGATGGTTTCCATAAAATCCCCGATTTCCTTTTCCGTCCAGTTCTTGTTGTAGCTCAGCGTGTCGTTGGCCCCCGGGCAGCCGTCGCTCATGGCGATAAAAATATCATTTTCCCGCAACGGGATTTTCGACTGATAAATTTTCTTTCCGTCGATGATGCTCTCAATCTTCGGATAATCCACCACCTTGCAGTCCCGAATCATGATAACCAGCGGGTTATCGTACTGAATCAAGCTCATGGTCTCATTCTCGATAATGTGCATGATGGTGAAGGTGGAATAGGCCACCCCGTACTCCGAGCTGATGGGAAGGGTGGCGGCGATGGTATGCACGCACTCCTCCAGGGACAAGCCATGAGCCATCATGGTGGAAATGATCTTTGCGGTGAGGGTGGACAGAATGCTGGCTTTCACACCGCTCTTCAGTCCGTCCGCCAGCACCACCACTTTGGAATCGCTGTTCTCCTGCTGCACCACATCCACATGGTCCCCGCACAGATACTCTCCGTGATGGTTGATGCTCTTGTATCCGATGTCAACGCTTAAATCATTCATCTTTCATGGACTCCTTCAGGTTCGTCAACGCAATCTTCGTCTCCGCTGCCGTCTCTCCCAGCAGGGATGCAATTTCCTGAACGATACGCATCTGCTTCTCCACCACCTTGTCCGCAACTTCGGTGGTCTGACGCCGCATTTCCGCTTTCTTTTCCCGTTCTGCCGCTTCGTCGCTCACGTCCTCCAGCATACAGAACAGCATCCGGTAGCTCTGGTCATACAGCACCTGTTCCTCCACGTACCGGTCGTACTCCGCCAGGTACGCGCACTGGAATACGCTCTTTCGGCTCTCCAGGGCATCCAGGAACGGCTTCGGATCCAGCAGTGTTACAATCTGAGATCCCAGCACATCGGACGGTCTGCGGATGTTCATGATTCGGCAGGCCGCCGGGTTAATCTGCTGAATCTCTAAGCGCTCGTTCAGCACCAGCAGTCCGTTCGGCGTGTTGTCAAAGATGATGTTGGAGAAGTTTTCCGCCTTTTCCTTCAGGTACGGCAGGCACATTTCGATTTCCGCCTTGCCCTGATAGATGGCGATGGCTTTCTCCCGACAAGTATCGTACCCGCAGGTACCGCAGTTCAACTCGTCGGACGGCTTCTTCTTTCCCATCTTGCTGAGAATTTCCTGAATCTTCCGCTCCGTCGGCATATCCTTCATGCCCTCCAGAATATCGTACCGTCTGGAAAGCTCGCTGATCTCCGGCTGCTCCACCGGGAAATCCTTGTCTCCCGCATACCGGGTCACCGACAGATAGTCGGTGATGAACCACGGATGGTATTTCTCCATCACCGGTCCGTTCACGCAGCTTCCCTTGCAGGCGGACATTTCCATAAAGCAATTGCTCACATGTCCGGCCGCCACATCTTCCAGGGCAGCGATGCAGTTATCAATTCCGTCCACAGCCACGTATTCGTACTCCGGATCCCGGTCCTTCATGGTTCGAAGGATGCCCGCCACCGTCGGGAAGATGCGGGCCAGGCTTTCCGGATTGCTGTCCACCTTCTTCTCCAGCCGGACGTTTTCCTTCTCCAGCCATTCCGTCAGCTCCTCAAAGGTCAGGGCCGCGTCCACGATTCCCGGATACCGCTGTGCCTCGTCCTTCTTCGCCACGCAGGGGCCGATGAACACGGTCTTGGCCTCCGGATTCCGGCGCTTGATGTCGCGGCAGTGGGCCTGCATCGGCGAAAGGGTATCCGCCAGATATTTGATCATCTCCGGATAGTGCTTCTGAATCAGCAGGTTAACGGACGCGCAGGCAGAACTGATGATCACCGGTTTCTGCTTCTCGTGCACCAGGCGTTCGTAATCTGTTTTTACCATGGTCGCTCCGATTGCCGTCTCTTCCACATCGGCAAAACCCAGCTTCTGCAGACCTTCCCGCATCGCATCGATGCCCACGCCGTCGTAATTGGCAATGAAAGAAGGGGCCATGCTGGCGATTACCGGCTCTCCGCTCTGAATCATCACCTTGACCTTCTCCACTTCGCTGACAATTTCCTTGGCGTTCTGCGGACAGACTACAAAACACCGGCCGCAGAGGATGCATTCGTCGGCGATGATGTGGGCCTGATCGCCGGAAAACCGGATGGCCTTCACCGGGCAGTTCCGAATGCATTTATAGCAATTCTTGCAATTGGATTTCTTAAGAGTAAGGCAATGTGCCATGACTGCTCCTTTCCACAAAACAACGTATTAATAAATTATATAATGTAATTATCCGCCAGATTCCGCTGCATCAGATCCGCAACGGTCACGCTGTCCAGATAATTCTCAATCAGCTCGTCCAGCTTCCGCCACATGGGAAGAGTACGGCAATCTTCTACCCGGTCGCAGGGCTCCGAACAGAGCTCCACGCAATTGACCGGTGCCAGAGTTCCCTCCGTCAGCCGCAAAATCTCCCCCACCGTACAGTCCTGAGGCTCCTTCAGCAGCCGGTATCCGCCGCCCTTTCCGTGAACCCCTTCCACCAAGCCGCCCTTCGTCAGCAGCGGCATGATTTTCGTGATGTACTTCAGAGAGATACGCTGGCGATTCGCCACATCCTTCATGGGAATATACCCCCCGTTGGCATTCTCCGCCAAATCGATAACCACCCGTAAGGCATAACGCCCTCTCGTTGAGACCAACATTTTACACCCTCCTACTCAATGCTAATCCGTTTCAACTGGAATATATCACAAAGGGCGCTGTCCCGCAACCTTCTAGCAGAACAGCGACCCTCTTCATTTTTCCGTAAAAATAATTTCGCCTCGGCTTTCGTTATTCCGAAAACAGCGGTGTGGACAGGTACCGATCTCCCGTATCCGGCAGCAGTACCACGATGGTTTTTCCTTCGCTCTCCGGTCTCTTTGCCACTTCCACTGCCGCAGCTACTGCCGCGCCGGAGGAAATTCCCACCAGCACGCCTTCACGTCTTCCCACTTTGCGGCCGTATTCAAAGGCATCCTCGTTGGATACCGGAATGACTTCATCGTACACCTTTGTGTTCAGCACGTCCGGTACGAAACCGGCACCGATTCCCTGAATCTTGTGCGGACCGCCCTTTCCGGTAGTCAGAACCGGAGACGACGCCGGCTCCACCGCGATGACCTTTACCTCCGGCTTTTGGCTCTTCAGGTATTCACCCACGCCGGTGACCGTGCCGCCGGTGCCCACTCCGGCAATAAAGTAATCCACTTCTCCATCGGTATCCCGGTAAATTTCCGGACCGGTGGTCTCTCTGTGTGCCGCCGGATTGGACGGGTTCACAAACTGTCCCGGAACGTATCCGCCCGGTGTTTCCTTCGCCAGTTCATTGGCCTTCTCGATGGCTCCGGTCATGCCCTTGCTGCCATCGGTAAGTACCAGCTCCGCACCGTACGCCTTCATCAGCTGGCGCCGTTCCACAGACATGGTCTCCGGCATCACGATGATGATTCGATATCCTTTTGCCGCCGCAATGGCTGCCAGGCCGATGCCCGTATTTCCGGAAGTCGGCTCGATGATGACGGAACCTTCTTTCAGGTCCCCGCGAGCCTCCGCATCCTCGATCATTCTTTTTGCCACCCGGTCCTTTACGGATCCTGCCGGATTGAGATATTCTAATTTTGCCAGAATACGCGCCTTCAGCCCCAATTTCTTCTCCAGATTCGTGAGTTCCAGAAGCGGCGTACCGCCGACCAGCTGATCGGCCGATGTATATACTTTTGCCATGATTCGATCCTTTCTCTCATGATTCATCTTTAAATTATTATAATCGGGAAGGTCGATCGAATCAACCTTCCCCAATCCCTATTCTTTCGTATACCCCTATACGAAACACCCCTATTTCACTGCGGCAAAACCCTTTTCCAGGTCCGCGATGATGTCGTCGATATGCTCTGTTCCGATGGACAAACGAATGGTATTTTCGTGAATGCCGGCGTCTTCCAGCTCCTCCGGTGTCATCTGAGAATGAGTGGTAGTTGCAGGATGGATGACCAGAGATTTCACATCTGCCACATTGGCCAGCAGGGAGAAAATTTCCAGGTTGTCGATGAATTCAAATGCCTCTTTTCTTCCTCCTTTAATCTGGAATGTGAAAATGGAAGCTCCGCCGTTCGGGAAGTATCTCTCATACAGCGCGTGATCCGGATGATCCGGCAGCGATGGGTGGTTGACCTTCTCTACCTTCGGGTTGTTCAACAGATATTCGATGACCTTCTTCGTGTTCTCCACGTGTCTCTCGATTCGGAGGGACAGTGTTTCGGTGCCCTGCAAAAGGAGGAATGCCGCGAATGGAGAAATGGTAGCCCCGGTATCCCGGAGGAGAATCGCTCTGATATATGTGGCAAATGCCGCCGCACCTGCTGCCTCCGTGAATTTAACGCCGTGATAACTTGGATTCGGTTCCGAAATCCATGGATAGCGTCCGGAAGCGGCCCAGTCAAAGGTTCCGCCGTCCACGATGACGCCGCCCAGGGTAGTTCCGTGACCGCCGATGAATTTGGTAGCGGAATGAACCACGATATCTGCGCCGTGTTCGATCGGACGAATCAGATACGGTGTGCCGAATGTATTATCGATGACCAGCGGCAGCCCGTGCTTGTGGGCAATTTCCGCCAATGCTTCGATATCCGGAATATCACTATTGGGATTTCCTAGGGTTTCAATGTAAAGTGCTTTCGTATTCTCTTGAATTGCCCCTTCTACTTCGTCCAGCTTGTGTACGTCCACCAGTGTGGATTCGATGCCGTACAGCGGAAGGGTGTGCTCCAGCAGGTTAACGCTGCCGCCGTAAATGGTCTTCTGAGCAACGATGTGTTCGCCCTTCTGTGCCAGAGCCTGGATGGTGTAAGTGATTGCAGCGGCGCCGGAGGCGACTGCCAGTCCTGCAACGCCTCCCTCCAGTGCGGCGATTCGATCTTCAAAAACGCCCTGGGTGGAGTTGGTCAGTCTGCCGTAAATGTTTCCCGAATCCGCCAGACCGAAGCGGTCTGCCGCATGCTGACTGTTATGGAATACGTAAGATGTGGTGGCGTAGATTGGAACGGCTCTCGCATCGCTGGCCGGATCCGGCTGTTCTTGTCCTACATGAAGCTGCAGTGTCTCGAATTTGTAATTATTATTGTTAGCCATTGTTTTTTTCTCCTTGTTTCTACTATTTCCATCCGTCCAGTCTTTTGTTTGCTCGGGCACTGCCCGGCCGGCGTTTTTTCTTTTGCCTACTTACCAGGTTGGTTGGTAGCATTATAATAACTCCATCCGAGCCTCCCGTCAATTTTCAAAAACAAATAGTGGGTTATAGATTGTTCTTATATCTTGAGGCCGGGCCGGCTTTTCCTTTTCACCGACCCCTCGGTTCCTCTAAAATGTCCGCCGACAGAGCAAGGGTATCCATAGAAGCCGTCCGCTCCGCGGTAAATTGATGTATTACTCCTCGTTTTTCTGCCCCATGCATCAACTCCATTTTCAGTGTTGAGGTGCGAATCCCCGTTTTTTTATCTTATGCATCAACTCTAATCGTTTTCACATTGCTTTTCTCCTACTTTTCTTTCAACCCACAAAAAAAGTGATGCATAAGCAGCTTTCTTGTGCTTTCCTGCATCAAATCCTACCATTGCCATCGGCCATCATCCTACTAACTTCCTTTATTTCTTCCGGAAGCTGCGGACTAATTGATGCAGGAACATCATTTTTCAGTGTTCCTGCATCAATTTTCCGATTTGTACCGGCCGCCCGAATTAGACCCGGGTCGCGTTTAGATGAAAGATGAAAAGAGATGCACGAAAGGCTTTCACGGCCTTCGTGCATCTCTTCTCATCATCACTCTCTTCCACTATTTACATTATTCTGCCCGGAGCTTCCGGTGGATTTTCAGGAATTCCAAAATCACTGCCGCAGACAGGTCGGCGCTGGTGCGCTCGAACCGATCGTAGGATTCCGGTGCCGTTCCGTCGGCCAGATCCGAGATTACCCGGAGAATGCCGAACGGCACGCCGGCGTATTGGCAGGTCTGGGCGATGGCCGCACTTTCCATCTCCGCGCACACCGCATTGAACGCCTCCCGGAGCTGTTTCTTCTTCTCGGCTCCGGAAATGAACTGATCGCCGCTGACGATTCGGCCACGGTGCACGCCCCGCTCCGGCGCCACCGTGCGGGCCGCCTGTTCCAGTTCCTCCACCAGCACCGGTTCCGCCGTGAAGCGGGTCGGCTCATTGCTGTTCTCTCCGGTGCACATATACCCGAGGGCATATCCGAAAGCAGTCACATCAAAATCGTGCTGCGCCAAATCCTCGCCAATCACGATATCGCCGATAGCCAGGCCCGGCTTTGTTCCGCCGGCAATTCCGCTGTTAATCACACAGCAGGGACCGAAGGCGTCGATCAGCATCTGGGTTCCACGCGCCGCATTCACCTTTCCCACGCCGCACTGCACCAGCACCGCCGGGATTTCTCCGAAACGGCCGCAGTGGAACTCGTATCCGTTAAACACAACATCCTCCCGGTCCCGGAGCTCCACCAACAGGTCCTTCAGCTCCACCTCCAGCGCGCAGATGATTCCCACCGGCCGCGGGTCTAAGGTTCCGACAATGCCGTTTCTCTTATTTTCCATAGTTGTAATCCATCCTTTCCACAGTCCAATCCTTCAGCACGTCCAGCATATCCTCTGCCGCCGCTTTGGCACCCGGCAGGTCGTGCTCCAAATAGTTGCCGCACTCCTCCCGGCGAGACCCCGGAATCTCCCCCTCGAAATCCCGGACGAACGCGAAGGATTCTTTTACCAGATTCAGCGCCTCCTCATGGCTCACGATGTCCCGAACCAGGAAGTAAAAACCCGTGCGGCAGCCCATCGGTCCGATGTAAATGACGGAGTCCGCCAGCGCCGTGTTCCGCGCGTAGGTGGCAAAAAGGTGCTCAAATGTGTGGAGCGCTCCGTTGGTGAGATAGTCCCCCATGTTCGGACGCTTCATGCGAATGTCGTATGTCACCACATCCCCGTCAATGCGGGAGATGTACATGCCCTTCTGAAGGGTGTCATGATTTACGGTAAAGCTTGCAATTTTCTTCATGATTTTTCTCCTTTGTCTAAAAGAATCCCTAACATAATAGCATATCCGGGGTTTTTTGCCAACTTCCGGGATTTTTCGTAAAAAAAAGCGGGCGGCGCCACACAATGTGGAGCGCCGCCCTGTTTCTGTTCAATTACACGTCCGACTAGCCGAAGTATTTCTTTCCCAGATTTGCGAAGGATTCCGCCGATCTCTGGATGGTCTCGTTAGAAATGCAGAAGGACAGTCTTACGTATCCTGGGCAAGCGAATGCGCTTCCCGGAACCATGAGGATTCTCTCATCTTTCGCTGCCGCAACCAGCTCCTTCTCGTCTGCCACCGGAGATTTAATCCACAGGTAGAATGCACCCTGCGGAACCAGTGCATCGAATCCGGCATCGGTTACGATTTTGTACAGGTCTTTTGCGTTCTTTTCGTAATACGGAATATCTACCTGCGCGTCCATGCAGCGCTCAACCACCAGCTGCATCAGGGACGGTGCGTTGGTGTCTCCGCATACACGGTTGGCAACAACCGCTGCATTGAAGAACTCCTCGGAATTGTCGGATTTCTTCGGAATTGCGATGTATCCGATTCTCTCGCCCGGCAGGGACAGAGACTTGGACCAGGAGTATGCGATCAGGGTGTTGTCGTAGAAATCCGGAATGTACGGAACTTCTCTGTCCACGTATACCAGTTCTCTGTACGGTTCATCGGACAGGATGTAGATCGGGTGTCCGTATTCCTTCTCCGCTTCCTTCAGAACATCGGCGATTGCCTGAATGGTCTCCTTGGAATAGATGGCACCGGTCGGGTTGTTCGGGTTGTTGATGATAACAATCTTTACCTTTGGATCCAGTGCAGCCTTCAGCGCTTCCGGATCCGGCTCGAATCCGTTGGCTTCGTTCGGCGGAACCACGATGGTCTCTGCACCGTAGTTGCGTGCCCAGTTGGCATACTCTACGAAATACGGAGCGAATACCACCTGCTTGTCGCCCGGATCGAATACGGTCTTCATGATGACGTTCAGGGCGGATCCCGCACCAACGGTCATGATGATGTTGTTCATGTCAAAATCCGAACCGTAACGCTTGTTCAGATTGTCCGCTACGGCCTGTCTGGTGCTTTCATAGCCGGCATTTGCCATGTAGCCGTGAACCACATGGGGATCCATCTCGTTGTTGATATAGTTGATGGCTTCCTTTACTTCTTTCGGCGGGTGCAGTCCCGGGTTGCCTACACTGAAATCATATACATTCTCTTCACCGAAAACTTTTGCCATCTTCTTTCCTTCCTCGAACATCGCTCTGATGACAGAGCTTCCGGCGAGGAACGGTTCCATGCTTTTTGCAATCATGTCTTTTCTCCTTACTACTACCTCAATACGTTGACGTTCGGATTTCCGAACAAAGTAATTTTAACACAATGAAGAAATATTTTTCAATAAATTGTGTTTATTTTTTGTAATTTGTAAAAAAATAACAACTGTCGATATTTTTTTACACCCCGCGTTTTGCATTCCGGAAACAGGAAAGGTCCCTCGGGCGTACGCCCAAGGGACCTTTTGCAACACATTACTATGCATATATATTCTATACTTGCCAGATGCCGAGCTAGTATCCTGGGGGTGGTCTTTGCACAATACAAATGGCAAGTGTAGAATAACAAATTTAATGAAGCCCGTTAAAAAACAAACTTTACTCATTTATTTTATCAGCTTGCTCGGCGGTGTCAAGAAATTTTTGTATTTTTCATCAAAATTTCAAATTCCATCAAAAGTATGTATTGGTTTTTTATATACATTCTTTCCCAAAGTCTACCCGAGAAAATAAGACAAAGAATACAAATCTCTTCCGCACCGGACGTACTTTCCCCGAAGGATTCCTTCGACTTCCGGAAGGGGAATTCCCGTTTCGGTGCTCAGCTTCAAAGCGGTAATCTCCGTGGGAAGTTCCTGCCGCCCCAGGAAAAATTCCTGATTGGCCTCCGTCAGAACATCCGCTGCCCGGAGGAGGAAGTAATTTCGCACGTTCAGATTGTAGATCAAATCCTCGGCCTCCCGGAAACAGTTGGAGAGGAAATCTATTTTTACCGGATCCGTCAGATCCGGAATCACCGACCGGTAGCGGTTGTCCACCAGCGGCATCGGAATGCCGGTCATATCCAGAAAGGCATCCGCCCGCTCTCGACCGCGCCGAATCACGATATCCGGCACCACGTAAGGCTCCGCCGCCCGGTCACGATACCGGATTCCCGGCTTCGGAATTGCCGGCGAACCTGATTTTAGCTGAAACCGAACGCACTGCTCCCCGTCTTCCGTGCCCACGCCGATGGGATCCATGGATCGAAGCATGCCCTCGGCCAGCTCCACGTCCCAGGAGTTGGCATAACAAATCTCCGCCGCCTCGTTCCGATTGTACCGGAGGTAGCCCTCGTCGGTCAGCCGGGTAATCATGTAGCGGCAGGCGCGATAGGAACCGCTGCCCAAGCCGGAGTCCTCCAGCTGGCGAAGGAGATGGCGGTGCAGGTCTGTTTTTCGGGCAACCCAATGCTCGTAAGCCGCCACGTCCTTTCCGGTCTCCCGGTGGAACTTTTGCCACTGCAGGAAACCCTCGTAGCGATCCGGGCCGGTAATCACCACGGCATCCGCCCACTTGCTGTTCTTCCAGGTTTCCGCCAAAAGCACCGGAGCCGCGGACATCTCCCAGTTCACGTATTCCGCCAGGGCCAGGTGGCTCATGTACAGAGGATGATTCACTTTTCTCGTCTCATTTCTCTCGTTCATACTTCGATTATACATGTGAAAGGCTTTTCTTTTCAACCCCGTATTGTAGCAACTTCCGACGGTCTTTGTTATACTGGAAGAATATTGATTTCGGAGGTACGCATGGATAAGAAATACGACTGCATCATCATCGGCGGCGGGGCGGCGGGGCTTCTCACCGCAGCCCGGCTGAATCTGACGGCCTTTTCGCCGAAAGGGACCGGCCTGATACTGGAGGCGACGGATTCCCCGGGAACCAAACTCCGCATGAGCGGCGCCGGGCACTGCAATTTCACCCACGACGGTTCCGTGAAGGACATGGTGGCGGCCTACGGGGAACAGGGCCGTGCCATCCGCCGGGTACTTTACCGGTACAACAACGACGCTTTCGTGGATTTTCTGGACCGCCACGGGGTTCCTTCCTTCTCCCGGGACGGAGGCCGGGTGTTCCCAAAATCCCAGAAGGCGCAGGATGTATTGAACCTTCTTCTGGATCTTTCCGCGGAGAATGGGTTCGCCCTAAAAAAAGGATTCCGAGTTTCCCAAGTGACCCGGCTCCCGGACGCCGGCTGGCAGGTCGCCTGCGACAACGGCGCCGCCTTCCGAACCGCGGCGATAGTCATCGCCACCGGGGGGAAATCCTTCCCAGCCACCGGCTCAAACGGCCGCATGTGGGACGTTTTGAGCCGGGACCTGGATGTGGAAGTGATTTCCCCCCGGCCGGTGCTGGCACCGGTAGCGGTTCGCTCGTATCCCTACGGTCCCGTGGCCGGATTGTCCTTTGAAACCGCGGAACTCTCCGTTACCGCACCCGGAAAGAAAATTCAGCGGAGCGTGGGAGACCTGCTCCTTACCCATCGGGATTTCTCCGGTCCGGCCGCACTGAACATCTGCGGTGCGGCCGAGACCGGGGATACACTCCACATCAACTACGTGTATCCCCGGAGCCGGGAGGAAGTTACCGGAATTCTCTCCGAGATTTTCAGCGGGAAGAATGGAAACCCGGTTTCCGCCATAGCGTCCCGCCTGAACCTGCCGCGGCGCTTCTGCCAGAGCATTCTCCTGCGGAGCCTTGGAAAACCCATCGACGCGGAAGATGTTTTTAGGGGTAGCTGGAATGTGAACGGACTTTCCCCAAAGAAAGTGGCCGCCCTTCTCTGCGACGATACCTTTACGGTAGAAAGCCTCCTGGACTGGAACAAAGCCATGGCCACCCGCGGGGGCATCGCCCTGTCCCAGCTGGACCTGCGCACCATGGAATTCCGGGAGCATCCCGGTCTCTTCGCCGTAGGGGAAGCTTTGGACGTGGACGGAATTACCGGCGGCTACAACCTGCAATTCGCTTTTTCCTCCGCCTCGGTTTGCGCCGAAGCCCTTCAGAAAAAGCTCCGGGCGGATTCCCCGGCGAAGGGTTTGCGCCTCTCAACGGAAGAATAAGGCTTTCCCGGGAGCGGGGCGCAAACTCACACCGCCGCCGGCGGCTTTTCCCGGCGAAGGGTTTGCGCCTCTCAACGGAAGAATAAGGCTTTCCAGGGAGTGAGGCGCAAACTCCCACTGGCTCCGGGCGGATTCCCCGGCGAAAGGTTTGCGCCTCTCGACGGAGAAATAAGGCTTTCCCGGGAGGGAGGCGCAAACTCACACCGTCGACGGCTGCTCTTCCGGGTGAAAGGTTTGCGCCTCTCGACGGAGGAATAAGGCTTTCCGAGGAGGGAGGCGCAAACTCACACCGGCGGCGGCGACTCTCCCCTACACATAGAAGAAGGAGGTGTCGCACCAATCATGCGACACCTCCTTCTTCTTCATCCTTACCTTTATTTCTTCTTTTCTTTTCTCATGGTCAGGGAGATTTTTTCCCGCTTCACATCCACGTCCAGTACGCGCACATCCACGATGTCGCCCACCTTCACCACGTCCAGCGGATGTTTTACGAAACGGTCCGCCAGCTGGGAAATGTGCACCAGGCCGTCCTGGTGTACGCCGATGTCCACGAAGGCACCGAAGTCCACGATGTTCCGGACGGCGCCCTTCAGTTCCATGCCCGGCTTCAGATCCTTGACTTCCATGACATCGGAACGGAGAATCGGCGCCGCCGCCTCGCTTCGAGGATCCCGGCCCGGTTTTTCCAGCTCTTCCAGAATATCCTTCAAGGTGTACTCTCCGATTCCCAAGTTTTCCGCCATTCGCTGCACCGCTGCCTCGCTGATTTTCGCCGGGGCTGCCGGCACCTGTTTCGGCTTTTCCTTTTTCTTCGGGCGGTTCAGCGCCTTCAGCGCGCTGAGGCTGCTGAGGTTTCCTTTTTCGTTCACCGCAGCTTCCGGGGCTGCGTTCCGGGGATTCTCCTTCTTCCCCTTGCCGGCGACCTTTCCGCTTCCGGCACCCGCTGCGGAAAGCTTCGGATTGGCGGCCAGATCTCGGACGCCGCCGTTTGCCAGGTCCGCCTCGCTGTATCCCAAAGTCGCCAGGATGGTGCGGGCCGCTTCATAGCTTTCCGGGTGCACTGCGGTGGCATCCAGCGGTTCCTCGCCGCCGGAAATCCGCAGAAATCCGGCGCACTGCTGGAAAGCTTTCGGTCCCAGCTTCGGCACCTTCAGGAGTTCCTTCCGGCTCCGGAACCGGCCGTTGGCCTCCCGGTATTTCACGATGTTGGACGCAACGGTGCTGCTGATTCCGGACACGTATTCCAGCAGGGACGGGGAAGCGGTATTCAAATCCACGCCCACCCGGTTTACGCAGTCTTCCACCACGGCGTTCAGGGCTTCCCCCAGCTTCTTCTGGTTCATATCATGCTGGTACTGACCCACACCGATGGATTTCGGATCTATTTTTACCAGCTCCGCCAACGGATCCTGAAGACGGCGTGCGATGGATGCGGAACTGCGCTCGCCCACATCCAGGTCCGGATATTCTTCCGTGGCCAGTTTGCTGGCGGAGTAAACGGAGGCCCCTGCCTCGTTGACGATGACGTACCGGAGTTTTTTGCCCGCTGCCTGTGCGTACTCTTTGATAAAATCAACGATGATCTGCTCGGATTCCCGGGATGCGGTTCCGTTGCCCACGGAGATCACATCGATGTCGTACTTCTTCACCAGCTTTGCCAGCACAGCCTTGGCTTCCCGCACCTTGTTCTGGGGCGCCGTTGGGAAAATCACCGTGGTGGCCAGGATTTTGCCCGTCGGGTCGCACACCGCCAGCTTGCATCCGGTACGGAACGCCGGATCCCAGCCCAGTACGGTTTTGCCCGCCAGCGGCGGCTGCATCAGAAGCTGCTCCAGGTTGCTTCCGAAAATCTTAATGGCCCCTTCCTGGGCTTTCTCGGTGAGCTCGTTCCGAAGCTCCGTCTCGATGGACGGGGCAATCAGCCGCTTGTAGGAATCCGCCAAAGCCGGCGACAGGTAGTCCCCTCGGCCCACCTGCTTCTCCAGGTACTGCACGCAGGTTTCCTCCGGCGCCTGAATGTGCACGGACAGCATCTTCTCCTTCTCTCCCCGGTTCATAGCCAGCACCCGGTGTCCCGGAATCTTTGCGACCCCCTCGGTGTAGTCCGCATAGTTGGCATAGACCGGATTATCCGCACCTTCTTTTGTGGCCACGGAAACCATCATGCCCTGCTTCTGAGTGCGGTTTCGAATCTGAGTCCGATACTCCGCATCGTCGGAAACGTCCCCGGCGATGATATCCTGCGCGTACCGAATCGCCTCCGGCACGGTGTTCACTTCTTTTTCCGGGTCCAGATACTTCTGCGCTTCCGCCTCCACGTCCGCCGCCGCTCCGTGCTTCCGAATAAAATCCGCCAGTCCGCTGACGCCTTTCTCCTTGGCAATGGTGGCTCTGGTGCGGCGCTTCGGCTTGTACGGTCGGTACAGGTCCTCCACGGCCACCGCGGTCTCCGCCGCCTCAATCTGCTTCCGCAGCGCCGGGGTCATCTTCTCCTGCTCCTCAATGGACGCAATCACCGTCGCCTTCCGCTCCTCCAAATTCCGCAGGTACTTCAGCCGCTCGTCAAACGCCCGCAGCTGCTCGTCGTTCATCCCGCCGGTCACGTCCTTCCGATACCGAGAAATGAACGGAATCGTGTTCCCCTCATCGATTAATTTAATCACCGCCTCGGTCTGCGCCGGACGAATCTCTAATTCCTGAGTAATTTTCTTTTTGATATCCATATGTCGTTTCGTTTCTCCTAAAAAAAATAAAACATCCCGCCGGCGTTTCCGGCAGGGCCGCGGGAAAGCGGCTTGTCTATGATACCACATTCTCGGCGTTTTGGGTATCGCTCTCAAGAATTTCCGATTGACGGCTCCCCCCCTGCCGGGTATATAATAAGCAGTAAACAAGTTAGAAACACAAGGAGGTTATATGAAACGAGTCCCATTGGACCAGGAAAAGAAAACCATCCGCCTGTCCAGCTGGCTGGGCGTTACCGTGGCAGTCTTCGAGCTTGCCATGTTCATCGTCAGCGGATCTCAGGCGATTCTCATCGACGGCGTCTACGATGCGATGGATGTGGTTATTCTGGTAATCTATCAGATGCTGCTTCCGCTGATTTACAAGCCGGTCAGCGAGCGCATTCCATTTGGTTTTGCCCAGGTGGAAACCCTGTTCATCCTGATTAAGGGCTCCGTCCTGATTGTCGTCACCTCCATGATTATCTATAACGATATCGTCATCATCCTGAACGGGGGCACCTCCATCGATACGAAGCAGGTGCTGATTTTCGAAGCCTTCCTGACGCTGTTCTGCATCTTCGGCTACTTCGTGGTGCGGAGACTGGGCCGAAAGCTGAAAACCCCGATGATCAAGGTGGAACTGATTACCTGGAAAATCGACGTTTTTCTGAGTTTGGGTGCCTTCCTGGCATTCTTCATGGAAATCCCGTTTCTCCACTTCCACGTGCTGGAATGGCTGGTTCCGTATATCGACCCGCTGGTTTCCTGCGTCATCGCCATGCTGATGCTGCCGGAGCCGACCCGGGCATTTATCAAAGCCATCCGAGGACTGGTGCTCATGGCCCCTTCCGAGGAAAAACTGGAACGGATTCGCACCCTGTGCCACGAAACCCTTTCGGATTACCCGTATGAAATCGACTTTATCGATGCGGTTCGCACCGGCCGCAAAATGTGGATTTCCCTCTACTTCACCACGGAAGGGAACATGATTAAGGTGCCACAGCTAAAACAGGCCACCATGGACTTGAAGAAAGCCCTGTCCACGATTTACCTGGACCTGGATGTGGAAATGATTCCGGAAATCCATCCGGACAATCCGACGGAATAGAGTTTAAATAGAACTAGGGAAAAAAATAGTTTCTTCGCGAATATTTGCGGGATAGGTATTAGCCTATCCCGCAACTTTTTTGTAAAGAGTCAAAAGGTTGATGCAAGCCGGTGAAAAAGGCCTACGACTTGGTGCAACGGAAACGGAAAATCAAGGCCTTACGGGGTTTCGTGCACCAACTCCGAAGCTGTAAGCCGGCGAAAAAGACCTACGACTTGGTGCACCGGAAACGGAAAATCATGGCTTTGCGGGGTTCCGTGCACCAACTCCGCGCCGGCTCCCGGGAAACCGGTTTGCGCCCCTCAACGGAAGAATAAGACTTTCCCGGGTGTGGAGCGCAAACCCCCTCGGCCGCCGGGGGCTCTTCCCTGCAAAAGGTTTGCGCCCCTCGACGGTGGAATAAGGCTTTCCCGGGTGCAAGGCGCAAACCCACATCGGAATGGGGCGCAACCCCCCGGCTCCAAGGCGCAACCCCCCACACCGCCGGCGGCTGAATCCCTCCATTCCCGCCGGCCGGCCATATAAAAACAGTGCCGGCGATGAATCCGTTCATCGCCGACACCACTAAGCATCACTTCTTATTCCAACTAGTCCGCGTCAACGGTTCCGCGCCCGGCCACTGGGCAGGCGCTACTCCGCATCCGGCATCCACATCAGGTAGATTTTGCCCTCTGCCTGTACCATCTGGAAGGTAATCGCATCGTCCTTCCGCAGGCCGAAATCCTGCTTCGGCGCTTCCAGCAGTTCGCCGTAAATCTCCGTCTCGCCGAAGCCGGTGCACTTCACCCACACGTATTCCGGGTACAGCCCCGCCTTCTGCACGATGACGCTGACGTATTCCGGGCACTCCACGTTCCGGCTTCCGTCAATCAGCTCCAGGTCGTAAATCAGCTGGCGCAGTTTTTCCTTGGTTTCGAACTGCTCCCGCGTCTGCGCCGCAATGCCGTCAAAGGCGCTCCAATCCACATCCAGCTCGCTCTGATCCAGAAATTTCTTATAGCACACGTCGCCGTAGCGAACCCGTGCCATCTGCGCCGTCACATCCGGCCCCGCTTCCAGCTCGGTTCCGTCCATCTTTGCGGAACACAGGATGTAGAAGCTGAGGCCCAGCCCCTCCTCGATATAGCAGTATGTCAGAATTCCGGTCGCTCCTTCCATAACGGTAAAAGAATTTTTCAGTGCGTCCATATCTTCCGGGCATTCAATGTATTGATACCGGTGGTACAGTTCCCGAAAATTCGCTTCTTCCATTACTCTTAGCTTCGCTGTCTGCGTATTCTCCGCCATTTAATCGTCCATTCCTTTCTCTAACTGCGCTATCATATCATCCGAGGACACGGACAGTGCCGAATCCATATCGAAACAGGACCAGATGGATGTTTCATCGTATCCGCTGAACAGAATCGCTTTGTCCAGATTCTGGAAGGATTCGTGGAACAGCTTCTTGCCCAGTTTCACCGTGATTTTCTTTCCGTTACGGGAATACTCATCGGTGATTTCATTGGTATTGTCCTCCGACGGTCCGTATTCATTTTCCAACATGCCATCCTGCTTCAGCGTAGTCCCGTCCACCGTATAAGTGCAGATTCGATAGGTGATGGAGGAATCTCCGCTGGTTCGGTAAATGTAGAACTTGCCATCCTTACCGGTGAACACCACGTAATTTACGCCCGCGCCGGCCGCAACATCCGACAGAAGCGACTCCGAGCCGTTGGCATCGCTCTTCATCTCCACCGTCTCGCCATCCTTCACCGTATAGATGTGCAGGTCCGCCTGATGATTGTTCACCGCTTCCATCAAAAACAGCTCCGGCACGCCGTCCGAATTGATATCACACAGCGCCGCCTGGCGGTCGATGGTCACCAGATCCGAGCTCACCGCCCGCTGCCAGTTGTAATTATCCACCGAATATTTCTTGTCCTGAACCAGAGTATCGTACAAGGTGTACACCTGGCTGAGATCCACATCCTTCTTCTGATCCGTTTCCACCTGCTCCGTCTTCTGACCGTCATCCGCAGATTTGTCCTCGTCCGCCGACTTGCTGCAGGCGCTCATGCCCAGCACCAGCATCGCCACGCAAAGGCACCCGATCCATCTTTTCATCTTCATGGCGTTTCCCCCTTCCAGAAGGTCATTTTCTTATATTATAGCGGAGAAAAACAACCCCTGTGTGAAAACACTGTACATATTTCCCCTAAAAATACTTTTCTTTCTCCCGAGTAAACCGGGCATTACCAGTTGGTGGCGACATCGATCTGAGTCGGATTCCGGCTGGCAAAACCGCCGGTATCGCAAACGATGGCCAAGCCCAAACTTGTTTTTACAATGGATCCTCTCGGATGCCGGCTGAGGTTCGCCGCTACCATGATGTAGTTCCCCAGCATTTTGCAGCCGTCCTTCCGTTCCCAATAGGCATCCGTATTTCCCATCCCACGCATGGTTCGAACCACGCCGGACATGTTCAGATTGTAGTAGGTTTCTTTTCCGTTGGGACCGCTGGCCGTTCCGCTGGACCGGGAAAGCCGGCCTCCGCTGTAGCTGTAGGCACTCTGCACGATATCGTAGACTTCCGACGCCCCGATATTGGTGTCCGTGGATGCCGGCACGTATTCCAGATTCTCCGCCTTCTTGGCAATCCGGCGAACATAGACCTTTTCAATCAGGTCGGCGCCGGTTTTCTTCGTTCTCTTTGCGGTTCCGGTAACCTCACCGGCAATCTGGTTCTGCACCAGGTCTACGGCAATCGCTTCCGCCTGCTTCTGCAGCCGGGCGTTTTGCTGGGTAAGATACACGGTATAAAGAATATCCAGCACCATTCCCGCCGCCGCAATCAGTTCTGCGGCGAGAATTATCGCCATTATTTTCTTGCTAATATTTTTTAATCGATGCATAGTCACTCCTGTCTCGTTCCCTTACAATAGCTGTATTATACCACAGGAGATTTCCAATCCCAAATTTTCTACAACTCCTCCAGTACTTCTCGGATTTCCTTCTCCGCCTCTTCCAGCTTCTCCAGAAATTCCCGGGAGGAATACCGATCTGCTCCGTGTCCCAAAGCATTCTGCTGCACCAGCGCATCCGAAGAGATGACCCGGATGGATCGGGTCCCCTTTGCTTCATCCACCATCTTGCCGATGAGGATGTCCGCCGGTTCTTCTTCCTTTGTATAGATGACCTGTACGCCAAAATGCTGTTCCGCGGACCCCACGCCGTACGGGACTTTATAGGCATCGAACACCACAATCAGCTCGCACTGCATGTACCCCTGATAGTTCACCAACCGGTCGATGAGCTGCTGCCGAGCCGCACCCAAGTCTTGGTTGGCCAGTCCCCGCAGGGTTTCCGAATAGTTGATCAGGTTGTAGCCGTCGATGATTACCAGATCGGATTTCGCCTCCCCGGTTCCCTTTGCCGGCCGCATGTGTTTTTTTCGGATTTCTTCATTGCGGGCCAAAGCCTCTGCGGACGCAATATCGTCCTGCTTCGTCCGCCGTTCCACCGGACCCTTGCGCATGATTTTTTTGCTTTTACCGTAGGTGCGTTCGAAAATCGCCCGAAGCTCTTCGTCGGAAGCCATGGTTTGGCGCAGCCGTTCCCGGCGCATATCCCGCACGCTTTCCTCCGGGGCGCTGCTGCGAAGGGCGGAGGGCAGGTGCATGTGCGCTTCCACCTCGTCCCAGGGAACAATATTGCCGGCGCCGTGGGACACGAATACCGAATCCGCCGGGTTTTCCAGATCCCGCTCCGGTTCGTAGGAACTGCGGGCCAGCACCTCCTCCGGATTGTGGCACACGTCGTACCCCTTCAGAGAGCAGAGAATTCTTCCCTGACCGCCGGTGTAGGATGCCAGTGTCACCGGATAATCCATTAAACCGGCCGCCGGCGCTTCTCCCAGCACCACGGAACGGTCGCCGGACTGTTCCAGATTGCCGATTTTTCCGCCCATCTGTTGGATATCCGTCATGGCTCTGCCCACATAACCGGTGGGCACCTCGATGCGGAAGGTGAACCAGGGTTCCAGAATCACCGATTCCGCCTTCATCAGCCCGTTTCGAACCGCCCGGCAGGCCGCCTCCCGAAAATCTCCGCCACTGGTGTGCTTCTCATGGGCTTTGCCCGCAGCCAATGTTATTTTTACATCCGTCAACGGAGCTCCCAGCAGCACGCCCCGATGCTCTTTCTGTTCCAGATTTCCCAGAATCAGCCGCTGCCAGTTGCGGGCCAGAAGGTCTTCCGACAGGGTGCTGTTGTACACGATGCCGCTGCCTCGCTCCCCCGGTTCCAGAATCAGGTGCACCTCGGCGTAGTGGCGAAGGGGCTCGAAATGGCCCACTCCTTCCACCGTATCCAGAATGGTCTCCTGATAGATCAGGCTTCCGGTACCGAATTCCACGGTGTACCCGTACCGCTCCTCGATCATGGTACGCAGCACCTCCAGCTGAATCTGACCCATCAGCCGGATACCGATTTCCGACGTCTCGCTGTTCCAGGTGACGTGCAGCTTCGGGTCTTCCTCTCCCAGTTCCCGGAAATGGCGCAGCACGGTATGCACGTCCATGCCTTCCGGTACGATGACGCTGTAGGTCATGAAAGGTTCCAGCACCTCGCCGCTGTCCGGGTCTGCGCTGCCCAGCGCGTCGCCCGGAATCACGTGGGACAGTCCGGTGACCGCGCATACGGCTCCCGCTTCCGCCTCATCGGCGGAACGGTATTTCATCCCGGAATAGAATCGAATCTGATTCACCTTCTCTTCCCACGGCTCCCCGTTCTCATCGGTGCCGTGCAGCAGGGTGCGCACCGCCAGCTTTCCCCCGGTAAGCCGAAGAAACACCAATCGCTCCCCCCGTTCGTCCCGGCTCACTTTGAACACCTTGGCGCCGAAGGTCTCGTCATAGGCCGGCTCCTCCGTATACCGATCCAGGCAGTCCATCAGGTATTCGATTCCCTGCATTTTCAGGGCAGACCCAAAAATACACGGGTACAGCCGACGTTCCCGAACGGCTCGGGCGATATCCTCATCCCCTACCGGCCGGTCCATCAGCACCTGCTCCGCCAGCTCCGGCACCGCTAAAGTCAGGTCGTCCAGGAACTCCTCGCTGTCCCGGTTCCGGCTGAAATTCACGAAGCCCTCCCCGAAGGCTTCCTCTAATTCTTCTATAATCGTCTCCCGCTCCCGAACCGCCAGGTCCATCTTGTTGACGAACACCATCACCGGAATGTTCCGCTGACGCAGCAGCTTCCACAGGGTTTCCGTGTGGCTTTGGATGCCGTCCGGCGCTGAGATAATCAGCACCGCCAGGTCGATTACCGACAGCACCCGCTCCATTTCCGCCGAAAAATCCACGTGTCCCGGAGTGTCCAGGAAGGTCACCTCCGTGTTTCCCGCTTGAAACCGGGCCTGTTTCGAGAACACCGTAATGCCTCGGTTTCGCTCCACGGAATTTCCATCCAGATAGGAGTCCCCGTGATCCACCCGGCCCAACCGCCGAATTTCGCCGGACCGGTACAGCAAGCCCTCCGACAAAGTGGTTTTACCCGCGTCAACGTGGGCCAATATTCCCATAATCAATTTCTTCATGAATGGAATTCCTTTCGCCTTTATGATATTGTAATGATACCATGAGTGGTAGAATTTGTGTAAAATTTCCATAAAAAAAGGCCGGATTGGCGAAGATTTCCGACTTTACACAGATTTTACAGATTCATGATAATGTTCCTTACATTGAAGTTTTAAGATTGTACCATAAAGAAGCAAAAGAAACGAACACGAGGAGGTTTCGGTATGATATATTGCGTAGAAGACGATCAGAGCATCCGGGATTTGATGCTGTATACTTTGAACACGGCGGGCTTTT
>OLOJ01000784.1_pt1 | contig 32322 bp, 26 predicted proteins | sample 1672251 | NCBI WGS metagenome assembly OLOJ01 (sample SAMEA3136664, study PRJEB25190) | human gut metagenome | biome: human gut; feature: human-associated habitat; material: faeces | place: Austria | collected 2013 | reverse complement strand
TGACTTTTCAAAAGCGGAATATTTTCTCTTGACAAAGGTCACTTCATATTAGATTTCGCATTCCATATTATGTTGGGCCGTTAAGTGATCGGCACAAAGCCCAAGGTGCAAATCAGTGGATTAAACGGAAAAAAGAAGGCTATATCTATCCGTGGAATTTTTCCGAAATGGTGGATGAACAGGCCAGCAATGAAGAATTCATTCAGCGAATGACAAATAAGTGCACCTATCTTGTCGGTGAAGATGTTTTGCCGAAGAATTCTTTGTTATACACGAAATTCATGGTTTTGAATGAACTGAATAATCTTCGCATAAGAGGAAATAAGGTTTCCGTAAAAATAAAACAGGAAATCTATAACGAATTATTCAAAACAAAAAATCGAGTTACGGGAAAAAGCTTGCTAACATATCTGCAAAAGGACGATCCAGAGCTTCGGAGGGAAGATTTGACCGGGTTTGATGGAGATTTTAAAGCACAGTTGAAATCGTACATGGATTTCGGAAAGAAAGTTTTCGGAAAAAGAATTGATGAAGAACCAATTCAGAATATTGTAGAAGACATCATTCGATGGAGCACTATTTACGACAGCGATTCAAAAATGGTTCGTCGTGCAATAGAGCAAAAATACGGAGACGTGTTGACTTCAGAGGAAATTAAAAATGCGACAAAGCTTCATTATACCGGATGGGGAAATTTCTCCAGAAAATTTTTGAATGGAGCAGTAGGCGTTAAGAATGAAACCGGAGAAGTTTTCACGGTTATTCAGGCATTATGGGAAACGAACGATAACCTGATGCAAATTCTGAGCAGTGATTACACATTCATGGATGAAATCAATACGCTTAATGAGAAGAACATGGATGAAATAGCACATATTTCTTATAAAGAGCTTGTTCAGCCGTTGTATGTTTCGCCGTCCGTGAAAAGGGCAATCTGGCAGACCATTCAGATTACCGAAGAACTTCGAAAGGTTCAGAAGGGTGCGCCGGAAAAAATCTTTGTGGAAATGGCTCGAGGAGAAGACAAAGAAAAGAAGCGAACAACATCCAGAAAGAATCAGCTGTTGGAGCTGTATAAAAATTGCGAAGCAGATATACGGTCTTGGATAAAAGAGGACTATGAAAACTGGATTGAAGGAATTGAGAATCGAGAAGAACGGGAATTTAATAGTATAAAATTGTATTTGTATTACACTCAAATGGGAAAAGATATGTACACCGGAGAACCAATTGATATTCATCAGTTGATGAACGGAAATTCAAAATGGGACCGAGATCATATTTTTCCGCAATCCAGAATCAAAGATGATAGTCTAGATAACCTTGTTCTTGTAAATAAGACGAGTAATCTTGGAAAGAGTAATACTGCGCTATCCGCAGAGGTACAGAAAAAGATGAAGCCGTTCTGGGCAAAATTACGAAAGAATGGATTCATCAGTGAAAAGAAGTATAGCCGCCTTACAAGAAGCGGGGAATTTACAGATGATGAATTATCCGGATTTATTGCCAGACAGTTGGTGGAAACTCGTCAGTCAACAAAAGTGGTTGCGGATTTGCTGCAGAAGATTTATCCGAATACTCAGATTGTGTATGTAAAAGCAAGACTAGCATCTAATTTTCGCCATGATGATTTGAAAATGCTTAAATCCCGAAGAGTTAATGATTACCATCATGCAAAAGATGCTTATCTGAATATTGTTGTAGGCAATGTTTACAATTCAATTTTCACTTCTGATCCAAGACGGTGGTTTAAGGAGAAAGGAGAAGCTGCAAAGAATTATAACATTCAGAAAATATTCCGCCGTGATGTTGTCGATAAGAGCGGGAAGATTGTCTGGTTGAAACCAAGTGTAAATGAAGAAAATAAATACATTCGTAATGAGGATGGTGGCCTGACCGGAGGCAGCATTGATACTGTTCGGAAGACGATGCTCCAAAATAATGTGTTATATACGGAGTATACGTACTGTGAAACGGGACAGTTATATGATTTGACAGTGTATAAGAAAGGTGATTCGTCAATAACCATACCGATTAAAGCCGAGTTGCCAATAGAGAAATACGGTGGATACAAGAGCGCAAAGACATCCTATTTTGCAGTAATTGAATACGATGGAAAGAAGAACGAAAGAGTACGTATGATTCTGGGCGTACCTATCTATGTAGCAAATATGTTAGAACAAAAGCCCGGCGCATTTGTAGAATATTGTGAAAATGTTAAAGGATATAAAAACGTTCGAGTGCTTCATGAGAAGATAAAGAAGAATGCTCTTATTAGCGTAAATGGATTCCCGATGCGGATACGTGGAGAAAATATCGGACAAATATCGCTAAAAAATAATATGCAGCTGATAGTGCCAGAAAAATATGAGAAGTTGATAAGGGCTGTAGAAAAATACATTACTAATGGAAAAGACTGTGAAGTCGATGAAAAAAGGGATGGTTTTTCTGGATTAGAGTTGAATGAACTATATGGCAGTTTGCTGGAAAAATTAAAAACCGTATATTGCGGAAGACCTGCAAATCAAGCTTTGAACTTGGAAAAATCTAAAAGCATGTTCAGTAATAGTTTAGAATTGTCGACAAAAGCAACTATCATTAATGAAATAATAAATATGATGCGATGCGATATCTCTACAACTGCAAATTTGAAAGAGATTGGCGGATCGCCAAATGCTGGCAACATAGCTATTAGTAAGAATATGAAGGGAAATTACAAATTGGTGAATCAATCCATAACCGGTTTGTTTGTTAATACCGAGGAACTATAATAATGAGTTGGCGTACCGTGGTTATCACAGGAATCGCAAAACTGGATTACAAATTAGAATATCTCGTTGTTCGCAAGGTGGATTCAACAAAGCGAATCCACCTTAGTGAAATCGAACTGCTGATGATTGAATCCACCTCTGTTTCAATTACAGCAGCACTAATTTCCGAGTTGATAAACCATAAGATTAAAGTGATTTTTTGCGATGAAAAGCACAATCCTCAGTCAGAACTGCTTCCTTATTATGGATCTCATGACAGTAGCGGGAAAGTCCGTGAGCAAGTTAAATGGGATGAAGAAATCCGGAAATTAATCTGGACAGAGATTATAACCGAAAAAATAAGGCAACAGATGATTCATTTAAAGAGCAAGAATCTAGAAGAGTCTGCAGGATTGTTGAAACAGTACCTTGGTGAAATTGAACCCGGTGATGTTACAAACAGAGAGGAACATGCGGCCAAAGTGTATTTTAATGCTCTTTTTGGAAAGGAATTTACTCGCAGCCTAGATTGTGTTACGAATGCCGCACTAAATTATGGCTATGGAATATTACTTTCGTACTTTAATCGTAATATTTGCTATAACGGTTACATAACACAATTAGGACTATTTCATGACAATCAATTTAATCCATTTAATCTAGCATCGGATTTAATGGAACCTTTTCGTGTGCTTGTAGACCGAGAAGTATGCAAGCAAAGATTTGTTAAATTCGAAAATGAAGAAAAGTTAACATTGGTAAGAATGATGAACGAAAGAATCCTAATTGACGGTAAAAACAATACGATATCTAATGCAATACGTATATATACAAAAAGTGTTTTTGATGCTATTTCGGATCGAGATGTTGCTCAATTAAGATTCTATAGATATGAGTTATAGATATATGAGAATAATGGTTTTCTTCGATTTGCCAACAGAATCTCTTGACGATAAAAGGAATTATCGGAAATTTCGTAAGTTTCTAATTTCCAGTGGATTTCTCATGATGCAAGAATCTGTATATTGCAAACTTGCACTGAATCAGACTGTTGCGAATGCAGTTGCTGCGCAAGTACGTAAAAATGTTCCGCCGGAAGGAAATATACAAATGCTAATTGTTACAGAACGACAATTTGCACGAATGGAGTACCTTGTTGGAGAACGCCAAGATTCTGTTATTGAGAATGATGAGACGTTGGTAATATTATGAGACTAGATTTTCTATCATGTGGGTTGACTTTTAAGATTCATCAGGAAAGTATGAATTCAATTAAAATAGAACGGCATCGTTTATATGAAGAAATGATTCAAGATATCTATTATACTGTGGGAAACGTTACGGATAGTGTGAGGTGCTGGACAGACGAGAATGAGCGATATGATTTACATAAAAATGGCGATATCATACTTTCGCCATTTGACTTAACATATTCAACGGCAGAATATAAAAAGAAAGTAATTCTTACACTTGCGATGAATTTGGAGGAGCGGGGATATAGTGATGTATTAAAGACCGCATATCTCGAAAGCTTGCAGGAACTGGAAAAAGCAATTGTTTCAACGGATTATGAAATCGAGTATGACCCCGTTATTGCTACGGAAAATTTTTTAAAACTCTTAAATGTACGATTGAAAAATCCGGAGGGGACATTTATAGAAAAGCTGTGTGAATATGTGAAAACCACACACTCTCTATTGAAAAAAGATTTTTTGATTTTAATTAATTGTGCGGCATATTTAAGAAAAGACGAATATGCTGTTTTAGAAGAATTTGCAAAAACAGAAGGGGTTACGATTTTAGTTTTTGATACAAGGGAATATGACGATTCCTTAGATGAAATTTGCGAAAAACACATTGTGGATAATGATTTATGTGAGTTATACTTATAGAAGATATTGTGCGTACTGTATGAGATGCAACAGAATGTAGTGCTGTTACTCGAAAATTGAGGTTTGAGAGTAGTGTTATCTCATATGGTAGTCAAACTTCATAACCAGCGCACTGATCACAAGGAATGTTTGAGAGTAGTGTTATCTCATATGGTAGTCAAACTGGCGGGTGGTAGATTGCACTAGATACCTGTGTTTGAGAGTAGTGTTATCTCATATGGTAGTCAAACCTCCCCTTGACAACTATATAATACCACAACGTTTGAGAGTAGTGTTATCTCATATGGTAGTCAAACTACCACCGCCACGGGCGCCCCCGTAACCTAGTTTGAGAGTAGTGTTATCTCATATGGTAGTCAAACGAACAGCGCCTCGAACTCTTCCTCTGTATAGTTTGAGAGTAGTGTTATCTCATATGGTAGTCAAACTGTAAAGAAGCACAAGCCCACACAGCCCCTGTTTGAGAGTAGTGTTATCTCATATGGTAGTCAAACGCGTTACAACATTAACCCGTCCGGCGGCCGTTTGAGAGTAGTGTTATCTCATATGGTAGTCAAACTGTTGTCACTGAAATGTCTGACGCGATCAAGTTTGAGAGTAGTGTTATCTCATATGGTAGTCAAACCTAACCTACAATTTTTGTCAATAGTATTTTGTTTGAGAGTAGTGTTATCTCATATGGTAGTCAAACGAGGTAGAAGAAAAGCCAAATCTCCAACATGTTTGAGAGTAGTGTTATCTCATATGGTAGTCAAACATCACAACCGGATTACTTAGCACAGTTGGAGTTTGAGAGTAGTGTTATCTCATATGGTAGTCAAACTAGATTTATTGCTCGCAGAAGTGTCGAAAAGTTTGAGAGTAGTGTTATCTCATATGGTAGTCAAACTCGCCTCTTCTTCTCCGGTTACTCGTGTTAGTTTGAGAGTAGTGTTATCTCATATGGTAGTCAAACTCTACCTGTCCAATGAAATTGAGGATCAGTGTTTGAGAGTAGTGTTATCTCATATGGTAGTCAAACGAGAAGAAAATGGAAAACATGAGCTTGTCGGTTTGAGAGTAGTGTTATCTCATATGGTAGTCAAACTGAGGACTAATTGAAAGGAGAACGGAATGAAAGAGAAGAAAACAGAGTTTATTGCAGTAAAGGTAACACCTTCTTTCAAGGCTAGGGCGAAAGCTCTAGCCACTGAGGAAGGGAGAAGCCTATCGAACTATATTGAATGGTTAATCAACAACGACATGAAGAGAAGGGAACAGGAAGAGCAGGAATAACAGACAACGCCCTCCCCTTGCGGGAGGGTTATTTTATTGCATAAAAAAACGGGTCCACCGTTTCCAGCAGACCCAAAAGCAAAATATTATTATCAAACAAAAGTTTGGTAACATCATGGATTATAACACAGTTTCCGAGACTTTGGAAGAGTGCTTTGACGAGTTCGAAGGGCAGTTATCCGATGGACTCTATGAAAATTCAAACTGGGGCGGGTACGAGGTTATTGACGATTTCGACCTTGTGAACATCGTAGGTGAAGAGATCGGCGCTCTGTTCCATGTGTATATTTGGTACCCGTCTAACAGAATGTGGGATGATTCCATTGAGGACATCAGCTACATTTGGGCGGAAACTGAGGACAACGCTATTCAGCGCGCTATCGAGTATATGACCGATTCCGTCTATGATTCTTGCGACTACGACGAGGAAGAGCGAGCGGAACAGATGGAATACTGGAGAAATCCGAACCATTACAAGGCTGAACTTGATGAGGACTAATTGAAAGGAGAACGGAATGAGAGAGAAAAAAACAGAATTTATCACTATGAAGGTAACACCTTCTTTCAAGGCTAGGGCGAAAGCTCTAGCCGCTGAGGAAGGGAGAAGCCTATCAAACTATATTGAGTGGCTTATAAACAACGACATGAAGCAGAAAGAACAGGAAGACCAGTTTGAGAGTAGTGTTATCTCATATATAAATGATAATCCGGAACACTGAGTACCGGCATTCCAGAGATAGAGTACCACAGGATTGAAGCTTTGTTCGCTATCGGTCGGTCTGAGAACATAGACTTTTCGCATTGAGATTTCGAGATTCGAATCAAGACTTTCATAATTGTTATTGAGAATGAAAGCACTTTAGCACACATTTTGTATAACAATATGAACCACGTGAATATGATTTCCGCGCACCGGAATATCCAATGTTCTCGCAAATGCGGCGATGGATTCCTTCATTGAAGAGCTGGAAGAAATCCTCGCCGGGGCCTGAGCGGAACGAAACTTTTTTTAGTGCATGGTGATGGTGGGCCCGAAGAAGATGAAGAGGGCGGCAGCCAGAAAGGTGAGACCCAGAAGTAGGATGATGGTGTAGAGGACTTTCTGGGGCCGGGCGAACCTTTGGACGTAGGCCATTTTGGGCTTGCGGGGGTTGTAGAATACATCAACTTCGGAGCCGATTGGGTACAGTTCCAGCAGTGGGCTTTCGGTGAGGCCGGCGAGGGCGTTCTGCCGGAGGTTGAGTTTCAGCACGCTGGGGAGGTCCTCCCGGGTGGTCAGGTTCGAGGTGATGTCGGTTTTGGCCCGGTGGAAGGGGGACGAAAAGGACTTGGTGACGGTGGCGCTGAATTTTGGGCCGACAACGGTGTAGGTGCGGCCGTTTGCCGTGTATTCCACCACGGGCAGGTTGATGTCGTTGTAACGAACGGCGGAATAGCGGACGACGGTGCCGGTGGTTTTGACGGAGCAGAGCTCGGTGTAGTGTTTTTTGCGGTAGTACAGGAAGAACCATACCAGCAGGGCGGCAACGGCGAAAGCCAGCGTGTAGAGTCCCCAGAAAATGTTCCAATTCATTTCAATCACAATCCTTTTTTTACATTGAACAGATGGGCGCGACATGCTAAAGTGGAGCTAAGCAGCGCGGCCGGTTTTTCTGGGTTGAGTGTACCACAGATTGGGGCCGGGCGGAAGAATTGGAAGGACGAAACTTTTTTTAGGGAGTGAAGCGGGGAGGAAGGAGCGATGCCAACGATGGACAGACGGATTAAAGGGTGCCGAAATGTGCACTGCAGATACAACAAGGAGCGGAAGCATTTGCCGCTGGACTATAACTATTGCCCGATTTGTGGGGAGAAGGTCGGGCTGGTGTGCCGGGAGTGTTTCGCGGAGATTGAGGATCTGGGGAAGACACATTTTCGGTGCGATGCCTGTGAGGCGAAGAAAGCGGAACGGGCAGAGGCGCGGAAAGATAAGCTGGAGAAAGCGGGGAAAAAGCTCGCGACGCCGGCAGCGGATGCGGCGGTTGGCATAATTCAGCAGGTCGCAGTGAAACAGGTGAAGAAGGTAGTGCCGGTGGCCGGGAAAGCAGTGAAGAAGGCGATTGTGAGGCACTAAAGGAAAAGGTAAGAGGAAGAGATGCACAAAGGGCGGCGGTCCTTCGTGCATCTCTTGTCATTTGTGGGGCTATGAGCCCCGTCGAGGGCTCGAAGAGTCCGAGACAAATAAACCACCCGCTATGCGGGTGCGCATCGAAGGTTAAACCAATAGACTCCCATTTTGCTACAATGAGAGTGTTCAAGCCTCAGAGTAGAAAGGAGAGTCTATGGCTAACAAAAGTTATAGCCTTGCACATACGAAATGGATGTGCAAATACCATATAGTCTTTACGCCGAAGTACAGACGAAAGATTATATACAACAAGTACAGAGAGGACTTGATCGAGATAATGAGAACCCTCTGTAAATATAAAGGCGTTGAAACAATCGAAGGGCATATGATGCCTGATCATGTTCATATGCTTGTAGCAATTCCGCCTAGAATCAGTGTATCAAGTTTCATGGGGTATCTCAAGGGAAAGAGCGCCCTTATGATGTTTGAGAGACATGCGAATTTAAAGTACAAATTTGGGAATCGGCACTTCTGGGCAGAAGGATATTATGTAAGTACTGTAGGCCTCCATGAAGAAACAATAAGGAAATATATAAGAGACCAGGAAAAGCATGATATGGCCGTGGATAAGCTGAGTGTGAAAGAATACGAAGATTCATTTGTTAAATAAGCCCCTTTAGGGGCGGCCAAAGTGGCAATGACACTGAGGCTTGAACAAAGTGAAAACCCGCGTCTTGAGGCGCGGGTCAGTAAAGGGGGCTTATAGCCCCAGTTCGAACCACCCGTTTTACGGGTGGCACCGATTTTATCTGAAAGCGGGACGAGCCGGCGCGGGCTCTAATTCGGGACGCTTTCCGGGAATTGGTAGAAAGTGATGCAGGAACGCTTCGAAAAGAGGTTCCGGCATCACTTTCTCCGCGACCGCTGGGGAGATTGGGATGAAATGCCCGAGGGGAACCGGAGGTATGTGATGCAAAGAAGCTGGAAGCAAGGGCTAGTACATCACTTTTTTAGTGAAGTGAAAGTTAAGTAGAGGAAATTCAACATGGAAATATTTGGAGTTGATGCATGGGACGAAAAAAAGTGTGTTCATGCATCAACTTTAGAAACGGGGTTGATGCACGGAGTGGAAAGACAGGAACTCGTGCATCATTTTTTGGAAGCGAGGGCGGGCGGCGCCCGCGCAGGGCCCGGGCCGCGCAGACAGGGGGATGCCCGACGGCCGGAGGCTCCAAAGGGAAGGATTTTGGTCAATGGGCTCGGGTGCGGAACCGGCGGGTTGCCAGGGGTGCCGGGCTGCGATACACTCGAGCTAAGGATTTGGTATAAAAACCGCAGCACTGCGGCGGGGCTCGCCTTGCCGGACGTGGGTGCCGAACGGACTTTGTTTTTTTAGGAGAGGGGCGTGTGATGATCGATAGAAAAAGTGCGCAGCCGGTGTGGAAGAGCCATGAGAAGACGTCGGCGGAGAAGGAAGCGTGGCTGCGGCCTTTTGAGGAGGATGAGAACCTCCGGATGATGGACGAGGAGACGCTGGCGAAGGCGCGGCGGTACACGGAGGAGCTGTGCCGGGAGGACAATGTTTTTGCGCTGCGGCTGAAGGGGTACGCGTGCTACGGGGGCAACCGGCTGTACGAGTGCGACTGGACGGCGGCGCGGGACTGCATGCTGCGGCTTCGGGAGCTGGCGGACGACGCGGAGTACGCGAATACGCTGGGATACATCTATTATTACGGGCGCTGCAACGGGGGCGAGCCGGAGTACGAGAAGGCGTTCACGCAGTTCAGCTATGCGGCGGCCAACGGGTTGTTCGAGGCAATCTACAAGCTGGGGGACCTGTACAGCCACGGGTACGGCTGCCGGAAAAGCGAGGAGACGGCGCAGAACCTGTACCACATGGTGTATAACGAGACCAAGAAAAAATTCCTCCGGGGGTATGATGCGAGTTTTGCGGATGCGGCGCTTCGGCTGGGGAAGGTGTTCGAGTACGGCATCGGCACGGAGGCGAATCCGGCGGCGGCCTACTGTCTGTACCTGGAGGCAGATTTTGCGGCAAAAATCCGGGCGGAACACTCGGATTTTTTCGGGGATCATTCGGTGGCGAAGCGCACGGGGCAGGCTTTGGAGCGGGTGGCCCGGAAGCTTCCGGCGGAGTTTTTCCGGGATGCCCTGTGGCTGGATACGCCTCTTCCGGTGGTGGATTTCCTGGAGGACGGCTACCGGTGCGAGCTTTCCTTCCAAAAAAAAGAGGACGGCGGGGCGTGGGTGACCGGCATGCGAATCGGGACCCGCACCTGTCCGGATGTGGAATATCGGCTGGCGAATTTTGGCGGACTGGGCGTGGTCATCCGCTGCAGGGAACTGTCCCTGAAAATGGAGGAGCCGGCAGAATATGAAATCTGCGACGGTGGGGACACCGCTGTGTTCGACTACTACGAGCGGAATACCTACGATGACCAGGATGAGTTCTACCTGGGAGATAAACTGGTGGCCTGGATCAAGTGCCCGGGGTATCGGGTGGACCGGGAGGTTCTGTAGGGGAACAAAATGCTGATGGGAATCGATGTGGAAAGGCCGGAGAGGCGAGGAAATGATTAGAGAGGCGAGGAGATGATTAGAATTGACGACGAACGGGGGGAGATGTGGTGTTCGTCGTCAATTCTTTCCTTTCGGGAATTAGGATGGGAAAGAGAAGCACGAAGGGCGGCGGCCGTCGTGCTTCTCTTTTTATTCCATCTGAAAGCCTGAAAGCGGCCCGAATCCGGCGCGCACCTCTAATTCGGGCCGCTTTCCGGGGATTGGTGAAAAGTGATGCAGGAACGCTCCGAAAAGAGGTTCCTGCATCACTTTCTCCGCGGCCGCCGGGTTGATTAGAGTGGAATGCCCGAGGGGGAGCGGAGGTATGTGATGTTGGGAAGCAGAAAACCGGAGTTCGTACATCACTTTTTCACTTGAGCGAAATTAAAGTAGAATAAATATAGCACAGAAATGATTGGAGTGATGCATGAGGCGAAAAAAGGGGTGCTCATGCATCAACATGGAAAATGGAGTTGATGCATGGAACAGAAAAACAAGGGCTCATGCATCACTTTTTGGATGCGAGGCCGGCGGTCGGCTCATCCCCGTGGCGGAGCCGCATCCCTCGCCCCGCGCCGGAGGCCCACCAAAAAAGGACCGACGCACAGTCGGTCCTCCTAATTCTTCTAATCCTTCTAATTCCCCTACTTTACCTTTCGGGTTTTCGTGGTCTTCCAGTTGGATTGCAGCTTCTTCTGGATTTTGGCATGTTCCTGCCAGGTTCGGGCGAAGTGCAGCCGGCCCTTGGAGTCGGACTGGAAGTAATAATAGCTGTTGTTAGTGGGGGTCAGCACCGCATTGATGGACTCCATGCTCGGGCAGCAAATTGGGCCGTAGGGGAGACCCGGGTATTTGTAGGTGTTGTACTTGGAATTGTACTTGGTGTCTGCCAGAGAAATGATGTCCTTTTTGATGCCCTTTGCGTACTCTACGGTGACGCAGGATTCCAGCTTCGGGAACTTGTCCGGGTGGTGGAGGCGGTTCAGGAACACGCCGGCCACGGTTTTCCGGTCTTCGGTGGTGGCGGCTTCGCTCTCCACCATGGAAGCTAAGATAATCACTTGATCCAAAGTGTACTTGCTCTTCTTCACCTTGGCCAGGATTTCCGGCGTGTACACCGTCTGCTGGAAGTGATCCAGCATCGTGTTGATGATGTTGTCCGGGTCCTCGTCCTTTGTAAAGTAGTAGGTATCCGGGAAGAGGTATCCCTCCAGGCCGCCGATGCGCTTGGAAGCGGGCACCTTCTTCAGGAATTCGTAGTTAAAAGAATGGGTTTTGCAGGCTTTGAGAAATTCCGATTTCTTGCAGACGCCGGCCTCCTCCAGGATGGTCCCCATTTCGCGCACCTGAATACCCTCCGGGAAGGTGACACGGATGTCTCCCGCCGGTTTGCCCATGATTTTACAAATCTCGAAAAAACTGCTGCCGCCGGGAATCTTATAAGAACCGGGGTACCAGTTGCCGTTTCGGCCTTCCACTTCCGCCACAATCCGGAAAAGGAACGGGCTCTGAATCAAGCCTTCCTCTTTCAGCTTGTCGGCCACGATGATGGAGCCGTCGCCGGAGGATACGGTGACCTCGCCCCCATCGCGATTCGCAGTGATGCCGGATGTCAGGACGCCGAGCAGCAGAAGCAGAGCTGCCAACGCGGCGATTGCTATAATTGTCATTTTTTTTCGTTTACTCATAACAATAAGAATATCACAGCGGTAAAAAAAATAAAAGTTAAACCACAGAGATACCGAGAAAAATTCACAGAATCGTCATTGACTACGGGGCGCGATAGGATTAAAATGTGTAGCGTGCTACATGTAGCACGCTACACATTTTACAATTAGAATTCATTTTGCCGGAGGCCCAATCCCGGCAGCCGACGGCCCACACAGCAGCCGGAGACCCAATCACAGAGTGCCTCCACATGAATAAAGGAGAAAAAATGAAGGAATGCAAATGCAATCGGAACGAAATCGGCATGCTGATCAAGCAGATTTCCTTCCAGCTGCGAACCCATGCGGACATGGATTTGCGGAAGTGTGACCTCACCTGGTCTCAAGCCCACCTGCTTCGGCACCTGGCCAAGACCGAAGGACAGATGTCCCAGAAGCAGATTGAGAAAGAATTGGAGATTTCCCATCCCACCGTGGTGGGGCTGGTGCAGCGGCTGGAAACAAAGGGTTTTGTGGAAAGCTTCACCGACGAGAAGGATCGGCGGATTAAGATGGTGCGGCTGACGGAACGGGCGTACGAGCACCAGCATTTTATGGAGACGCGGTTCCGAGAGAAAGAGAAATTGATGACCAGAGGCATGAGCGAGGAGGAAGTGCAGGAATTGATTCGGCTCCTGCGAAAGCTCCACGCCAACCTGGAAGTCGGTAAGGAGGATAACGATATATGATCAAAAAGTTAATGCAAAGCATCCGGGACTACAAGCGGCCGGCCATTGAGACACCGGTGTTTGTGGGAATCGAGGTGCTGTTCGAATGTGCTTTGCCGTTCGTGATGGCCCAGCTCATCAACCACATGACCGGAGAATCCATGGATCCGATTGTGAAATACGGAAGCATCCTGCTGGTGATGGCCATGCTGTCCCTGCTTTTCGGCGTTTTGGCAGCGAGAAAAGCCGCTACTGCCGGCGCAGGATTCGCGAAGAACCTGAGACACGATATTTTCTATGCGATTCAGGACTTCTCTTTCGCAGATGTGGACCGGTTCTCCTCCTCCTCGCTGGTAACTCGGCTCACCACCGACGTCACCAACGTGCAGAACGCCTTTCAGATGATGATTCGAATTGTGGTACGGACCCCGCTGATGATGGTGTTCTCTCTGGCAATGAGTTTCTCCATTAATCCGAGAATGGCGCTGTTGTTCTTCTGCGTGATGCCGGTCATCGCCATCGCGCTGATCTGGATGATTCGCACCGCCATGCCGATTTTCCGACGGATTTTCAAGAAATACGATGCCCTGAACAACTCCGTGCAGGAGAACATCGCCGGCATCCGAGTGGTAAAATCCTTCGTCCGGGAGGAGTACGAGCGGGAGAAATTCTATCGAGCATCCGATGAAGTGCGAAAGGATTTCACCCATGTAGAGCGTATTCTGGCCCTGAACAGCCCGGTGATGAGCTTCTGCATGTCCGCCTCCATGCTGCTCATCAGCTTCTTCGGTGCAAAAACCATCGTGAACAGCCACGGAACCAGCCTGAACACCGGAGACCTGTCCGCCCTGATTTCCTACGGCGTGCAGCTGCTCATGTCCATCATGATGCTGTCCATGGTGTTCGTCATGCTCACCATGGCACAGGAATCCGCGCGAAGAATCACGGAGGTGCTGAACTACGAGAATACCCTGCACTCCCCGGAAAACCCGGTGATGGAAGTGGCCGACGGAAGCGTGGACTTCAACCATGTTTCTTTTAAGTACAATGAAAAAAGCAAGCGGAACGCCCTGACGGACATCGACCTCCATATTGGGTCCGGTGAGACCGTGGGCATCATCGGGGGAACCGGTTCCTCCAAAAGCTCCCTGGTGCAGCTGATTCCGAGACTCTATGACGTGACGGAGGGCTCCGTGGAAGTGGGCGGCATCGACGTGCGGAACTACGACGTGGACACCCTGCGGGACGCGGTGGCCGTGGTGCTTCAGAAGAACGTGCTGTTCTCCGGTACCATCAAGGAGAACATGCGCTGGGGCAACAAGAACGCCACGGACGAGGAAATTGTGGAAGCTTGCAAGCTGGCCCAGGCGGACGAGTTCGTCTCCAAATTCCCGGACGGCTACGACACCTACATCGAGCAGGGCGGAACCAACGTGTCCGGCGGCCAGAAGCAGCGTCTGTGCATTGCCCGGGCACTCCTGAAAAATCCAAAGGTGCTGATCCTGGACGACTCCACCTCCGCGGTGGACACCAAGACCGACGCCCTCATCCGTCAGGCTTTTATGGAGAAGATTCCGAATACCACAAAAATAATTATCGCTCAGCGAATTTCGTCCGTACAGGACGCGGATCAGATTCTGGTGATGGATGGCGGCCGCGTGGTGGAACAGGGAAATCACGAGAGCCTCATTGCCAAGAACGGAATTTACCGGGAAATCTTTGATTCCCAGACCAAAGGAAAGGAGGAAGAATAATGCCGAGACCAAGAAGAGGACAACCCGTTGGCGAAATTCGCCCGGGAACGATGAAACGTTTTATCAAATACCTGACCGACCATTATAAAGGCCGGCTGCTGGTGGTGCTGGTGTGCATTATTTTATCCGCCATCTCCATGTCCTTCTCCAACGTATTCCTGCAGCAGCTGATCGATCAAGTCATCCTGCCGGGAATGAAGGTGGGCATGGAGTCGGTACAGGCAAAATTCCTCCGCATCATCGGAACCATGGGCGTGTTCTACCTGGTGGGCATGGCCACTTCCGCCATCTACACCCAGATTATGGCGGGAGTCACCCAGGGAACCCTGAAAAACCTGCGGGATGAGATGTTCGACGCCATGGAGAAGCTGCCGATTAAGTACTTCGACACCCACGCCCACGGCGATATCATGAGTACCTACACCAACGACGTGGATGCCATTCGGCAGATGATCGGCCAGAGCACGCCGACCTTGATTCAGACCGGCCTGTCCGTACTCACCATCGTGTTCATGATGCTCCGGTACAGTCTGTGGCTGACGATGGTTGTTTTTGCCGTAATTCTCCTGATGTTCCGGGTGACGAAAAAGCTGGGCAAGGAGAGTTCGGTGTACATGATGCGCCAGCAGAAATCCTTGGCCAAGGAAGAGGGCTTTATCGAGGAAATGATGAAGGGCCAGAAGGTGGTGAAGGTGTTCACCCACGAGGAAGAGAGCAAGAAGGAATTCGACGTGCTGAACGAGCAGCTCTTCCAAGACAGCGCCCGGGCCAATGCGGCCGGCAACATGCTGATGCCGATTCTGGGAAATATCGGGAACATCCTGTACGTGCTGCTGGCGCTGGTGGGCGGACTGCTGGTGGTCTTTGGGGCGACCAACGTGAGCCTGCGGGGCTTCCGGCCCATTACCATCGGCATTATCGTGTCCTTCCTGGGCATGTCCCGCCAGCTGTCTCAGACCATCGGTCAGATGTCGGCCCAGGTGCCGATGATTTCCATGGCTTTAGCCGGTGCGGGCCGGGTGTTCCGGCTCATCGATGAAAAGCCGGAGGAAGACGAGGGCTACGTGCATCTGGTGAACGTGGTAAAAGAATCCGACGGCAGCTTCAAAGAGACCGACCGGAATACGGAGATGTGGGCCTGGAAACGCATGACTCCGGGTTACGCGGAACCCCAGTATATAGAAGTAAAAGGCGACGTGCGCCTGCAGGATGTGGACTTCGGATACACTCCGGAGAAACAGGTGCTCCACGACGTAAGCCTGTTCGCGAAACCGGGTCAGAAAATTGCTTTTGTAGGTGCTACGGGTGCGGGCAAAACCACCATCACCAATCTGATCAACCGGTTCTACGACATCGCGGACGGGAAAATCCGTTACGACGGAATCAACATCAACCACATCTGCAAACCGGATCTTCGCCGTTCCCTGGGCATCGTGCTCCAGGATGTGAACCTGTTCACCGGAACGGTGATGGACAATATCCGATACGGACGACTGGATGCCACCGATGAGGAGTGCATGGAAGCGGCCCGCCTGGCCAATGCGGATGATTTCATCACCCGCCTGCCGGAGGGATACAACACCATGCTCACCGGCAACGGCGCCCAGCTCTCCCAGGGCCAGCGCCAGCTGATTTCCATCGCCCGGGCGGCGGTGGCGGATCCGCCGGTGATGATCCTGGACGAGGCTACCAGCTCCATCGATACCCGAACGGAGGCTTTGGTGCAGAAGGGCATGGACAACCTGATGAAGGGCCGGACCGTGTTCGTCATTGCCCATCGCCTGTCCACGGTCCGGAACTCCGACGCCATCATGGTGCTGGATCAGGGCCGGATCATCGAGCGAGGGGACCACGACGAGCTTATCGCCCAGAAGGGCACCTACTACCAGCTGTACACCGGTGCCTTTGAGTTGGAATAGTTATAATAAAGAGAACAACCTGCACCGGTCCGCCGTCTCGCGGACCGGTGCAGGTTGTTTCATATCCGGGCGCCGTGCGGGCGGCGGAGACTTGGTGCACGAATCCCCGAAAACCCTTATTCCTCCGTTTGCTTTGCACCAAGTCTCGGGCCCGTTTTGGCGCGTGGGCGGCGGGGACTTGGTGCACGAATCCCCGCAAAGCCTTATTCTTCCGTCCCCTTTGCACCAAGTCTCGGGCCCGTTTTGGCGTGTGGGCGGCGGGGACTTGGTGCACGAATCCCCGCAAACCCTTGTTCCTCCGTTCTCATTGCACCAAGTCTCGGGCCCGTTTTGGTGCGTGGGCGGCGGGGACTTGGTGCACGAATCCCCGCAAACCCTTGTTCCTCCGTTCCCTTTGCACCAAGTCTCGGGCTCGTTTTGGCGTGTGGCCGGCGGTGACTTGGTGCACGAATCTCCGCAAGGCCTTGTTCCTCCGTTCCCTTTGCACCAAGTCTCGGGCTCGTTTTGGCGTGTGGTCGGCGGGGACTTGGTGCACGAATCCCCGTAAAGCCTTATTCTTCCGTCCCCTTTGCACCAAGTCTCGGGCCCATTTTGGCCCGCCGGGCTCTTTTTGCGGTTATGCTTTTCATCAATTTACAAAAAAGGTATAATGAAATGGCCCGATTGGCGAGGGGCCGATTCGGGCAAAGGAAAGGGACGAGAAGCAAGCAATTTATAACTGGGGGGATAATGATAGGAGAAAGAACATGCTTAACAAAATCGCTCGTTTAGTGGGCGCCTTCTTCATCACGCTGGTGGTTCTGCTGCTGATGCTGTTCATCGTGCTGACGGCAATGGAATATCGGCCGGAAAGCACGGAGAAGGTAAGAATCGACAGTCTGGCAGAGGATACCTTTGATTCCCCGGAGGTGGGATCCACCATCAAGGTGATGAGCTGGAACATCGGCTACGGCGCTTTGGGAGACAATGCGGATTTCTTTATGGACGGCGGAAGTCAGGTGACTACCGCTTCTGCAGAGCGGGTGCAGGAAAACATGCAGGGAATTATCGATGAATTGAAAAGCCAGAAGGCGGATGTGATGTTCCTGCAGGAAGTGGATCGTTTTTCCACCCGTGCCCATCATACCGATGAGCAGCAGGACATTGCGGAATCCATGGATGGATACCAGACTACTTTTGCCAACAACTTTAAGGTGAGATACGTGCCGTATCCGTGGCCGCCGATTGGCCGCGTGGACAGTGGCATCATGACCCTGTCCCGGTTCGCGCAGTCCGATTCCACCCGAATCAGCCTGCCGTGCCCGTTTGAATGGCCGGTGCGCATCGCAAACCTGAAGCGCTGCCTGATGGTGAACCGGGTACCGATTGCGGGAACCAAGAAAGAGCTGGTGATGATCAACCTGCACCTGGAAGCTTACGACAACGGCGAGGGCAAGGTGAAACAGACCCGGGCCCTGCTGAAGGTGATGGAAGAAGAACAGAAGAAAGGCAATTACGTGATTGCCGGGGGAGACTTCAACCAGACTTTCTCCAACGTGGACATCGGAAAATATCCGGGCAGTGAGGACATTTGGACCCCGGGCAAGATCGACGCAAAGGATTTCGGCAAGGACTGGAACTTGCTGATGGACAACAGCAATCCGACCTGCCGTTCCCTGGACAAGGTCTACAAGAACGCGGACAAAAAGGACTGCTACTACTACATGCTGGACGGTTTTATCCTGTCCAAGAATCTGCAGGTGGATTCCATAAAAACAGAGAATCTCAACTTCAAGAATTCCGACCACAACCCGGTAATTCTGAAGGCCACATTGAATTAGCGGAACGAAAAAAGCGGCGCCCGAAGGGGCGCCGCCGTGTATACGCTTACAGTGAGAATTTTTTCAGCAGTAAAAGCAGCGGATTGATGTCGTAGAGGGGACCGGCGATATAGGAGCTGTTCAGCTGTTCATTGATGGCTTGAATCCGATCCGGGAGGAAGATGCCCGCCAGAGGAAACATAAAGGCCAGGAACAGAAAGACGAACAGGGTTCCTTTCAGCACGCCCACCGCAAAACCGGCAAAGGAATCGGTGCTGCCGATGACGGTGCCTTTCTTCCGAGCGACGTGAAGCCGCCGGCGAAGGAACAGGGAAATCAAGCTGACTCCGGTGGTAATCAGCAGGAAAGACAGCACGAGAACCGCGGTGGTCGTAAAATGGCTCACCTCAAAAGGAAGGTCCGAAACACCGAAGTTCTGAAGGGCGTCTTCCAGGGCCTTTGGAATAAAGTCCAGCAGGTTCACGGTGGAGCCCTGGAAAATGTTTTCCAGGCCTTGCTGCATGGAGGCCTGCAGAGGTGTTTTTCGAATCAGGGCGCTGAGGGGCCGGGTAAGGGCCGTCGCCAAAGCGATGCCGGCCACCATGGCGGCCAGCCGAATCAGGGACTCCCCCAGTCCACGGGATTTTCCCCGAACGGCAAAAACTATAAAAATAAGAATCACAATTATATCTAATATCATAGCTGTATTATACACAATCTGAGTGAGGAAACAATGGAAAAGTATTGGAAATCTCCGGAAGAAAAGGAAGACAATTCCCTCTTCCATCACATCGCCATAATGTGCGGAATCTTCGGCGGCACCTCCCTGGTGGCGTACGCGGTTTCCTTGAAATTGATTTCCTCCGAAGCCACCATCATGCTGTACCTGCTCTGCGTATTCCTGGTGGTGTGGCGCACCGGACGATTCAGCTTGGGGGTTATTACCTCCATCGGGTCCACCATGGTGTACTATTATTTCTTCGCATCGCCCCAATTTTCCTACGATATGACCACTCCGCCCCGATACCTCCTCACCATGGGCATCATGATTTCGGTGGCACTGGTCACCAGCGGACTCATTTCCCAGGTTCGGCAGGAAGCCCTGATTGCCCGAGAAAAAGAGGCCCTGACGGAACAACTGCTGCGATTGAACAACGACCTGGCCGGCGCCAAAAGCGCAGAAGCCATCATCGGAATCGCGCTGTCCGCCATCAACGAGGGTGTCGGCTGTGCCGCCGGCTACGTGGCGTACGATCCCGGAGGCAAACCCGGAAGCAGATACATCTTCCAGACCGTGGGACATCACACGGCACTCACCTGGTATCCCATGGAAGAGGACGAAAACGTGCGGTATCGGATTCAGAATGGGAAAACGATTTTCGTACGGGGAAAACAATATTACGAATGGCCCTTGCGCGGCCATGCCGGTCTGATGGGAGCGATTCGAATTCGGCTGGCGGAACAAGAAAACCTGGACCGGACGCAGATCCACCTTATGCGCTCCATCATCGATAATATCGGGATGGCGTTGGACCGATTCCGCACCGCGGAACTGCGGATTCAGGCCCGGGAAGAGGCCACCCAGGAACGATTCCGCTCTACATTGCTTCGTTCCATTTCCCACGATATCCGAACTCCGCTCACCAGCATTTCCGGCAACGCGGAGATGCTGATGAAAGCAACCAAGTCGGAAGATTACCGCTACCGCATGGCGAAGAACATCTACGACGATGCCCAGAACCTGTCGGGCATGGTGGAAAACGTGCTAGGCATCACCCGCCTGGAAAGCGGCGTGGAGATTAAGAAGGAAGTGGAAGTGGCGGAGGAAGTCATCGGTGCAGCGGTGCAGCTGACAGAGGTGCACCACCCGGAATACGATATCCAAGTATCCGTACCGGAGGAAATTCTCATGGTACCGATGGATGCATCCCTGATTCAGCAAGCCATCACCAACCTGCTGGAAAATGCCATTCACCACACCAAGAAAAAGGATGGGGTGGCAGTCATCCTGGAACGGAAGGGGAACGATGCGGTGTTCACCGTGCGGGACCGTGGAATGGGCATCAATCCGGAGCACTTGGATCGGCTCTTTGAACCGTTTTATCAGTCCAATCGAAGCGATCAGGTGGTGTATCGAGGTTTTGGGTTGGGCCTTTCCATCTGTAATTCCATCGTGAATGCCCACGGCGGCCGGATTCTGGCGAGAAACCGGAAAGATGTGTCCGGGGCGGAAATTATTTTTACGTTGCCCATGGAGGGAGAACAGTGAAACAGACAAAAGAACTTATAATGATTGTGGAAGACGACCGGCAGATTCAGGATTTTATCGCCTACTCGCTGATGACGGCGGGATTCGGCGTGCTGACGGCCGGCGGTGTGGAAGAAGCTGTGCGGAAGATGCGGTCCAAAAAACCGGATATCATGGTGCTGGACCTGGGCCTTCCGGACGGAGACGGGCTGGACCTGATTCGGCGGGTCCGGAAGTTTTCGGATATTCCGATTATCGTGGTGTCGGCACGAGATAAGGAAGAGGACAAAATCGAGGCCCTGGATCGGGGCGCGGAGGATTATATTACCAAGCCCTTCTCCGAGTCGGAGCTGATGGCGCGGATTCGGGTGCTGCGGCGCCACCTGATTCGGGAAGAGCGGAACCGGATGGGGGCCGAGGTTTCGGTGCGGGGACTGAAGATTAATTTCGACGCGAAGGAAGTGACCCTGGATGGAAACCTCCTGCACGTCACTCCGCTGGAGTACCAGCTGCTGGAGCTGCTGTTCCACAACATCGGAAAGGTGATTACCACCCGGACGCTGCTGGACGAGCTGTACGGCGTGAGCTACGGGGACAATACCCAGTCTCTGCGGGCGCTGATGGCGGGACTTCGCCGGAAAATCGAGAAGGTGCCGGGAAAACCGCAGTACATCGTGACGGAAATCGGTGTGGGTTATCGCCTGAAGGATGAATAGAACCTTGCCGATAATGCCGGAAATAGTGTATTATTAAAATATATTTTTGTGGATGAGAAAGGAAAGCAGAGAAATGAAGAAACGATCCAAAATCCTGATTTCATGCTTGATGATGGTGATTCTTGCAGCGGCCATGATGACCGGCTGTTCCAAGAAGGAAGAGGCGAAGCCGGAACCGGTTCGGAACCCGTTGACCGGATCTGAGAAGTTCGATTCTGCGGCACAGGGAATTCGCCCGGTGGCACTGGTGGTGGAAAACGCTCCGGATGCCCGCCCGCAGTGGGGAATGACGGACAAGAAGTACTCCCCGGATATTATTTTACAGGGAGAAGTGGAGGGCGGAATTACCCGTACCCTCTGGTTCTATGCGGATTACAACAAGTTGCCGAAGAAGATCGGCCCGATGAGAAGTGCCCGTCCGCCGTACATCAAGTTCTCGGAACTGTTCGACGCGATTTTCATTCACTGGGGACAGAGTTCATCTTCCTCGGAGTACAAGGGCGCCAACACCGTTTTTAAGGAAGATAAGGTGGACCATATCAATCAGATGACCTACAAAGGAAAGGTGGATCTGTACAGCCGGGACAACAGCCGGGACGTATCGTCGGAGCACACCGGAATTCTCCACGGCGACAAGGTGGCGGATGCCATCAAGGACAAGAAGTTCCGCACAAAGACCAAGAAGAAGGTAACACAGCTGCAGTTCGGCAAGGGCATTCGGGATCTGAGCAAGAACACCTGTGGAAAGGTGACCCTCACCTGGTCGAGGCGGAGTTTTGAGGATGCGGTATGGACGTACAACCAGGAATCCGGACAGTATGAGACGAAGGATTTTGAGAACAACTTGAGCCGGGAGAACCTGCTGATTCTCTTCGATAAGACCCAGTACATCACAAAATCCAATTACCACGGCACGGGTCAGGGTGTGACTTACTGTGACTACAAGCTAGCCGGCGGCAAGGCGAAGCTGATCAGCAACGGCACCGTAAAGGACATCCGCTGGGATGTAAACGAGGACAACCAGCTGGAGCTGTTCACCCTGGTGGAGAAAAAGGATTCCGACAAGGACGATGAGGATTCCGAGCCGGAGAAGAAGATGGTTTCCCTGAACCCGGGCAAAACCTGGATCGGCTGGGCTTCCTCCAACAACGGCGGCAAGGTAAAGATTGATCCGTTGAAGGAAAAGAAGTCGGAAGAGAAGGAGAAATAACGACCCTCCGGGAAGATCTCGGAAGGGAGCAGTCGGAAATCCCCTGCCGGAGACGGCCGGGGATTTCCTTCGAATAGGGGAAGAAGTAGGAAGCGGGCCCCGCACAACCAAAGAAACGAGGTACACATTTATGCAGTTGAGAGGAGAGCAAAAGTCCCTTCGCTCAGAATACATCCGATACATCATTCCATCCATACTGGCTCAGTGGGTGTACACCCTGTACACCGCAGTGGACGGGCTGTTCGTGGCAAAAGGCGTTTCTGTAACGGCCATGACCGCCATCAATATCGCATCGCCGTTTGTGACGGCGCTGTTTGCCCTGTCCCTGATGTTCGCGGTGGGCACCTCCACGGTGGTTTCCATCTCATTGGGAGAAGGCCGGAAGGAAAAAGCCAACGAGATATTCAGCCAGAACTTCGCGTTCCTGATCGTGCTGTCCCTCCTGATTTCCGGGCTCCTGTTCTGGAAGCTGGAGGAACTGGCCCTGTTCCTGGGGGCCACCAAAGCCACCCTGCCCTATGTGACGAAGTACATCGGAACCATCGCTCCTTTTGCGGTGGTATTTATCGTGTCCTATTCCTTTGAGATTCTGCTGAAGGCGGACGGGCATCCGAAGAAAGCCACCAAAATCGTGATGGTTGGCGTCATCCTGAACTGCATCATGGACTATCTGCTGGTCATCGTATTTCCGCTGGGCGTCTTCGGTGCGGCCATTGCCACGGCACTGTCCCAGGTGGGGGTCACGGCCCTGTATCTGCGGCACTTCCTGTCCAAGGAAGCCGTGCTGCATTTCACCCGCTTTCATTTTAGCGGGCGCACCATTGTGCGGGCCATGAAGAACGGCCTGTCCTCTGGAATTACGGAGCTGTCCGCCGGACTGACGGTGTACTTTTTCAACCACGCCATTGCGGCCTATCTGGGGGACGAGGCCTTGGTCAGCTACACCATCATCAACTACGTGAACGCCCTGTACATCTATTCCATGACGGGAATCGCTCAGGGCAGCCAGCCGCTGATCAGCTTCTATCACGGGAAAAAAGAAAAATCCGCCACGGCCAAGCTGCTCCGGTACGGCCTGATTACGGCGGCAGGTTTTGCGGCGGTCACCGTGGTGCTGTCCGTATTCGGCGGAGGCCTGCTGGCGAAGCTGTTTATTCCGGCGGATTTGACTCACCTGAGAAATTACACGGTACATGCTTTGCGGATTTTCTGCATCTCCTTTGTGCCGGCGGGATTCACCGTGGTGTTGGCCGGATATTTTGCATCCATCGAGCACGCGGGGAAAGCGGTTTCCATCACCATCGGCCGAGCCATCGCGGTGATGCTGCTGGTACTGGTGCTGATGACGAGAGTTTTTGGCGGCGAAGGCATCTGGTGGACCACGCCGATTTCCGAGAGCATTTGTCTGGTGTATGCGGTAATATTGTTTATAAAGGGAAAGGCGAGAGATGCTGCAAATTAAGAACATTCGAAAAGAGTACCGCACCGGGGGACTGGTGCAGAAAGCGCTGGACGGCGTGAGTCTGAATTTCAGGGACAGCGAGTTCGCGGCGATTCTGGGACCCTCCGGTTCCGGCAAAACCACGCTGCTGAACGTACTGGGCGGACTGGACCGGTACGACAGCGGAGACCTGATCATCAACGGGACATCCACCAAGAAGTACACGGACCGGGATTGGGATTCCTACCGGAACCACACCATCGGGTTCGTGTTCCAGAGTTACAATCTGATTCCTCATCAGACCATCCTGTCCAACGTGGAACTGGCACTGACCATTTCCGGAATCGGGAAGGAAGAACGGCGAAAGAAAGCGGCGGAGGCCCTGGCCAAAGTGGGTCTGGGAGACCAGCTTCATAAGAAGCCCGGTCAGCTTTCCGGGGGGCAGATGCAGCGTGTGGCCATCGCCCGGGCGTTGGTGAACGATCCGGACATCCTTTTGGCGGATGAACCGACGGGGGCGCTGGACAGCGTGACCAGCGTTCAGATTATGGATATCCTCAAAGAGGTGGCGGAGGATCACCTGGTAATCATGGTAACCCACAACCCGGAGCTGGCCCGGGAGTACGCCGACCGGATTGTGGAGCTGAAGGACGGGAATATCATTTCGGACTCCCGGCCTTTTTCCGTGAGCAAAGAGGAAGCGGGAAAAGCGGTGCACCGGAACCTGGGCAAAGCGGCCATGAATTTTGCCACCGCTTTGCAACTGAGCTTCAACAACCTGAAGACCAAGAAAGCCCGCACCATTCTGGTGGCCTTTGCGGGATCCATCGGCATCATCGGCATTGCCATGATTTTATCCCTGTCCAATGGAGTGAACAACTACATCCGCGGCGTGGAGGAGGACACCATCCGGGAATACCCGCTGACGGTGGACAGCTCTGGCTTCGACATGTCGGCCATGTTCACCCGGGGCGGCGATGGGGACGCCGGCAAGAGTGCGAAAAAGGGGGAGATTCGGGAACTGCAGACGGTGACCAATATGGCCTCCGTCATGGAATCCAATGACCTGAAATCCCTGAAGAAATACATCGACAGCGGTAAAAGCAATTTGGAGAGGCACACGAGAGCCATCGAATACAGCTACGACGTGAAGCCCCAGATTTTCCGGAAGGTGGACACGGAATACCGGAAGGTGAATCCGGACGAAACCCGGAAAAAGATGGGCATGTCCATCAGCTCCTCCATGGCATACAGCAGCATGATGAGCACCGACGTGTTCCACCAGTTGCCGTCGGATCCGTCTCTTTACCGGGACGAGTACGACGTGAAGGCGGGGCACTGGCCGAAGAAGTATAACGAATGCGTCCTGGTTCTGTCCAAGGAAGGCATGGCCAGCGATATCGCCCTGTACGCCATGGGCCTGAAGAACATGGACGACCTGGACAAGATGCTGAAGGATTTCTCCAAGGGAAAGGACGTGCATTCGGACGAGGACCAGACCGAAAGCTTTAACTACAACGACTGCATGGGCATCAAATTCAAGATGATCGGCAGCTCAGACTACTATACCTACGATGCCTCCCAGAACGTGTGGGTGGACCGCTCCGAGGACGACAGCCATATGGACCGCGTTATCGGAAAGGGGGAGGACCTGAAAATCGTGGGCGTGGTGAAGCCGAAGAAGGATGTGGATTTCACCGTGCTGAACGGGGATATCTACTATCCGGCCTCCCTGACGGACCATATGATTCGGAAGGCGGCGGACAGCAAAGTGGTTCGGGCCCAGAAGAAGAGTCGGGACATCAACATCCTCACGGGAAAGGAATTCGGCGAGGAGAGCGACGGACCGGACTTCGAGTCCATGTTCTCCTTCGACAAAAACGCCTTTGCCAAAGTCTTCCAATTCGATCCGTCCCAGATCGGAAAGGCCATGAAGGCACCGTCCAAGAAAATGGACATGAGCGGCCTCATCGACCCGAAGGCCGTGACCCAAATGCCGGGCATGAGCCAAGGGGACATTCAGAAGCTGATGCAGAGCACCAAGCTGAACTTCACTCAAGAGAGCATGCAGGAGCTTTTCGGCGGCCTGATGAAAGGCTTCCTGGAATACTCCGCGAAAAAGGGCACCGACTACACCAAGATGAACACCGCCTTTCAGGATTACATGAAATCCCCGGCGGCCCGCAAAATCCTCTCGGACAACATGAGCCGCATCCTGAAGGCCCACGTGGAGGAGCAGCTGAAGGACGAGAACCTGCAGGACACCATGAAGGACGTGCTTCAGGACTTCCCGAAATACCTGAAGGACAAGGGCATCACCGACCCCGACGGCATCACCGACGAGACCATCGACGAGTTCCTGGCGTCTCAGGGAGTGCAGGACAAACTCTCCGCCAAAATGACTTCCCTAAAAACAAAACTCGAGAACGTGGAGATTTCCGACGAGGATGGGGATCGGATCATGACGGAGTTGATGGAGGGCTACGCAAAATTTGCGAAGGAGAACAACTACCCGACCACGCAGCAGATGCAGCAGGATTTTCAGGAGTATCTGTCCACCCCGGAAGCCCAGAAAATAATCAATTCCACCGTGGCAAAGAGCATGGATACCTCGGCGCTGGAGAAGAATCTGGCGGCGGCTATGTCCGGATACACCGCCAAGGCGGTGGCCTCCATGTCGGAAAAACTGGTATCCGGCATGATGACCAACTATATGAAGAGCATGGGCAGCCTGGATTTCTCCAAAGCCTTTAAGATCGATACGGATGCTTTTGCGGATGCCATGGGAATGAACATGAGCGAGAGCGAGATTCAATCCCTGATCACGTCCCTGATGAACACCCAGGCCAACACCTACGAAGGAAACATGAAGAGTTTCGGCTATGCGAAGAAATCCAATCCGACTCAGATTGCCATCTACGCCAAGGACTACGAAAGCAAGGCCGAGGTGAAGGATATTCTGGATGGATACAACCGGAAGATGGTGAAGGCGGGCAAAAACGATCAAGAAATCACCTATAACGATCTGGCGGGAGCCCTGATGGGTTCCGTGACCAATATCATCGATGCCATCAGCTACGTGCTCATCGCCTTTGTGTCCATTTCCCTCATCGTCTCATCCATTATGATCGGAGTTATCACCTACATCAGCGTGCTGGAACGGCGAAAGGAAATCGGAATCCTCCGGGCCATCGGTGCATCTAAGCGGAACGTGGGCCAGGTGTTCAATGCGGAAACCTTTATCATCGGGGCATTGGCCGGACTGATCGGAATCGGCGTGACGGAGATCCTGATCATCCCGACGAATATCATCATCGGCCATGTGACCAGCGTGAGCATGCACGTGTCCCTGCCGGTGGTGGGAGGAATCGTGCTGGTAATCCTCAGCATCATCCTGACCTTGATCGGCGGAATCATCCCATCCCGGAAGGCCGCCAAGAGCGACCCGGTTACCGCCCTGCGAGTGGATTAAATAATTAAGCAGAAGGAAAAAAGATTGAATACATCAAATCGGAATCAACAAACCGCAAAACTATCGGATATCTTACTGTCCTGGTACGACAGTGAACGTCGGATTCTCCCCTGGCGGGAGGATCCGACACCTTACCATGTGTGGGTTTCGGAGATCATGCTCCAGCAGACCCGGGTGGACACGGTAATTGAATATTATCAGCGGTTCCTTCGGGAACTCCCGGATGTGAAAGCGCTGGCGGAAGCGGAGGAAGAACGGCTCCTGAAACTGTGGCAGGGGCTGGGCTACTACAGCCGGATTCGGAATATGCACAAGGGGGCCATCCAGGTGATGGAGGAATACGGAGGCGAAATCCCGGGAACCCCCAAAGAGCTGCAGAAGCTGTCCGGCATCGGGGAGTACGTGGCGGCGGCCATCAGTTCCATCGCCTTCGCCTACCCCATTCCTTCCGTGGACGGAAACCTGCTTCGGGTCTACGCCCGCATGACCGGCTACGAGGAAAGCATCCGCACCACCGCCGCCCGAAAGGTGGCCACGGCCTATTACGAGGAAATCCTGGACCGCACTCGTCCCGGGGACATGAATCAGGCCCTGATGGACCTGGGCGCCACCATCTGCCTCCCCAACGGAACGCCGCTTTGCGAAAAATGCCCATGGCAGATGCATTGTGAGGCCCGCCGGACGGGGAAGGAACAGCAGCTTCCGGTGAAGGAAGAGAAGAAGCAGCGGCGAAAAGAAAAGCGCACCGTGCTTCGAATCCGGCTCGGGGACCGGGTGGTAATTGGGAAGCGCCCGGAACGGGGGCTTCTGGCGAATTTGTACGAGCTGCCCAATGCGGAAGGCTGGCTGACGGAGGCGCAGGCGGAGGAGGCCTGCCGGACGCTGGGATATGAGCCGAAGGCCATCCGGAAGCTGAAGCCGTCGAAACATATTTTTAGCCATGTGGAGTGGCACATGCACGCCTTCGAAATTGAGGCGGAGGAACGGCCGGACGCGTCAGCGGCAGAAAACGGTTTTTTTGCGGCGGAGAAGAGCGCATTGCAGGAGGAGTATTCCATTCCAACGGCGTTTAAGGCGTACATGGACTTCTGATTCGGGAAGGCGGTTTTTACGCGGATTTTGAAGGGGATGCGAACCCGTCGGGGCGGAATTGTGGTACAATAGACAGCAGTGAAACAGAAAGGAGATGGGGCATGATTAAGTATTTCTACACGCAGAACGGCCGGACGAGTTCGGTGGCGAATTTCTGTCACGACTGCTGGGTGAAGATGACCAACCCTTCCAACGAAGAGGCGGAGCTGATTGCGGAACGGATGGGCGTCGAGGTGGACGACCTGATGGCAGCAATTGACCTGGAAGAAAAGACGCGAATTGAGCTTCCGGAGAACTACACTTTAATCGTGGTGGACATCCCGTCAGAGGAATACCGGAACGGGGTGCGGGCCTACGTGACCATTCCGCTGGGAATCATTATCACTAAAGAAGCTATCGTGACCATCTGCTCGGAGGAGTCCTTCGTGCTTCGGAATTTCGAGAAGAATCGGATGAATGATTTTTCCACCCGGAAAAAACTGCGGTTCGTGTACCAGATTCTTTTGGAATCCGCTTTGTTGTACCAGAAGGCGCTGTACTCAATCGACCGGAAGCGGCAAGAAATCGAGGAAAAGGTGCGGGACGATGTGGAAGAGGAAGATCTGTTCAGCCTTCACGAGCTGGAGCAGGCGCTGGTGTACTTCGCCACCTCCATTCGTGAGAACGGCAACGTGCTGGACCGCCTCACCCGGTACTCTCGGCTGGAACGCTTCCCAGAGGACCAAGAGCTGCTGGACGATGCCATCGTGGAAAACCAGCAGGCGGTGGAGATGACGGACATCTACCGCAGCATCGTGGACGGCACCCGCCAGCTGATGTCTACGATTTTCGATAACCGGCTGAACAACGTGATGAAAATCCTCACCTCCATCACGCTGATTTTGGCGATTCCGACGGTGATCTCCGGAATGTACGGAATGAACGTACTGACGAAATACATGCCCTTCGCCCAGACGCCTTTCGGCTTCGGCATCATCAGCGGCATCGTGGTGGCCATCTGCCTGGGCCTGTACGTCGTGCTGAAACGGAAGAAGATGTTGTGATATTGCATCCAAAATGTCAAGAAATCTTCTGCACCAAAGAGAAGCGGAAAAGTAAAGTAGTAAAACTTAATCGGATTATGAAGAAAAAGTAGCGGTGCGATGGCGCCGCTACTTTTTCTGTCTATACAGAACTGAAGTGGAAGGAAGTGCAGTCGAATGGCAAATTCGTCCGCACTTCCTTTTCCAATCCCATCCGGGGCCGGGGACGTGGTGCCCCTCGACGAAGGAATAAGGGATTGCGGGGAGCGAAGCACCACGTCACATCGTAGACGGAGAATTGGAATTCAAAGACTTGGTGCAAAGGAAACGAAGGAACAAGGTTTTGCGGGAGTCTTTGCACCAAGTCCGAAGGGTTGGAGCTCCGAAAAGGACCAAAGACTTGGTGCAAGGGAAACGAAGAAACAAGGTTTTGCGGGGATTCGTGCACCAAGTCCGAAGCCGCGGAGCGGCGCACCACCGAAACCCGACGCCGAAAATCCTCTGCTCGGCACTCCCCCGACCCGAATCCCTTATTTTCTCGCAATGAAAGAAGCCGCTGTACCAAGTGCACAGCGGCTTCTTCCATATATTATGCTTTTTTTGGGGCTGCAAGTTCAAAGGCGAAGCCCACGCCGTCCGGCAGCGCCTCGCAGGCCCGGCAGCGCCCTCGTCCGGTCCGCTAACTCCGGCGAAGCCCGCGCCGCCCGGCAGCGCCCCGCCCACGCGGCAAAGCCCGAACATCCTGCACATCCCACGCCTACATCGGCTGTCTTGGGATGCGCACCGTGAAGGTGGTGCCCTTGCCCGGGATGCTGTCCACGTGAACCGTCGCGTGATGAATCATCAGCGCGTGTTTGACGATGGAGAGGCCCAGTCCGGTGCCGCCCACCTCCTTGGAACGGCTCTTGTCCACCCGGTAGAACCGCTCGAAGATGCGGCTTTGGGCATCCTCCGGGATGCCGATTCCGGAATCGGACACCGTCAGAAGGATTTCCGATTCCGTCGGCTCCAGGTGCACGTGCACGTAGCCGCCGGAGTGATTGTATTTAATGCCGTTTTCGCAGAGGTTGTAGACGATGCTGTACAGGGTTTCCGGAATCCCGTGCATCGGACAGGATTTTCCCTGGAGGGAAATGGACACACCCGCCTCTTCCGCCGGGATTTCCAGGCAGTCCACCGCATTCTCGGCGATGGTGAAGAGATCCGTATCCTCCCACTTCATTTCCGGGGCACCGCTGTCCAGCTTGCTCAGGCCGATGGTGTCCTCCACCAGCTTGGCCATCCGCAGGGATTCCGAGCGGATTTTTGCGGCGAAAGGCCGGATGTCCTTTTCCTGAACCATACCGTTTTCCAGTAGCTCCGCGTATCCGGAGATGGCATGGAGCGGTGTCTTCAGTTCGTGAGACACGTTGGCGGTGAAATCCTGACGAATCTGCGCCGACCGGGCAATTTCGTCTCGGTCCTTTCGCAGCTGCTCCTGCTGCTGGGTCATACGGCGGATCAGCGGAGCGATTTCCTTGAAATCATCCTCATCCACGTGCTGAATGGCCTCATCCAGGTTCAGCTTGTTGATCGGCTCCACGATTTTCCAGGAAAGCCGGGAAGCCAGCCACAGGGAAATGAGGATGGCGAATATTGCTACAAATGCGATGGATGGGGAGATGCCCAGAAGCACCATCCACACCGGTTTCTGGTCGATGGACACCCGGAGCACGCTCTTGTCGGACAGGCGCTCCGCGGCGTAAAGTTGTTTTACGGAAAGGGTGTTGGAGTAACGAACGCTTTGGCCGAAACCGTCCTTCTCCGCCTCTTTGATTTCCGCACGGTCTTTGTGATTGCCCATGGAATCCACGTCCGCCCGGTTGTCGAAGAGCACCGTGCCGTCCGCAGCGACCCAGGTAATTCGGTAGCTGTCGGAATCTAATTTATGAAGATATTTTTTGCCGTTCAGTTCCACGCCCTTGGCAGCCAGATGGGTTTCGTCCACCAGCTGCTCTCGCTGGGTGGTATCCACGTAATCGTACAATGCCGCCATGATGATAATCAGGGAGGCGGTCAGCACCAGGATGGAAACCATCCAAATGGAGCGAAAAATTTTCTTACTCACCGGTATCCTCCATTCTGTAACCCACTCCGCGGACGGTGGCAATCATCCCGCCGCAGCTTCCCAGCTTGGTCCGCAGAGTTCCGATATGGACATCCACCGTCCGGGTTTCCCCGACGAAGTCAATGCCCCAGATTGAGGAAAGAAGCTGCTCCCGGGAGAACGCCTTGCCCAGATTTTCCATAAAAGTACGAAGGAGTTCATATTCCTTCAAGGTCAGGGTGACCGGCTGGTCGTGGACGGAAACCTGATGCTTGACGGTGTTCAGGGTAATGCCTCCGCACATCAGCACCGGCGCATCCTCTTTCGGGGTGGTGCGGCGAAGTACGGCTTTGATGCGGGAAATCATCTCCATCATGCCGAAGGGTTTTGACAGGTAGTCATCGGCGCCCAGATCCAATCCAATCACCTTATCGTATTCCGAATCCTTTGCCGTTGCCATGATCACCGGAATGTTCCGGGTCAGAGGCGAGGCTTTCAGTTCCTTGAGAATGGCGATGCCGTCTTCCCCCGGCAGCATGATATCCAGAAGAATCAGCTCCGGCCGGTTGTTTTTGAGCTCCTGAAAAA
>OLOJ01000772.1_pt1 | contig 32740 bp, 30 predicted proteins | sample 1672251 | NCBI WGS metagenome assembly OLOJ01 (sample SAMEA3136664, study PRJEB25190) | human gut metagenome | biome: human gut; feature: human-associated habitat; material: faeces | place: Austria | collected 2013 | reverse complement strand
AGGGAAACGGGTGTTCAAAGAGGGTAGAAACCGTAGGTGTCTACCCTTTTTGCCCCCGCCGCGGGTGCGGCGCAGTTCCGTTCGCTTCTCAAGCGGCAGTTTAACAAATAAAGACCATTCAATAAATCTAAATTATATATACAGTTAAAAATGAGGAGGAATTAACAATGGGAAGAGCATTGATCATCGGCTGCGGCGGTGTTGCCGGCGTAGTTATCCACAAGTGCTGCCAGAACAGCGACGTTTTTGAGGAAATCATGATCGCGTCCCGCACCAAGAGCAAGTGCGATGCCATCAAGGAGAAGCTGGACGGTACGACCGCAACCAAGATCCGCACCGCCAAGGTGGATGCGGACAACGTGGACGAGCTGTGCGCGCTCATCGACGAGTACAAGCCGGACATCGTGATGAACATTGCGCTGCCGTATCAGGACCTGACCATCATGGATGCGTGCCTCAAGTGCGGCGTAAACTACATGGATACGGCAAACTACGAGCCGGAGGACACCGACGATCCGGAGTGGCGCGCCATTTACGAGAAGCGCTGCAAGGACGAGGGTTTTACCGCGTACTTCGACTACTCCTGGCAGTGGGCATACAAGAAAAAGTTTGAGGACGCCGGTCTGACCGCTCTGCTCGGCTCCGGCTTTGACCCGGGCGTAACGCAGGCGTACTGCGCTTACGCACAGAAGCACCTGTTCGATGAAATCGACACCATCGACATCCTGGACTGCAACGGCGGCGACCACGGCTATCCGTTTGCGACCAACTTCAACCCGGAGATCAATCTGCGTGAGGTATCCGCGCCCGGCTCGTACTGGGAGAACGGTCACTGGGTTGAAATCCCGGCGATGAGCATCAAGCGCGAGTACGACTTCGATCAGGTCGGCCACAAGGACATGTACCTGCTCCACCACGAGGAGATCGAGTCCCTGGCGAAGAATATTCCGGGCGTGCAGCGCATCCGCTTCTTCATGACCTTCGGTCAGTCCTATCTGACCCACATGAAGTGTCTGGAGAACGTCGGCATGCTGTCCACCACCCCGATCGAGTTTGAGGGCCACCAGATCGTGCCGATCCAGTTCCTCAAGGCGCTGCTGCCCGATCCGGCAACGCTCGGTCCGCGCACCAAGGGCAAGACCAACATCGGCTGCATCTTCACCGGCAAGAAGGACGGCAAGGAAAAGACCGCCTACATTTACAACGTCTGCGACCACGAGGAGTGCTACCGCGAGGTCGGCTCGCAGGCCATCAGCTACACCACCGGCGTTCCGGCGATGATCGGCGCGGCGATGCTGCTGACCGGCAAGTGGAACAAGCCGGGCGTGTACACGGTCGAGGAGTTTGATCCCGATCCGTACATGGAGGCGCTGAACAAGTGGGGTCTGCCGTGGCAGATCAACGACAAGCCGGTACTGGTGGACTGATATGAAATTTACTGAGCTTCCTACGCCCTGCTACCTGCTCGATGAAAACCGTCTGGTGCAGAATCTGGCCGTCCTGCGGGACGTTGCCAGACGCACCGGCGCGAAGATCCTGCTGGCGCAGAAGGCGTTCTCGATGTTTTCCGTGTACCCGCTGATTCGGGAGTATCTGGCGGGCACAACGGCCTCCGGTCTGTACGAGGCACGGCTCGGTCATGAGGAATTCGGCGGCGAGACCCATGTCTACGCGCCGGCCTACGCGGAGGGCGAGTTCCGCGAGATTCTGGAGTACGCCGACCACATTGTGTTCAACTCGTTCACGCAGTGGAAGGCCTACGGCAGCCTTGCCCGCGCGGCAGGGAAGAGCTGCGGCCTGCGGCTCAATCCGGAGTGCTCCACGCAGCCGAGTGACCACGCGATGTATGACCCGTGCGGTCCGGATTCGCGCCTCGGCATTACGATAGAGAATTTCCAGCCGGAGCTGCTCGACGGCATTGAGGGCTTCCACTTCCACACGCTCTGCGAGCAGAATTCGGACGATCTGGTGCGGACTGTCGCTGCATTCGAGCAGAATTTCGGTCAGTATATGGATGGCCTGAAATGGATCAACCTCGGCGGCGGCCACCATATCACCCGCGCGGATTACGATGTGGAAACGCTGGTGCACTGCATTGATTATCTGCAGAAAAAGTACAAGGTGCAGGTTTATCTGGAGCCGGGCGAGGCCGTTGTGCTGAATGCGGGCTATCTGGTCGCCACCGTGCTTGAGGTGATGCACAACCATAAGGACATTGCGATTCTGGATACCTCGGCGGCGTGCCATATGCCGGACGTGCTTGAGGTGCCGTACCGTCCGCCGGTGTACCGCGGCGGCGAGCCGGGGAAAAAGGCGTTCACCTATCTGCTGACCGGCCGCTCCTGCCTCGCAGGCGACGTCATCGGCGAGTATTCGTTCGATGTGGCGCTCGGCGCCGGTGAGCAGGTCGTGTTCGAGGACATGGCGCTCTACACCATGGTCAAGACCAATACGTTTAACGGTATGCCGCTGCCGCTGATCGCCATCCGGCGCGCCGACGGCACGGATGAGGTTGTGCGTATGTTTGGGTATGAGGAGTTTAAGCGGAGACTTTCCTGATGGAGACGAGGAGATCGGCTCGGCTGCCAAAGTATGATTACGGAAAGCAGGGCGTCTATTTTGTGACGCTCTGCACCTATCAACGGCAATGCACGCTGTCAACCGTAGGGCGCGACGACCTCGGCGCGCCGTCCCTGCGGTTATCGGTCATCGGTAAAATTGTTGAACATTATATCCGAACGATTCCTGGGGCATATCCATATGTGTCGATTGATTCCTATGTTATCATGCCAAACCATGTTCATATGTTGATTTCGGTTTTGCGTGATGATGGCGCGCCGAGGTCGTCGCGCCCTACGGAATTGGTGCCACGCATAATTGCGGTATTGAAACGGTTTTCCAATCAGGATGCCGGACGCAATTTGTGGCAGCGGTCGTTTTATGACCATATTATTCGGGATGATACGGATTACGCCGTGAAATACAATTATATTTTGGATAATCCGCGCAGATGGGCAGAGGACGAATATTACAGCAACAGGTAATAAGTTGTAAATCGCCTGACCGTAGGGTGCGCCGACCTCGGCGCACCGCATTCCAGCGAATATCACCGGATTATAGTCCGTGGCATACGCTGTCGTTAATGTATTCCGTTGCTGTGAAATTTGCCCTGCGGTTTACAAACGGTGCGCCGAGTCGGCGCACCCTACGGGATAGCGTGAGCTTGTATTTATCTGTTAGTATATTCGCTGGCATGTATCGTATAGGCAAGTTGCTGTCAACTGCGTCATATCCCTTGACAAACCCGGATTTAACAGCTATAATATTAAAGTTAATACACAAATGCCGTGAAAAAGAGGAGTATTTTTCCTTTGCGCGTTTAGAGAGGGTGCGGTCGGTGCAAGCACCTCGGCGGGGAAGAAGAAGGTCGCTTTGGAGCAGAACAGCCGAATGTTCGTTAAGCTGTTCCGTCTAACCCGCGTTACGGGGCAACGAGTGCGCGTCTTTACGCGAATTCAGGTGGTACCACGGAGCATACTTCGTCCTGTTGTCGGGATGAGTATGCTCTTTTTTGTTTGCACAGAAGTATCCCGCATTTATATCGTAAATCAAATTGAAGGAGATAGATCAATGAGCGAACTGCCTAAGACCTACGACCCGAAATCGGTCGAGGACAAGCTGTACAAGTTCTGGGTCGATTCCGGCTTCTTCCACGCCGAGGTCAATCCGGACAAGAAACCGTACACCATCGTTATTCCGCCTCCGAATGTTACCGGCCAGCTGCACATGGGCCACGCATTCGACGAGACCCTGCAGGATATCCTCATCCGCACCAAGCGCATGCAGGGCTACGAGGCACTGTGGATGCCGGGCACCGACCACGCCGGCATTGCAACCCAGATCAAAGTAGAGGAGAACCTCCGCAAGGAGGAGGGCCTGACCCGTTACGACCTCGGCCGTGAGGAGTTCCTGAAGCGCGTATGGGCGTGGAAGGACAAGTTCGGCAACCGCATCATCAGCCAGCTCAAGAAGCTCGGCACCTCCTGCGACTGGGATCGCGAGCGCTTCACCATGGACGAGGGCTGCTCCAAGGCTGTCCGCGAGGTATTCGTAAACCTGTACAACAAGGGTCTTATCTACAAGGGCCACCGCATCATCAACTGGTGCCCGCACTGCGCGACTGCCCTGTCCGACGCTGAGGTTGAGTACGAAACCCAGCCGGGCAAGCTGTGGCACATCCGCTATCCGCTGGCGGACGGCTCGGGCGACCTCGTTGTTGCGACCACCCGTCCGGAGACCTTCATGGGCGATACCGGCGTTGCGGTCAACCCGAACGACGAGCGCTACAAGCACCTGATCGGCAAGACCTGCATCCTCCCGATCATGAACCGCGAGATCCCGATCTTCGGTGACGAGTACGTTGACATGGAGTTCGGCACCGGCTGCGTCAAGGTTACGCCGTGCCACGACCCGAACGACTTCGAGATGGGTCAGCGCCACAACCTCGAGCAGATTCTCGTGTTCAACGAGGACGCGACCGTCAACGCAAACGGCGGCAAGTACGAGGGCATGGACCGCTACGAGTGCCGCAAGGCGGTTGTTAAGGACCTCGAGGAAGGCGGCTGGCTGGTCAAGATTGAGGACCACGAGCACAATGTCGGCACCTGCTACCGCTGCGGTACGACCGTTGAGCCGATGACCTCGGCACAGTGGTTCGTCAAGATGGCGCCGCTCGCCAAGCCCGCTATGGACGTAGTCAACGAGGGCAAGACCAAGTTCGTGCCCGACCGTTTCTCCAAGACCTACCTGCGCTGGATGGAAAACGTACACGACTGGTGTATCTCCCGTCAGCTGTGGTGGGGTCACCGCATTCCGGCGTTCTACTGTGAGGACTGCGGCGAAATGACCGTCTCCAAGACCGATGTATGCACCTGCCCGAAGTGCGGCAGCAAGAACATCCGTCAGGAGGAGGACGTTCTCGATACCTGGTTCTCCTCTGCGCTGTGGCCGTTCTCCACGCTCGGCTGGCCGGATAAGACCAAGGAGCTTGACTATTTCTATCCGACCTCTACGCTCGTTACCGGCTATGATATTATCTTCTTCTGGGTTGCCCGCATGATCTTCTCCGGTGTGGAGCACATGGGCGAGACCCCGTTCAAGACGGTTTATATCCATGGTCTGGTGCGCGACGCGCAGGGCCGCAAGATGTCCAAGTCGCTCGGCAACGGCATCGACCCGCTGGAGGTCATCGACCAGTACGGCGCGGACGCGCTGCGCTTCACCCTTGCAACGGGCAACAGCCCCGGAAACGATATGCGTTTCTCGGATGAGCGTGTACAGGCGTCCCGTAACTTCTGCAACAAGATCTGGAACGCATCCCGCTTTATCCAGATGAACCTGACCATCGACAAGGACAAGGCAGTCGAGCTGCCGAGCGACCTTGCCATCGAGGACAAGTGGATCATCAGCAAGTTCAACACGCTGGTAGCCGACGTTACCCGCAACATCGACCAGTACGAGCTGGGTCTGGCAGCTGCCAAGCTGAACGACTTCATCTGGGAGAACTTCTGCGACTGGTATATCGAAATTGCAAAGACCCGTCTGCAGACCGGCGACGAGAACGTACAGAAGGTGCTGTGCTATGTGCTGAGCGGCGCAATGCAGCTGCTGCACCCGTTCATGCCGTTCATCACCGAGACCATCTGGCAGGCGCTGCCGCATGAGGGTCCGTCCGTTATGGTATCCGCATGGCCGGAGTACAAGGACGAGCTGCACTTTGCCGCTGAGGAGGCACAGATGGAGAGCCTGATGGACGCTGTCCGCGCCATCCGCAACCGCCGTGCCGAGATGAACGTACCGCCCTCCAAGAAGGCCAAGGTGCTCATCCTGACCGAGAAGAAGGACACCTTCTCCGCAGGCGCAGGCTTCTTCCCGAAGCTGGCTTACGCTTCCGAGATTGAACTCATCGACGCGGTTCCGGCGGACGCTGCCAAGATGGCATCCGTAGTCACCGGCGACGCACAGATCTATATGCCGATGGGCGACCTCATCGACTTCGAGGCTGAGCGGGCTCGTCTCGGCAAGGAGAAGAGCAAGGTCGAGGCCGACATCGACTTCGTTATGAAGAAGCTGAACAACCCGAAGTTTGTCGATAAGGCACCCGAGAAGGTTGTTGCAGCCGAGCGCGAAAAGGCCGAAAAGCTGCGCGAGCACCTCGCAAAGCTGGAAGAGTCGATTGCAGCGCTGAATTAAACGATGAAAAAGAGTGGAGTTTCTCCACTCTTTTTTCTTAACATTTTCCCCGAAAACACTTGACTGTAAACCTACTTTATCCCTTATAATGTAATCAATAGAAGGGAAGGTGATCGTATGAACATAGCGGAAGCAGAGCGCAGGACGGGATTATCCCGGGCGAACATCCGGTTTTACGAGAAGGAGGGGCTGCTCACGCCGACACGCGGCGAGAACGGCTACCGCGATTACACCGAGGACAATGTACAGACACTGCGGAAGATCATGCTGCTGCGGCGGCTGCGGCTGAGCGTGCCCGACATCCGCGCCATCGAGAGCGGCGAGAAAGCGCTGCCCGAGGCGGCAGCAGGCCAGCTCGACGTATTGCAGGGGGACATCCGCGAGAGCGAACAGGCGTATGCGATGTGCCGCGCCATCTGCGAGGACAGAGCGGAGTGGAACGGGCTGGATGTAGACCGGTACCAGTCCATCGTGCTGCCCGCAGACGACCCGCGCGAGAAAGACCGCATCCCGCCGGCAGGCTGCCCGTGGCGGCGCTTCCTTGCCCGCAATGTGGATGCCGGACTGTATGGGCTGCTGTGGTTGATGCTGTCGCAGTGGGTGTTCCGCATCAATCCGGAGAATTTTATCCAGATCACGGCGAGTCTGGCGTGGTCGGCCGCGTGCGCTTATGTCGGCTGGCTGCTGACGTTCGTGTTCGAGCCGGTGCTGCTGCATTACTGGGGCACAACGCCCGGCAAGTGGATCTTCGGGCTGTCCGTCCGCGATGAGGACGGGAACAAGCTGTCCATCCGCACCGCATATGCCCGTTTGTGGGGCGTGTTCGGCTACGGCAACTGCTATGCGCTGCCGTTCTTCGACTGGTACTACAATTACAAGTGCTACCGCGCGTGCAAAGAAGAGGAGCTCTCGTGGGATTTGGAGAACGGGTGCAGCATCGTTGTCCGCGAGCGGGAGGTGCGCTGGTATCGCGTGGCGCTGTACCTGCTGGTGCTCGTGCTGCGAGCAGCCGCAGGTTACGGCATTGACCTGTACGCCAAGCTGCCGCCCAATCGCGGCGAGCTGACTCTTGCGGAGTATGTGGAGAACTGCAACGACTGCCTGAAATATAATCAGGGCTTGGCGCCGTATGTCCGGCCGGACGGCAGCTGGAATAGCGACGTGGGAATGGGCGGCTCGTACACCGGATTCTCGCTGGGCGATTCTGTATCCGATGTGACGGTCGAAACCGATGCGGACGGCTATGTGCAGTCTGTGACGGTGGTTTCGGATTCGCAGAACGGCTCGTGCGGCTATCAGGAGCGCATGACGGTGTATTACGCCTTTGCGGCCGCGTATGCCAAATGGAGCTGGCTGTATGCCGACCACATGAGGGATGACATCATTGACGACGGCTGGGAATACGATGCACCGGATACGAAAAACGTCAAGGAGGCGCATCTCGACGGGCTGGATTTCCGGTACGAATATGAATACAGCAATACAGATACCGTAAACCTGTATCTCAATCAGCCGATGCCGTATCATTCGGTGCTGACGATTGAGAAAGAGTGAATGAGTTATCGCAGGGCGGGGTGAGGGTGCCCCGCCCTGCGGACATTTATCAACTAAATCCGTGGAATCGAATATTGCACAGGAGGTAAGCCATTACGGGCGCAGCGCGACCGGAGCCTGCGCAAGGATAGCGCCATTCTCCATTCTCAATTTTCAATTTTCCATTACTCCTGCCTCCTGACTTCTGCCTTTACAAAAGGCTTTCTTATTTGCCCAAAGTGTGCTATACTAATCTCACAAAAACATATAGATAGAGGAATAGCCAATGAAAGGAATCATTCTTGCCGCCGGTAAGGGCTCGCGCCTGTACCCGATGACACGTCCGGTATGCAAACCGCTGCTGCCGGTATACGATAAACCGATGATCTACTATCCGCTGGCTGCGCTCCTGCAGGCCGGTATCCGCGATATTCTCATCATCATCCCGCCCGGAGAGGAAGGCCCGTTCTACCGTCTGCTCGGTTCCGGCGGCCGCTTCGGCGTCAACATCACCTACGAGGTGCAGGAGGTTGCACGCGGCATCGCGGACGCGCTGCTCATCGGCTCCCAGTTCATCGGGGATGACTCGGTTTGCCTTGTTCTGGGCGATAATATCTTCTATTCCCCCAATTTCCAGGACTGTCTGGACCGTGCTGTGCAGCAGAAATCCGGCGCCTGCGTATTCGGCTACTATGTCGATGACCCGCGTGCGTTCGGCGTTGTGGAGTTTGATGATCAGGGCCGTGCTATTTCCATCGAGGAGAAGCCGCGCTATCCGAAGTCTAACTATATCATTCCGGGTCTGTATTTCTACGATAACTCGGTTATGGAGATCGCCCGCGGGCTCAAGCCCTCGGCAAGAGGCGAGCTGGAGATTACGGATGTCAATATCGAGTACATGAAACGCGGTCAGCTGCACGTTGAAAAGCTCGACCGGGATTTCGTCTGGCTGGATGCCGGTACCGCCGACAACCTGCTCGAATCCGCACAGGTTGTCCGCCGCGTGCAGGATGAGACCGGACGCTACATCGCATGTCCGGAGGAGATTGCGTACGCGCGCGGCTATATCAGCCGTCAGACGCTGCTCCGTCATGCGGAAGAGCTGAATAAGACCCTGTATGGCCGTTATCTCGAGTGCCTGTAAAGGAGAATCGCAAATGCCTGTTTATACCGAAACCAAAACCTACCACACCAAGGCCCACATGGGCATGATCGACGTTACTGACGACTTCCGCGCAGCGGTGCAGAACGCCTGCCGCAAGACCGGCATGAAGTCCGGCACGATCACCGGCTTTACCACCGGCGGTGTTGCCGGCCTGACCACGCTTGAGTTTGAGCCGGGCATGGTCTACCATGACCTCAAGGCGGCGATGGACGTCTTTTCGCCCTACCGCGATGAGCAGGGAAACGTCATTTACTATCACCACCACGATACCTGGCACGATGATAACGGCTCGTCGCATATCAAGGCGGCGCTGCTCAGCCCGTTTATCGTTATCCCGTTCGTGAATGGCGAGATCACCATCGGCCCGTGGCAGAATCTGACCCTTGTGGAGTGCGATACCCGCAACCGCGTGCGGGATATTGTCTTTCAGGTGATGGGAGAATAATTCCTTTCTGCTTAGGAATTGTAAAACAAAGCCCCGGTTTCGTCGCTTGACAAGACCGGGGCTTCGCGCTATAATATAGCTAACAAACGGCGGCTCTTGTAGGGAGAGCAGTCGTTCCTCAGTTCGATTTTTAGTCGAGAAGAAGCCGCTCTCTTTTAACTACCGGAGGGCGGTTATTTCTTTAAGTATCCGAGGATACCAAAGATAACCGTGCAGAGCAAATCAAGCAGTCCAATGACTTCCAGAATTGTCATGCAGATCACCTCCCTTCTTTCGGGAGGAACAACCTTTATTCACCGTTTGCTGCCTTGATTATAGCATATAGTAATATATGCTGTCAATAAACCGTCCTTTTGGGCGGTTTTTGTGTTATAAAAGCGAAAAAGGGAGGTTGCCCCTCAACTTCTTTCCGCGCAGTCAGAAAGATTAGCGTCCGCTAACTAAATAACTTTTCTTTTTTCTATAAATGTGGTATAATATAAGCGTTCGAAAAATTTGAGTACGGTTCGGGAATCCCTGTGCCGTGCATAGAAATGGAGCGACAAAGCATGACTAAAATTGATATTATTTCCGGTTTTCTGGGTGCCGGCAAGACGACCCTCATCAAGCGTCTGCTGGCCGATGCGCTCAAGGGTGAGCAGGTTGTTCTGATCGAGAACGAGTTCGGCGAGATCGGCATTGACGGCGGCTTCCTCAAGGATGCCGGCATTGTTGTAAACGAGATGAACGCAGGCTGCATCTGCTGCTCGCTGGTTGGCGACTTCGGCAAGGCGCTGCACGATGTTGTGGACCAGTACCATCCGGACCGCATCCTGATCGAGCCGTCCGGCGTCGGCAAGCTGTCGGACGTTATCGCTGCGGTACAGAACGCGCACCTCGAGGTTCAGCTGAACAGCTTTGTAACCGTTGTTGACGCGCTCAAGGCCAAGATGTACCTCAAGAACTTCGGTGAGTTTTTCGAGAATCAGGTGGCGCATGCCGGTGCCATCCTGCTGTCCCGCACGGCTGAGTGCCCGGAGAAGCGCCTCGACGAGACCGTTGCCATGCTGCGCGGCCTGAATGAGCACGCCCGCATCGTCACCACCCCGTGGAAGGACCTGACCGGCGAGCAGCTGCTCTCCACCATGGAAGGCAGCCGCGACCTCGTTGCGGAGGTTCTCGAGGAGATCGCGCACGAGCCGCACCACGAGCATCATCATCACCACCATGACCACGAGCATGATGAGCATGAGCATGATCATGAGCACGAGCATGACCACGAGGAGCACGAGCACCATCACGAGCACGATGAGCACTGCACCTGCGGCTGCCACGATCACGACCATGAGCATGAGCATCACCACGATCATGACCACGAGCACCATCATCACGACCACGACGGTCACTGCTGCTGCGGTCACGACCACGATCACGATGCTGACGAGGTATTCACCTCCTGGGGCAAGGAAACGACCCACAAGTACACTGAGGCAGAGCTTAACGCGGCTCTTACCGCGCTCGGCGATGTTACGCTCGGCACCGTACTGCGTGCAAAGGGCATCGTTCCGTGTGCAGACGGCGGCGAGTGGCTGCATTTTGACTACGTTCCGGGCGCACCCGAAATCCGCCGCGGCGCTGCCGATTACACCGGCCGTCTGTGCGTCATCGGCTCCGAGCTGGATGAGGAGCGCATCGCTGCTCTGTTCGGCGTAAACGAAAAGTGAGGTAACCAGATATGGCTAACGAACCCATTCCGGTATACGTCTTTACCGGCTTTCTGGAGAGCGGCAAGACCAAGTTCATTCAGGACATTCTCGCGGACCCGAACTTTACCGAGAACGAGCGCACGGTGCTGCTGCTGTGCGAAGAAGGCATCGAGGAATACGACGAGAAGTGGCTGCTGCACTACGGCACCGCGCTTGTGCCGATCGAGTCCGAGGACCGTCTGACGCCGAATATCCTCAAGCGCGTGGAGCAGAAATACCAGCCGGACCGCATTCTTGTTGAGTACAACGGCATGTGGAAGCTGGAAAAGCTGATGCAGGCATTTCCTGCCCGCTGGGAGCTGTACCAGATCGTCACCACGGTCGATGCGACCACGTTTGAGCTGTATTCCAACAACATCGGCCCGATGATGTTCGAGCATATCACCACTGCGGATCTGGTTGTGTTCAACCGCTGCACGGATGAGCTGAAGGACATGCTGTACAAGAAGAACATCAAGGCGATGAATCCGCGTGCGGCAATCTATCTGGATGACGTGAACGGCAATTCCGAGGACTACGCCCGCAATATGCCGCTGCCGTTTGACGTGGATGCGGATATCATCGACATCCAGCCGGAGGACTACGGCCTCTGGTACATCGACGCCACCAGCGACCCAATGAAGTATGACGGCAAGACCGTCCGCTTTCTTGCCCAGGCCTACGTCGGCAAGGATGTGCCCGCCGGCAGCTTCGTGCCCGGCCGCTTCGGCATGGTCTGCTGCGCGGATGACGTCACCTTCCTCGGCTTCCTCTGCCGCTATCCCGACCGCGATCAGCTGCATAACCGCGACTGGGTCAAGGTAACGGCGTCCATCACCGTCGAGGAGCTGCCGCAGTACCGCGGTCCCGGTCCGGTGCTGCATGCCATCACGGTAGAACCCGCCGAAAAGGCGAAGGAAGATATCGTTTACTTTAACTGAATCTTCTCCATGCAAAATAAAAAGAGACGAGCCTGTCTGGCTCGTCTCTTTTCTGTATAAAAGCGCACTGACCGCTCGATCAGCACTCGAACGGTCAGTGACTAAAAATCCTGATTGAATAAGGTCTGACTGCCTGAACAGCATCCCTTGGGTATATTATACCCGAGCAGCCCCGGTTTTGTCAAGTACGGCAAAGCCGGGGTTTTGCTTTGCATGCAGCGATTACTGCCTGCTGATTGCTGATTTCTAATTAGAAAAGTGTGTCCCCCGTCACACAGCAGTGACGGGGGACAGAGACAAAAGGGGGGATACAGACGATTCATAAACTCCATGAACGTCTTTTGAAAGATCGGTGACGGCTTGAGGGATTAGCCGATGCCACCGTACATAACGCCGAGGATCAGTGCAAGAACTGCACAGATAACGTATACCCACTTGCCGAGCGGGAAGAACCAGCTGCCGATCGGCTTCTTAGCGCCTTCGTTAACAGCAGCAACTGCTTTTTCCTTGCCCAGTACCCAGAAGAACATAACGCCGGCCAGAGCAGCGCCGAGCGGGCAGATGTAAATGGAAACAACGTCCATCCACTGAGAGGTCCACGGCTGGATTGCGATGGAAACGACCAGACCGATCACACCGATGATGCCAACGGCTGCTGCACGCTTGAACTTGAAGTGCTCCTGCAGGAAGGCGATCGGTGCCTCGTACAGGTTTACGATGGAGGATACGCCTGCGAACAGTACGCAGATGTAGAAGATCGCGCCGATGATACGGCCGGCAGGCATTGCGTTGAATACGTTTACGAGGTAAACGAACATCAGGCCGGGGCCGCCGGATACGTCGTTGATGCCTTCGCCCAGAACAACTGCCATTGCCGGAATGATAACGAATGCTGCCAGCAGAGCTGCGATGGTATCAAATACTGCAACGTTGCGTGCGGAGGACGGGATATCCTCGCTCTTGGACAGGTAGGAACCGTAGATTACCGAGCCGTTGCCTGCAACGGACAGGGAGAAGAATGCCTGACCGAATGCAAATACCCACAGGTCGGGCTTAGCCAGACCAGCCGGATTCAGGGTCAGAATGTACTTATAGCCTGCGGATGCGCCGGGCAGCGTGCCGATGTAGATTGCCAGTACGAGGAACAGACCGAACAGAACCGGCATCATGACCTTGTTTGCCTTCTCAATGCCGCCTGCAATGCCCATTACCATGATGGCAAGGGAAACTACCAGTGCAACGATCTGCCATACGCCGTTGCCGATGCCGAAGAAGCCGGCCGACGCCATTGCCTTGAGGGCTTCGGGAAGGGTCTCAGCCTCCGGTGCGGTCATGCCGAACGTGCCGCCGATAGCGCCCATATCCGTGCCGAGGCTGAACAGGCTGCCGGAGAGGGACATGAAGGTGTACTTGAAGATCCAGCCGAGAACGACCGTGTAGCCGATTGCCAGCATCAATGCACCGATGATCGGGATTGCACCGATCGCCTTACCGGATTTCTCGCTGCCGGTGCGCTCCTTGGTACACATGCCGAACGCACCAACCGGACCTGCAGCTGCACGGCGGCCGAGAGCGAACTCCTCAATAACGCCGGTACTGCCGATCAAAATTACAAAGATGAAATAGGGAAGCAGGAAGGTCATGCCGCCGTACTTCTGCACCATGATCGGGAAACGCCAGATGTTGCCCATACCAACCGCAGAACCGATACATGCCAGAATGAATCCCCACTTACTCTGGAAACCATCTCTCTGTTCTAAGTTTTTAGGCTCTTTACTCATTATCTTACACCCCTTTAATGTGTAAATGGATAGAAAAAGGGCGTTCTCTTTGCCGCAGAAAATGTTTAGTTTTCTGGGAAAAAGAACGCCTTTGTTCTTTGCTTTCCTGTGCACTTTCCACGCGACACAGGTTACGCCCTGATTATAAAGTTATAAAAAGGTCAGGAGAAATTCCTGTTATGCAATGCCGCAGCGCCTTTGCTGCAGCATTGGCGGGAATACCGCACAATTTATACAATTATGCGGTATCGCCTTTGACGAAAGGATGGAACAGGGGATTATTTCTCTTCGTTCGGGTACGGCTCCAGGAATGCGTGGAAGTGACGCATCGGCAGATTGTGACCCCAAACAATACGCATGTTCGGAATGTTCTCACGATCCTCGTACAGAGCCTTAACAGCTGCGATTACATAGTCCAGATGCTCCTTGGTCAGACGGCTGCGGTCGATTGCGAAGCGAACTACGTTACATACTTCAGCCTGCTGCTCCGGGGTCTTCAGGTCATACTCCATGGAGTAGTCGCCCAGCTCGGATACACGGATGCCGTAGCGGCGGATCAGCTCAAGGCTGAAGCCCTCACCAGCGAAGGTGTCGTGGCCGCGCTTGCCGTCGAAGAACTCATCCATGTTGATGTATACAGCGTGGCCGCCTGCCGGCAGTACAACGCCCTTAACGCCAGCGTCGTAGAAGCCTTCTGCCAGGTAGTTACACTGAGCAACACGCTCGTTCATGTAGTTGAAGTCGCAGGACTCGTACAGGCCAACTGCCAGAGCCATGATGTCACGGCCGGACATGCCGCCGTAGGAATCGTTGCCGTAGCAGGAGATCTGCTTAACCTTCAGCAGAACGCCAACATCGGTCTTAACGGTGCCGTCTTCGTTGAAGTCGGAGAAGTTCTTCCAGAACAGGCCCTTATCGCGGAATGCCAGCATGCCGCCCATGTTAGCGTGGCCGTCCTTCTTAGCGGACATGGTGAATGCGTCGCAGTAAGAGAACATCTCGGTAGCGATCTCAGCGATGGACTTGTCAGCGTAGCCTTCCTCATTCATCTTGATGAAGTAAGCGTTCTCAGCCCAGCGAGCGGTATCGAATACCAGCGGGATGTTGTACTTATGCGCAACGCGGTTGATTTCCTTCAGGTTGCCCATGGAAACGGCCTGGCCGCAAACCGGGTTGTTGGTGATGCAGGTGAAGATCAGCGGAACGTTCTCCGGACCTACGCTCTGAATCAGCTGCTCCAGCTTCTCGATATCCATGTTGCCCTTGAACGGGTTCTTCTCGTAACGGCCGCCTTCCGGTACTTCCCACAGCAGGGTCTTGTTGTACAGGTTACGCGGAATGGAACCCATCTGCTTGATGTTGCCTTCGGTGGTGTCGAAGTGACCATTCGACGGAATGGTGAACTTCTTGCCCGGGTGACGCTTAGCAAGGATGTTGCGAACGATTTCCATCAGAACGGACTCAGCTGCACGGCCCTGCTGGATGATAAATGCGTTCGGGCGCTCCATCTGAGCTGCGCCGCCATTGAACAGGCCGCCTTCGTACTCGCACAGATAAACTTCGTCCATCATCTTCTCAACGTCGCGGCAATCGGTGCGAACGAGGTCGATGATCTTCTTCCAGTTCTTCTCGCCGCCGCGCTCGAAGATGTCGCGGAAGGTGTCGAGCAGAACGTAATAACCGGTGTTGCGGCCGTAAGCCTCGTCGCCGAGGAACAGGCTTGCCCACTGATGATTGGTCATTGCAGTGGTACCGGAGTCGGACAGCATATCAACGGTCAGCATGCCGGACGGGAATGCGAACTCGTTGTAATGAGTAGCCTGAAGAGCGCGCTCACGCTGCTCAACGGTTACTTCCGGAAGATCACGGACTGCGTAAGTGAAATGATGCGGTGCGGGTACGTTCAGCGGATACTGCTTGCTCATAATAAATTACCTCCAGTTGTGTGTTTTGGAGGTACCCCGGTTGTCAAAGCCGGTTTTCCGGTTCCGGCTTTGCTTAGCGGACAGCACCTTTCTTTTTTTGCTGTTTTCTTTTCTTTTTGGTTTGCCTTACGGCAGGAGAGCGGTTACCTCAATCTCGACGAGAGCGTCCTTGGGAAGTCTTGCAACCTCCACAGCGGAGCGTGCCGGGTAGCTGCCTTCACCGAAGAAGGTGGCGTAAACCTCGTTCATCGCGCCGAAATTGTTCATGTCGCTCAGGAAGACGGTAGTCTTGATCACCTGATCCATACCGGTTCCTGCCTCAGCAAGGATTGCCTTTACATTGGTGAGCGACTGCTTGGTCTGTGCTGCGATCCCTTCCGGAAAAGCACCGGTTGCGGGATCGATCGGAAGCTGACCCGAAGTAAATACGATACCGTTTGCTGCAATTGCCTGTGCATACGGGCCGATGGCTGCGGGTGCGTGTTCCGAACAGATAACCTTTTTCATTTCCTGCTCAGCCTCCTTTCGTCCTTTCGTGAGATAAATTTATCACTTTTCAAATTCTTTGTCAAGATGTATTTGTGCAATTTGGATGAATGAATAAAAAAATCTCGCGTATTTATCAATATTATCAACAACTATTGTGAAAATTGATAATTTTGAACAGACTTTTTGTACAAAAATACTGCGTAAAATATTTACTTTTTTCACCTCGCACTTAAAAAAGTTTATTATTTTACAGAACATGGTAATTAAAGTGCGAATTTATAAAAAATTTTTGTTATCCTACTAAAACAATGCGATGAAGAATTCATGAAGAATCGCAGAGAGAGCGGCACTGCCGCGGAAAATGATAAAAATTCCGACGCCGGAAAGCTGGGGCAGGGAAAAGACATCCTGCGTTTGCACTTCAAATAAAAGCCTGCGTATGCTATAATAAATTGGATTACATTTCACAGGGAGGTGCACCGCATGCCGGACGAAAAACTCACCGCCTACCGCGGCGGCAAGGCGCTTCGCCGCGGCTGGACAACCGGCTCGTGCGCGGCGGCGGCCTCGCAGGCGGCGGCTGTGCTGCTGCTGACCGGAATCGCGCCGCCGGAGATTCACCTGCACACGCCGGGCGGCATCACCTTCTGCCTGCCGGTCGAGGACGCGCATATGAGCGGAAACGCGGCTGTCTGCACCGTCCGCAAGGACGCGGGCGACGATCCGGACATCACAAACGGGGTCCGCATCACGGCTTCCGTGCGCCGAATCGAAAAGGGCGTTACCATAGAGGGCGGCGCCGGCGTCGGACGAATTACCCGCCCGGGACTGGCGATGCCGGTCGGAGAAGCGGCGATCAATCCCGGTCCGCGGCAGCAGATTGCGGACGCAGTGCACCGTGCCGCACAGCAGAACGGATACGGCGGCGGCTTTTCCGTTACCATTTCGGTGAAGGACGGCGAGGCGCTTGCCGCCCAGACCTACAACGGGCACCTCGGCATCGTCGGCGGCATCTCTATCCTCGGCACGAGCGGCATTGTCGAGCCGATGAGCGAAAAGGCGCTCGTGGACACCATCCGATTGGAGCTGGACAGCCTGTACGCGCAGGGACAGCGCATTGCGTTTCTGTGCCCGGGCAACTACGGCGCGGATTTCGCGCGGGACACGCTCGGCCTTGACCTCGAACGCGCGGTCAAGTGCTCCAACTTCATCGGTGAGGCGTTCGACCATGCGGCTTATCGCGGCTATCCCGAGATCCTGCTGGTCGGGCACGCCGGAAAGCTGGTCAAGATGGCCGCAGGCGTGATGAACACGCATTCGTCGGTCGCAGACGCACGGCAGGAGATCTTCACGGCGCATGCGGCACTGTGCGGCGCACCGCGCGAAACACTCGAAGGACTGATGGCTGCCATCTCGGTGGACGCGTGCGTGGAGCTGCTGGACGAAGTGAATCTGCGTCAGCCCGTCCTGTCGCGCATTGGCAGGAAGATGGAAACCCGCATCGCCCTGCGCATGAAGGGGCAGGCGCGCGTGGAATTCATCATGTTTACCGGAAAATACGGCGTGCTGGCCGAGTCAGCGGGCGCGCGCACACTCTGTGAGAGGTTGAAACTGCAATGAAGGGTATTTTATATGGAGTCGGCGTCGGTCCGGGCGATCCGGAGCTGCTGACCGCCAAGGCGATCCGGCTGCTGCGCGAGTGCGATGCGGTCGCCGCACCGAAGTCCGCCGACGGCAGACAGACCGCACTGGATATTGCTTCGCCGTACATCGGGCAGGACAAGTCAATCCTGCTGTTCGATATGCCGATGACGCACGACAGGCAGGCGCGAAATGCCAGCCACGACGCGGCGGCAGATGCGCTCTGTGCGCTGCTCGACGAGGGCAAGACAGTGGTGTTTCTCACGCTCGGCGACCCGACGATATATTCCACATACTGGTATGTACACAAGCGTGTTGCCGCCCGCGGCTATGCAGCCGAGCTGGTGCCCGGCGTGCCGTCCTTCTGCGCCGCGGCTGCTGCCATGGGCCGCGCCCTGTGCGAGGACGGCGAAATGCTGCACATCATTCCGGCCACGCACGGCAGGGCGGAGGAAGGGCTTGCGCTCTCCGGCAGCAAGGTGCTGATGAAGACCGGAAAGAGTGTATTGGAGGTCCGCGAACTGCTCCGGCAGCGCGGCGAACTCGGCAGCGCGGCGCTGATCGAGCGGGTCGGCATGGACGGTCAGCGGCTGATCGAAAATTTAGATGAGCTGGAACAGCCGAGCGGCTATTTCTCTATTATATTGGTAAAGGAGCAAAGCGAATGATCTACTTTGTGGGTGCAGGCTCGGGGGCGCCCGACCTGATCACGGTACGCGGCGCACGTCTGCTGAGCGAGGCAGATGTGATCGTTTACGCCGGTTCGCTGGTCAATCCGGCGCTTTTGGACTATAAAAAGGACGGATGCGAGGTGTACAACAGCGCGAAGATGACGCTCGAGGAGGTCATCGCCGTGATGGCGCCTGCCGCGAAAGCGGGCAAAACGGTCGTGCGTCTGCACACCGGCGACCCGTGCGTGTACGGTGCGCATAGAGAGCAGATGGACGAGCTGGACAGGCTCGGTCTGGCGTATGAGGTTTGTCCGGGCGTGTCTTCGTTCTGCGGCGCGGCAGCGGCACTCAAAGCCGAGTACACACTGCCGAACGTGAGCCAGTCGGTCATCCTGACGCGTATGGAGGGCCGCACGCCCGTGCCCGAAAAGGAGCAGATCGAGTCGTTCGCGGCACACGGAGCCACCATGGTCATCTTCCTGTCGGCGGGTCAGCTGGCGCGCCTGTCCGAGCGGCTGATCGCGGGCGGATATGCGCCGGATACGCCTGCGGCTATTGTGTACAAGGCCACCTGGCCGGACGAAAAGGTCGTGCGGACAACGGTCGCAGACCTCGCCGAAGCCGGTGCGCGAGAGGGCATTACCAAGACCGCGCTCATCACGGTGGGCGGGTTCCTCGGCACCGAGTACGAGCGCTCCAGGCTGTACGACCCGACCTTTACGACCGAATTTCGTGAGGCAAGCCGATGAAGCACGCAAAATTTGTATCCTTTACCCTGTGCGGCGCACAGACTGTGCAAAAGGCGGTAAAACTTCTGCCGGATTTCCGGTGTGAGCGGTACGCGCGGACGGTGGATGCGTCGCTCTCGGGCACGAGCCTTAAGCGCTTTGCGCAGCAGGCGATGGTCGATTGCGACCTGATCGTGTTCGTGGGCGCGACTGGAATCGCGGTGCGGGCCGTCGCGCCGTATCTGATGGGAAAAGCCTATGATCCGGCGGTAATCGTCATTGACGAGCAGGGAAAGTTCGTGATTCCGCTCCTGTCCGGACATCTGGGCGGCGCCAACGAGATTGCAAAAACACTTGCGGAAGGTCTGCAGGCTGTGCCGGTGCTCACCACCGCGACCGACGGTCGGCAGGTGTTCGCCGTGGACACCTGGGCAAAAGCACACAGCTGTGCAGTCCTGGAGCCGGAACATATTAAATATGTATCCGGTGCGCTGCTCAGAGGGGAAACCGTGGGCGTTCGCTCGGATTTTCTGATAGACGGGCTGCTGCCCGCCCGTATTGACCTCAAAAAAGACGCGGAAAGCGGGTTTACGATTGGATTTCGCACAGACGCACAGCCGTTTGCACACACGCTGCATCTCGTGCCGCGGATTGCATATCTCGGCATTGGCTGCCGCAAGGGCACGAGCGCGGATGCCATCGAGCAGACAGTTCAGGCGGCGCTTGCCTCGGCAAAACTGCCCTGGCAGGCGATCTGCGGCGCGGCGAGCATTGATATCAAGCAGAATGAGCCGGGTTTGCTGCTGTTTTGCGAAAAACACGGACTGCCGTTCCGTACCTTCACGGCCGAGCAGCTGCAGGACGCACAAGGCGAATTCAGCCGGTCGGCGTTCGTGCAGCAGACCGTCGGCGTCGATAATGTGTGCGAACGCGCGGCTGTGTGCGCGGCACAGAACGGCACACTTATCTTGCACAAATTCGCGCAGAACGGTGTAACGGCGGCTGTCGCCGTGCCGGACTGGCGCGTGACGTTTGAAGAACGGGAGGGTGAAGCATGAAGCTGTATTGCATCGGCATCGGGCCGGGCGGCGAGGAGCAGATGACGCTGCGCGCAGTGCGTGCTCTGGAAAAATGTGACTGCGTGGCAGGCTACGGCCTGTACCTTGATTTGATCGAGAACCTCATTTCGGACAAGGAGCGCATCGAATCCGGCATGACACGCGAGGTTTTGCGCTGCAAAGCGGCGGTTGAGGCGGCAAAACAGGGCAAAACGGTTGCTGTTGTGTCCTCGGGAGATGCGGGTGTGTACGGCATGGCGAGCCTGCTGCTCGAGCTTTGCGAGCACGAGCCGAACCTCGAGGTCGAGGTCATTCCGGGCATCACGGCGGCCTGCTCGGGCGGCGCCGTGCTCGGCTCGCCGCTGACGTGTGACTTTGCGTGCATCAGCCTGTCCGACCTGCTCACGCCGTGGGACAAGATTGAGCAGCGTCTGCGCGGCGCGGCGGCTGGCGATTTCTGCATCGCGCTGTACAATCCGTCGAGCAAAAAACGCACCGACCATCTGCGCCGTGCCTGCGATATTCTGCTGGAGATTGTGCCGCCGGAAACCGTCTGCGGTCTGGTGCGCAGCATTGGCCGAGAAGGCGAAAGCTGCACGCTTACAACGCTCGGTGAGCTGCGTGATACACAGGTCGATATGCTGACCACTGTGTTTGTCGGAAACAGCCGTACGCGCGTGATGGACGGCCGCATGGTCACGCCGAGGGGGTATCGCGGCGTATGAAGCTGATGATTTTCTCCGGTACGACAGAAGGACATGATTTGTGCCGGTTTTTGTCGAAAAATAACGTGCAGGCGGAGGTTTTTGTTGCAACAGAGTATGGTGCGGCGGTGATGGAGCCGATGGCGGGAATCACGGTACACGAGGGCCGTTTGGATGAGCGGGAGATGGAAAAGCGATTGACCTCGGACACGCTGCTCATCGACGCAACGCATCCGTACGCGGCGGCTGTGACCGACAATCTGCGGGCGGCCTGCGCGAAATCGGGCGCACGCTACGAGCGTCTGCTGCGGCCTGCCCTGCCTTATCAGAACTGCGAAATCGTGCTGAACACAGCCGCCGCAGTTGACTGGCTGAACGCGCACGAGGGCAAGGTTTTGCTCACCACAGGCAGTAAAGAACTGGAAGCATACACGGCGGTGCAGGACTTCCAAACGCGCCTGTTCCCGCGCGTGCTGCCGACCGCCTCGGTGCTCGAAAAGTGCGCCGCACTCGGCTTCCCGGGCGCGCACATCATCGCCATGCAAGGTCCGTTTTCGCAGGCGATGAACGCGGCGCTGCTGCGCGAGACCGGCGCAAAAATCCTCGTGACCAAGGATACCGGCGTGTCCGGCGGCTTTGCGGAGAAGGTCGCGGCAGCCGAGGAGGTCGGCGCAAAGGTACTGGTCATTGCGCGTCCGCGTATGGAAAACGGCAAAAATCAGGCGCAGATGCAGGCATTTTTGACGGAATTGCTCGGTTTACGGAACGAAAAGCACCAGCGGGAATTTTTCATCATCGGCGCAGGCATGGGTACGGCGGACACGCTGACCGGCGAAGCCGTCCGCACGCTTGCAGCCACAGAGGAAGTATTTGCTACAAAACGGCTCGCATCGCTGTCGCCCAAGGCGGAGGTCTGCGCGTTCTCAGAGCTGGCTGAGCGGGCAATTTCCGGTCATGCCCGGCACACGGCGCTGTTGGTTTCCGGCGACGTAGGATTCTTCAGCGCGGCCGGAAAGCTGCGCGAGCGGCTCCTGCCATACGGCGGGGTAACACTCGTGCCGGGATTGTCAAGCATGCAGTATATGTGCGCGAAATGCGGCATTTCCTACGAAAATCTGTGTTTTAAGAGCCTGCACGGTCGCGTAGGAAATATTCTCGGTGCCGTAAGTTACCATACGGCAACATTTGCGCTGACCGGCGGTGAAAACAACGCGCAGACGGTTTGCAGCAGCCTTATGGACGCGGGATTGGGCGCGCTGCCCGTTCATCTCGGGGAAAATCTCGGCGCGGAAAATGAGCGGATTGTGCACGGCACAGCCGCAGAGATTGCGCAGCTTTCGCGCCCGGATTTAGCGGTTCTGCTGATCGAAAACCCGCGTGCGGCGAACAAAAACGAACCGATTCGAGATGAAATGCTCACGCGCGGAAAGGTGCCGATGACCAAGGAAGAGGTTCGGTGGGTGTCGGTGAACCGCCTGACTGTCCGACCGACCGACACGGTCTGGGACGTGGGTGCGGGCACCGGCGCGGTCACGCTCGAGCTGGCGCGCAAGGCCAGCGACGGCACGATTTACGCCGTCGAGCGAAAGCCGGAAGCGGTCGCGCTCTTGCACGAAAACCGCATAAAACTCGGCGGATACAATGTGAAAATCATTGAAGGACCTGCGCCGGAGGCACTGGACAACCTTCCGGCACCGGACTGCGTGTTCGTCGGCGGGAGCGGCGGCAGAATGCGGGAGATTCTGGCACTTGCCAGGGAGAAAAATCCGGAAGTTCGCGTGGTCGTGAACGCGATTGCGCTCGAGACCTTGTTTGCGGCGCAGACGGTCTTAAAAGAATTGGGGTTTTCTGACATCGAGGTCACACAGCTGGCAGCCACGCGCGGCAAGCCGGTCGGCGCGTACACCATGCTGACTGCGAACAATCCGGTGTTTATTCTGTCCGGGAGGGCCGCAAATGACACAAAATAATGCACCAAGACTGCTGCTTGCGGGCACCGGCAGCGGCTGCGGCAAGACGACGGTCACGACCGCGATTCTGCGGGCGCTGCAGTGCCGCGGCGTAAAACTCAGCGCGTTCAAGTGCGGTCCGGACTACATCGACCCGATGTTCCACACGGCGGTTTTGGGCGTTCCGAGCCGCAATTTAGACCTGTTTTTCGAGGACGAGGCCGGTATTCGCAGTCAGCTTGCGCGGCATATTCAGCCGGACGGTCTCGGCGTGATCGAGGGCGTCATGGGCTTTTACGACGGCGTTTCCGGTACGACGGATACGGCTTCGGCGGCGCATCTGGCCCGCGCAACCGGCACGCCTGCGGTGTTGATCGTGCGGCCTAAGGGGCAGTCGCTGTCGCTTGCGGCACAGATTCACGGGTTCCGCACATTTGCGGAAAATACGCTCGCAGGAGTGATCTTAAACGGCGTTTCGGCGGGAATGTACTCGTTTTACAAACAAATCGCAGAGAAAGCGGGGCTGCCTGTGCTCGGCTTTTTGCCGCCGGTTCCGGAGGCCGAAATACCTGATCGCCACCTTGGTCTGGTGACGGCAGACGAGCTGTCCGATCTGCGTGAGAAAATTGATCGGCTCGCGGATGCGGCAGAGGAAGGCATTGACCTCCACGCGTTGTGTGCATTAGCACAGACGGCGAAACCGCTGACCGATACGCACATGCCGCTCGCTCGTGTGATCGATTTTCCGGTGCGGATCGCGGTAGCGAAGGACCGCGCATTCTGCTTCTATTACGAGGATAACTTCGATGTGCTGCATGAACTCGGGGCAGAGCTTGTGCCGTTTTCGCCGCTCACAGACGAGCGACTGCCGGAGAATATCGACGGTCTGTACCTTGGCGGCGGATATCCGGAATTGTACGAAAAACAGCTTTCAGAGAATAAAATTATGCGAGATTCTATCAAAGCAGCGATTCTAAACGGTTTGCCGACAGTTGCAGAATGCGGCGGATTTCTTTATCTGCTGCAGTCGCTCGACGGCGCGGCAATGGCAGGCGTGCTGCCGACTTCGGCGCACATGACGCACAGGCTGCAGCCGTTCGGCTATGTCACGCTCACGGCAAACAGTGATAACCTGCTGTGCGAAGCCGGTGGACAATTTCCTGTGCACGAGTTCCATTATGCACAGGCTGTGGATAATGGCACAGATTTTCGCGCGGTCAAGCCAAACGGGCGCGCGTGGGACTGCGGCTTTGCGTCGGACACGCTCTATGCAGGATTTCCGCATTTGTATTTCCGTGCGAAAACTGAAATTGCAGCGAATTTTGTCCGGAAATGCGCGGAAAGGAGCGGAAAATGACACTTGAACAGACTATTTCTGCCATTCAGCCGCTGGATGAGAAAAGCATGACGGCGGCGCGAAACCGTTTTGCAAATATTGCCATGCCGCTCGGTGGACTGGGTCTTCTGCAGGACGCGATTGTGCAGCTTGCGGGTATTCTCGGTCAGTCGGTGCCGGATATTTCCAGACGCGCGGCGGTTGTTTTCTGCGCGGACAACGGCGTAGTCGCCGAGGGCGTGACGCAGTGCGGGCAGGAGGTGACAGCCACGGTCGCGGAAAATATGGGCCGCGGCGAGTCCACCGTATGTCTGATGGCAAAACAGCTCGGAATGGACGTATTTCCGGTCGATATTGGTGTTGCGCAGCCGATAAAGAGCGAAAAAGTGCTGCAATTTGCCGTTCGGCGCGGAACTGCAAACTTTGCGCATGAGCCTGCCATGACGCGGAAAGAGGCGCTCGAAGCGGTCGAAATCGGCATTAAAATGGCGGAAATGTGTGCCGAAAAGGGATATTCGCTGCTTATTGGCGGCGAAATGGGCATCGGCAACACGACTACGAGCGCGGCAGTCACGGCGGCGCTTACCGGCGCGGCGGCTGCGGCGGTCACAGGACGCGGAGCGGGTCTGTCAACGGCCGGTCTGGAGCGGAAAATCGCAGTGATCGAGGCGGCGCTGGCGCTTCACAAACCCGACTCGAATGACTCGATCGACGTGCTGCACAAGGTCGGCGGTTTGGATATCGCGGGGCTGTGCGGCCTGTATCTGGGTGCGGCGGCGCAGCGCATTCCGGTCGTGCTGGATGGCGTGATTTCGTGCGCGGCGGCGCTTCTCGCCGTGCGATTGTGTCCGCAGTCTGTGCATTTTATGGTCGCAGCGCACAGATCGGACGAACCGGCGAGCATTTTGCTGCTCGATGCACTCGGCAAGCGGCCGTTCCTGACGGCGGGCATGCACCTCGGGGAGGGGACAGGCGCGGCGGCCGGCGTGGCGCTTTTGGATCTGGCACTGGCGCCATATCGGGAAATGGTGAGCTTCACGGACATTGGAATGGAGGCATATCAGCCGCAACAGTAGTTGTTTGTCTGACAGATAGCACAAATTCTTTGCATAAATATTGTGTGTAACGCCGATAAATGCTATCTGCCTGCATTCTTTACAGGAATGCTGTGTGCAGCAAAAAGCACCGAGCGTTAACTCGGTGCTTACAGTTCGGATTTTCAGCATTTCAGGGCTTCATCTGCGATATTTGCGGTGATTTTGTTGTAGAACTCCTGCTTTTGCGCATCGTTTTCAAACGCTGAGAACGGCACGATGACCGCGGAGAATTCATCAACAAAAATGTAATAATGCTTGTCGTCGGTTGCGGTGCGCTGAACAGCCGAATACTGGTAAACGGTATCTTCGTTCTCGCCGGATAGCTCGAATTCGCTTTCACGCAGCGTGAGCGTTTTCGGTCCGCAAAGCTGCTTGTTCTTTGCGTTTCTGAGAATTTTCTCGATATTTTTGATCATTTTATGACGCATATAGCGCGGTGTACCCCAGAAGCAGACGGCAGCGAGCGCAACGTAAACCGCGATGGAAACCGGCGTGAGCGTATGCAGCCAGTACATGAGCGCACTGCCGCCGAGAATGACAATAGCCGCAGTGGCGATTCTCATGGTGCGAATACTGCGTTGAACAATCGCATTATTGTTGTAATAATTCAAATTAAAATCAATGAAATCCTGTTTGGTGATATCGTAATGCAGCTCCATTTTTTCTTACCTCAACTTACTCGGATAAAATTATTGTATCGAAAATCAGAGCGGATTGCAAGTCTAATTCAGAAAGGGGAGCGAAAATGCTGATTTTAGTGACCGGCGGAGCGGCTTCGGGCAAGTCGGAGCACGCGGAACGGCTGGTGTGTGAAAAAGCACAGAGCCGATTATATCTGGCGACCATGCAGCCGTTCGGCAAGTCCGCAGAGGCGCGGATTGCGCGGCATCGGGCGCTTCGTGCGGGAAAGGGCTTCGCTACGGTAGAGAGAACACTTGACTTAGCGAATCTCAGGCTCTCTCGGCAATACGACGGAATTTTGCTCGAGGATTTGGGTAATCTGCTGGCAAACGAACTGTTTGCGCCGGAAGGCGCAGGTGCAGGATCGGCGTTCGACAGCATTGTTGCAGGCGTGGATAATCTGCAAAAATACTGTGAAACGCTGGTTATCGTTTCCAACGAAATCTTTGCGGACGGCGTGCCGTATCCGCCGGAGACCATGCAGTATATTCGGATTTTGGGAGAACTGCACCAGAAATTAACTGGGAAAGCAGACGCGGTATATGAATCGGTATGCGGAATTTTACTGCCGGTAAAGGAGGAAAAACAGCCGTGAAAAGTGTAATCAGCGGACTTTTGGTCGCGTTATCAATGTACTCTGCGATACCTGTTCCGCAGGTGAACTGGGAAAAACAGACCATGCGGTGGGCACTTGGCTTCCTGCCGCTCATCGGTGTGCTGATCGGTGCGATAGAGTGGTTCTGGTTCGCATTTTGCGTGCATTTCGGCGCGGCAGGCGTGTTTTACGCTGTGATCGCAGCGCTGATTCCTCTGGCAGTGTCCGGCGGCATTCATCTGGACGGCCTGTGCGACACCTGCGACGCGCTGTGCTCGTTCGGCGACCGGGAAAAGCGGCTGGCCATCCTCAAGGACCCGCATGTTGGCGCATTCGGGCCGCTCTGGCTGATGGCATTCCTGCTGACCGAGGTCGGGTGTTTTGCCCAGATTTACGACCGGCCTGTGCTTCTTCCGCTGGCATGCACAGGATTTGCTTTCGCACGGGCAATGGGCGGCCGCAAGGTGGTTGCGTCACCGTGCGCGAAAGACAGCGGACTTGCACATATCTTTGCGGAAAACAGCGATAAACGCGCGGTATCGCGTATGTTAGTTGCTGAATTTGTTCTGTTTGCGGTGCTTCTCGGATTGTGGATATACCGCGTACCGCACGCGCTTGCTGCGGCGAAAGTGCTCGTTATCGTGCTCGTTGTGTGGTATGCTGTGCATGAGCACATAAGCCGCCGCGTGTTCGGCGGTGTAACCGGAGACCTGGCGGGATTCTGCATCTCGCTGTCGGAATTGATCACGCTTGCGGCAGCAGCGATTGGAGGACTGATTTTATGACCGTGCTCATCATTGGCGGGGCATATCAGGGGAAACGAAAGATTGCCGAAAACATGTATGCAGACCTGCCGAGGGTTGAAAATCTGCACGAAATCGTGCGGAAAATGCTGAAGGAAGACAAAGACCCGCTGTCGCTCGCAGATACGCTGTGCGGACACGTTATCACCTGCGATGAGATCGGCTGCGGCATCGTTCCCATCGACCGTGCGGACGAAAACTGGCGTGAAGCGGTTGGTCGTCTGTGTTGTGCTTTGGCACAGAAAGCAGACGCAGTCGTGCGCGTGATCGCAGGTGTGCCGCAATTCATCAAAGGAGAAAAACCATGACGATAACCCTTGCCGTGCTGCTCGGCTTTGCGCTCGACTGGCTGCTCGGAGACCCGAAAAAATTGCCGCATCCGGTATGTGCGGTGGGAAAACTCATCTCAGGAACCGAAAAAGTTCTGCGCCGCATCTTTCCCGCAACGCCTGCGTCACTGACATTCGCTGGAATTTTACTCTGGCTCATCACCTGCGGCGTGAGCTTTGCCGTGCCGTTTTTCCTTTTGCGCTGGCTGTATCATGTGAACTTCTGGCTCGGTTTTGCCGCCGAAACGCTGCTCTGCTGGATGATTTTCGCACGAAAAAGCCTTGCGGACGCCGGTTATCATGTCTACGGCGCGGTCAAGCAGTCGCTCGGGGAGGGGCGCAAGGCCATCGCGTGGTACGTCGGCCGCGACACCGCAGAGCTGTCCGAGGAGGGCGTTATCAAAGCCGCTGTCGAGACCGTGGCTGAAAACCTGACGGACGGTGTGGTCTCGCCGCTCGTGTTCATGCTCATCGGCGGAGCGCCGCTCGGCATGCTGTACAAAGCGGTCAACACGCTGGATTCCATGGTCGGCTATCATAACGATAAATACGAGTATTTCGGCAAGTTTTCGGCAAAAATGGACGATTTTTTCAACTTTATCCCTGCCAGACTGTCCGCACTGTGTATGATCGCCGGTGCCGGCATGCTGCACCTCGATAACCGAAACGCGCTCCGGATTTACCGTCGTGACCGCAGCAAACACAAGAGTCCGAACGCCGGTCAGACCGAGTCTGTGTGCGCGGGCGCGCTGCACATCCAGCTCGGCGGCGATGCCAGCTACTTCGGCAAAATCGTTAAAAAAGCCGCCTTCGGTGATCCGATGCGCCGTGTAGACCGCACGGATATTCTCGCAGCGGTCGATCTGATGACGGCGGCAAGCGTGTTTGCGCTGGTGCTGTGCTGTGTAATCCGCCTGATCGTAAAAAGTTAGGATGCTATGCGGGAGAGAAAACTCGCATTTGAAAGGATGAAAAAATGCTTAATTATGTCCACGGCGGCGACATCCAAACCTACATCGACCGCCACGGCTTCGCGCCGCTCGACCTGTCCGCGAACATCAATCCGTTCGGCATACCGGACGCGGTACGCGTGGCCATGCACAGGGCTGTGGATAACTGCACGCAGTATCCCGACCCGTTTTGCCGCGCCGCGAGGCAGGCGATCGGTGCGAGAGAAGGCGTCAATCCGGATTTTCTGTACTGCGGCAACGGTGCGGCGGATGTGCTCGACCGATTGGCGGCGGTGCTGAAACCGCGCAAGGTACTTCTCACCGCACCGACCTTTGCGGAGTACGAGCGCACGCTCTCAGGTGCGGAGATTCGGGTGCATAATCTGCGGGAAACGGACGGTTTTGCGCTCACAGAGCGCATTTTAGACGAGATTTCACCGGATTTGGATGCGGTTTATCTCTGCAATCCGAACAATCCGACCGGGCGAACCGCCCAACCGGAACTTCTGCGGGAAATCGTCCGAAAATGCACAGAAAACGGCGTAAAACTGGTCGTGGATGAGTGCTTCAACGACTTTCTGACAGACGCAGAGCGGCACACACGGAAAGACCTGCTGGAATCCAATCCCGGTCTGATTATCCTGCGCGCGTACACGAAAATGTACGCCGTGCCCGGTGTGCGCTTCGGCTGGTGCATGACGGCGGACGCGGTGCTGATTGAGAAATTATACCATGCCGGACAGCCGTGGAACGTGTCGGTCATCGCGCAGGCGTGCGCCGTCGCGGCGGCAAACGAGCCGGACTGGGCCGCCGAGACCGCCAAACGCATTGCAGAGGAACGCAGGTTCTTATCCGACGGACTTGCAGCCTGCGGACTGACCGTCTTTCCGGGCGAGGCCAACTTCCTGCTGTTCCGTTCAAACGATACCGGACTGCACGAGAAACTCGCGGAGCACGGCATAATGATACGGAACTGCGATAATTATCGCGGACTTTCGGCGGGATACTATCGCGTTGCCGTAAAAACGAGGGAAGCAAGCAAGTGCTTGCTAAACGCAATCAAATTGATAATGGAAAATGGATAATGGAGAATGAAGGTACGCGCTTTGTGCGGATTTGACAGCGCCGCGGGCGCAAGGGCAGTGACATTTTCCATTCTCCATTTTCCATTATGCGGGAGGTTTGCAAATGGCAAAAATTATCATGATACAGGGCACCTGCTCAAACGCCGGCAAAAGCCTGCTTTGCGCGGCGCTGTGCCGGATTTTCCGGCAGGACGGCTACCGCGTTGCGCCGTTCAAGTCACAGAACATGGCGCTCAACTCGTTCATCACGGCGGACGGCAGGGAGATGGGCCGCGCACAGGTCGTGCAGGCCGAGGCGGCGGGCATCGCGCCCGATGTGCGCATGAACCCGATCCTGCTCAAGCCGACAAGCGACGTTGGCTCGCAGGTCATCATCATGGGCGAGGCGCAGGGAAACCGCACCGCGCGGGAGTATTGGGGCCGCAAAAAGGCGCTTTTGCCCATTATCAAGGACGCATTTGACAGCCTTGCCGCCGAGAACGACATTATCGTGATCGAGGGTGCAGGCAGTCCGGCGGAGATCAATCTCAAGCAGGATGATATTGTAAATATGGGTCTGGCGAAGCTGGTGGATGCACCCGTTCTTCTGGTCGGTGACATCGACCGCGGCGGCGTGTTCGCGTCGCTGTACGGCACGGTCAAGCTGCTCGAGGAGGACGAGCAGGCGCGGATTCGCGGTCTCATCATCAACAAATTCCGCGGTGACGTGGAGATTCTGCGGCCGGGTCTGACGCAGCTTGAGGATTTGACCGGCAAGCCGGTCATCGGCGTGGTGCCGTACGGCCATTTTGACATCGACGATGAGGACAGCCTGTCCGAGCGTCTGGACACAAGGGCTGCTCCCGCACTGGTAAACATTGCGGTTGTAAAGCTGCCGCGACTGTCCAATTTCACCGATTTTTCCGCACTTTCGCGTGTATCCGGCGTGAGTGTCGCGTATGCGGACAAACCGGCGCAGCTTGCCGGAGCCGACCTGATTATCCTGCCGGGCACCAAGTCCACGCTGGCAGACCTGCGGTGGCTGCGCGAGAGCGGCATGGAGGCGCAGATTCTCAAGGCGCACGCGGCAGGCACGCCGGTTTTCGGCATCTGCGGCGGCTACCAGATGATGGGACGCACGGTCTCCGACCCGGACAATACCGAGGGCGGCGGCAGTCTGCGCGGCATGAGTCTGCTGCCGATCGACACGGTGTTCCGCCCGAGCAAGACCACGACGCAGACGCGCGGCACGCTGCTGGAGATTGACGGCGTGCTGTCCGATTTGAGCGGTCTGGCGGTCGAGGGCTATGAGATTCACATGGGCGAAACCGTGCGCGATGCGAGTGCAAAGCCGCTCGTTCGATTGCTTCGCAGGGAAGGCGAAATCGAGGACGGCTGTCAGACGGAAAACGCCTTCGGCACTTATCTGCACGGCGTGTTCGATGCGCCGGAGGCGGCGCTGCGGACGGCGCAGGCACTGGCGCAAAAGAAGGGCGTGACGCTGACCGGCGAAGCACTCGATACGCACGCCTACAAGGAGCAGCAGTACGACAAACTGGCGGATTCGGTGCGAAAATCGCTCGATATGGAGTGGATTTACCGTATAATGGAGGGAAAAGCATGACAGGACTTATTCACCTGTACTGCGGCGGCGGCAAGGGCAAAACCACGGCGGCGGTCGGACTGACCGTGCGCTGCGCGGGCCGCGGAAACAAGGTCGTGTTCGCGCAGTTTCTCAAGGATGGGACTTCGGGCGAGTGCCGCGTGCTGGCGAAATTGCCCGGCGTGACCGTTATGGCAGCCAATCCGGTCGGCAAGTTCTCGTTCCGCATGACGGATGCGGAGAAGCGGGAGACAGCGGACGCGCTCACCCGCACCTTCGATGCGGCAACCGGCTTTGCCGTGCGGGAGCACGCGCGGCTGCTCGTGCTGGATGAGGTCTGCGCGGCAATCTCGTGCGGCTTTCTGGATGAGAAAACGGTCGTAAAATTCCTTGAGACCAAGCCGGAAACGCTCGAGGTCGTACTGACCGGACGGGGTCCGTCCGAAGCGCTGCAGGCACACGCGGACTACATTACGGAAATGAAAATGCAGCGGCACCCATTTGAGAAGGGCATCGCTGCGCGGGAGGGAATCGAATTTTGAACGGATACATGAAACCGCAGGACATTGAAAAGCGATCGTTTGAGATCATCACCGCCGAGCTGGGCGAGCGCACGTTTCCGGCGGGCATCGCCGAGGTGGTCAAGCGCGTCATTCACACCACGGCGGATTTTGACTACGCGGACAGCCTCGCGTTTTCGCCGGACGTGATAAGCAGGGCAAAAGCCGCGCTTGCGGCAGGGGCGACGGTGGTTACCGATACCAATATGGCGCTCTCCGGGGTGAGCAAGGCGACGCTGGCAAAGCTCGGCGGAAAGGCGGTCTGCCTGATGGCGGATGAGCAGGTGGCAAGCGAGGCCAAGGCTCGTGGTGTCACGCGGGCAGTTGTTTCGATGGAGCACGCCGCCCAATTTGAAGGCCCGCTCCTCTTCGCCATCGGCAATGCGCCGACCGCGCTCATCCGTCTGCATGAGTTGATTGAGGAAGGCATTGTCGCGCCTGCGCTCGTCATCGGTGTGCCGGTCGGATTTGTCAACGTGGTCGAGGCGAAGGAGCTGTTCATCGGCGGGGACACGCCGTATATCATCGCGCGAGGCCGCAAGGGCGGCTCGAATGTAGCCGCGTCCATTGTCAATGCGCTGCTCTATCAGATGGTGCATCGAGAAGGCTTTTAATTGCTGTCGCCAAACCACGGTTTGGCCGACAAGAGGAACGGACCGTAGGCCGTTCCAAAGTCGTCCGAAAGTTCCCATACGGAAACTTTCTCCCTCTTAGGG
>OLOJ01000769.1_pt1 | contig 32774 bp, 20 predicted proteins | sample 1672251 | NCBI WGS metagenome assembly OLOJ01 (sample SAMEA3136664, study PRJEB25190) | human gut metagenome | biome: human gut; feature: human-associated habitat; material: faeces | place: Austria | collected 2013 | reverse complement strand
CGTTTCTTATAATTCTTTGAATTCAATATTACATATGCGCAACCTAAAGCTGCAACCATACCGAATCCGATAAAGCCATATTTCCACTTACCATCATCACCAGTCATTGGCATTTTAAATGTCGCGTTATTGGTTACTTCATACAGACAATCATAGAAATACCATTTGTTTGTGTATCCTACGTCCTCTTTTGCAGAAGAGAAGTCTACATTTTGATATTCCTGTGCTTCCTGCATTGTCATTGTAAACGGCAATGTAAATACAATTGGTTCTTTTAGCAACGCATTTCCGTCTTTTGTCTTGATTTCAGTAACTTGATATGTTCCCTGGTCAAGGTTATCAAAGAATACTTTACCTTCGGCGTCGGTATGTCGTACTGTAGACTCTCCTTCTTTAAGCAGTCTCTTAAAGTTTGGATGCTTCTTAGATGTTGGTTGAATAGTTGCTTCCAGAATTAGCATTATCATCGTCACCATCAAGGGCTTCTGCCTGGCAGAGTGACCGGCAGGCGCTGACAGGATGCTGACAGGCAGAACAGCCCGGATGAACCGGCAAGATACGCGGAAGGATACTGGCGAATGATGTTCTATCAGAAGGATACTGGCGGGACAGTCCTTGGGACTGCCCGTTCCGGGTTAATCCCTGCCGGCAGGTGGTCAGGCTCTGTATAAAAGGATTAGCTGCGCCGGCCGGGGATATCGGCAGAGCCGGCAGGTGGTTCTCTGCCAGCACATCCCGACTGCTTCTTATACGGGTACGCTATACCTGACGGCTGCAATAACTGATATTTTCACCCATACACCCCTGACTGCTTTCTATACGGGCACTCATACCTGACGGCCGCAATAACCATCTCCTCCATCAATACCTCCAGCCTGCCAGTACTCAGATATTGCACGGCTTACACAAAACTTACACTTCCGCTATAAGCCCCACGGCATCCAAACCCCTCTTTTTATTATGCAATATATCTAATTTATAATCCTTTTATTCAAATATAATTATATATTATATATAATAAATATCTATATCTTACTATCTCTTACAAACTTACAGGATTTTCCAACATACACTGACCTATAGAAAAAGTTTTTGATGAAAAAAATATCATATCCTTCTCCATAACAGCAATCACTTCTGGAAAACTTTGTAAGAATCCCATCCGGAGCCCGCAAGTGCCCTGTTTATGCGGCTTTGCGGGCATCCGGGCTCTTACAGCAGCCTGTAAGCCTTCTGTATGTTTCTTATAAATCCCTGCATCAAAACAGAGAGCCCGTTTCCAGGCTCTCCGCTCTTATCCTCCCTATCAGTTACCAAATGGACAATCCCCATTACCAAATGAGGCATCACAGGAATCCTTGTCGGCCTTCTTCATCTGAATCACATGCATCCGGTTCCCCTTCGCCAGGCAGGAAGAATACACATTTTTTGTCAGGTTCCCGTTCTTATCCTTATCAATCATGCCTTTTCCATCCAGATATTCCAGAAAGGCCTTCACATCATCCACACCAGCATCTTCTGCCAGTTTCCTCAGGACAGACGGGATAATCCCAATCTTGTTCGTTGCGCTGTCGTAACGTCCCCAGTAATTCTGCGGCGGGAAGTCCGTATTCATACCAAGGCCTTCAAATTTGCTTCCATTTGTCATCACAGTGTCCATCAGAGTCTCATAGAATCTTTCGTTCTGGTCTGCCAAATCCTTGTCTGTCATCCATTTCACCGCATCTTCCACGGAAATAACTTTCCCATCATGGAACAGATGCTCTTCTGCAAGCCGGCTTGTCAGCACCAGTATCGCTATCGGCAGCACCTGTCCTCCAGATTTTCCCGCTTCCTTTGCCTTCTCATCAACCTCACGCTTTACCCCCTGCAGCATCTCTGCAACGGTATCTTTTCCCAGTTTCTGAAGGACTTTCACAAAATCCCTGCCGCAGAATCCGTGGTTGTTCTCTGCAAAATCCAGAAGTTCTGCCGCATTTTCCTTGTATGGACAGTCTTCTTCATCCGGTGCTTTCACCATCACCAGACGGTTATAAGCACCCCCATTGTCACCATCTTTCAAAAGCCTGAACTCAGAAGTCGTGATTCCTACCAGATACCAGGTCTGTACCGGTTTCAGCTTTAAATCTCTTCCCATACGTGCTTTTCCAACCCCATTCGCGGTTTTCATAACGACTGATGACATGTCCACTTTTCTTTTTTTATCCATGTTATTGGCATCTTCCATGATGAACGGCAGGGTATTGTACGTTCCCAAAATCTCATCCAGGGAGTTGATGGTATTGTTTACACCGTAGACAAATCCATCCCTTGATTCATGTCCAGCCCAGACGCTTGCACAGAGTTTACTGGTAACACTCTTTCCTCCGCGGGACTGTCCGTGGAGGTTTACAGTGAAGCCTTCCAGCCCAAGCAGCCCCACTACAGGAGCCGCCAGATTGGCTGCCAGCAGCAGCTGTACCATCTCGATATCACGTTCTTTTTTCATAACCTCATACCACAGCTCCGAGTCACCCTTCGGTTCCAGAGCTTTTGGCAGTTTGCTAAATTTCCCCTGGTCATTGAACATGATTTTCTCATCTGTATAAGGGATAAATGCTGATTTGTCTTCCGTCCATCCCATTTTAGATGTGACGAGTGAGACCGGGATAGTGCCGTTCTCTATGCCCCTGTCCAGCATATCCTGCAGGAATGCAACGATTGCTTTTGCGTTTTGGCTGGTAACACTGAATCCCTGTTTATACAGTTCGATTATCTTCTGGGGGGATGCCAGGATTCCTCTGTCCACCTCTATCCTCTTCCATTTCTTGTTCCTCCGAAATTCCAGTTTGACTATCTCCTCCCCGCTCTCTACTGAACGGAGGATTCCGGTAATCGATACCGACTGGCTGCAGACCTTGATATACTTCTCCTGCCCGTTGAAATATATGCCCTGGTCTGTTGCTTCCCAGCATTCCGCGCAGTCCAGGTTCTGCATCCCTTCCGGTAAATTTGTATAATTTGTCCTTCCCAGCACTGTTCCGGACGCCGGCATCGTTTTTTTCTTCATACCCATCTTTTCTCCCTCCATCCATTCTTTTTTTGCAGTTTTCAGCATTTCATCAAAGAATTTTGCCATCTGTGTTCCGCCAAGCTCCTTTGCCCTTTCCCGGTATGCCTTAATCAGCCTTATCCTGCGGAAATCATCCTCTACCTGTACAATCCCTTTATACAGGCCTTTCTTTTCAAAGCCGGTCTTGTCTATCTGTTTGGCATATTCCTCTGCAGACGGCTTCTTCTTTAAAGCTGGCGGGAATCCCACATCACAGCTTGTTTCGTAAGTGTTATAAGCATCGTAATCATCATATTCCGGCTCCTTCCAGTTCTTTGCTTCCTCCAGGAGCATCTCCTCTTCCTCTTTTGTTAATGGAGGGAGTTCCGGTTCCACCTGCTGGGTATTGTTTGTTTTTAATGTATTATCTGTCATAGTTTTTTCTTCCTTTCGTATCAGTATTTTATATCAGGCTGCCTCAATGTCACCGTTCTGTCCATGGGCTTCCCTGTGTGCAGCATTCGCAATAAAGTCAGCTTCTTCAAATGGGAGCACCCCTGCCTCCATCAGTTCCCTGAGCACTTTCAGGAAATCACACTCAGCAGCAATACAGGCTTTTATTTCTCCCTGAGTCGCTTCAAGTGAAGCTTTTGTCCTGACATCTTCCAGTTCCTTCGCTGATATATAGCGGAAAGGCCTGCCCTCTTGTTCTATTTCCCTGACAGTTTCCATCAGATACCGGGTTTCGGCCTCGTCAGCGGCCTGGTCTACTTTCTTAAATAATGTCCTGACAGTATCCCTGAACCTGTCGTAACTCTTCTCCAGTTCCCGAAGGTCTGCATGGTTTTTATTATCGTATAGTTCTTTAAATGGTCTCATAAAAGTTTTCCCCTTTCGTAAAAGATATTTATATGAAATCTCATCTGATAAACCGGCTTCCGGTTTTCAGGTAGTGGTTAATAAGTTTCTGGGATAGCGTTTTTTATGTATGCTGTATATAATGTTCCACATATCCCGATTGTGACATAAGATTCAGATGATAAAATGTTTCTACTATGTTCCTTTCATAAGCATTTCTCCTCTCTTTCATAGTCCTATTTCTATATACAATACTGTATGTTTTATTCACAGTATCAACATATCACAATTTATTTTCATAAGCAATACTATTTCTATCATTTCACATTTATTTCACAATATCAGATATTTTCTGATATCTAATTCTGTTTTTCATTTCAACCCTTACATCATATCTATATTTTTATATATACAATACTGTATATTTTTGTTGACTGTATCATTATCAAATGTTATTATCAATGTGAAGAATAATACAAGGAGATGTATTTAATGGAAAACACGCATACATGGACTTGCCAAAACGACTTGGGAATGACTGTTCAGGAATATGCCAGCACTTATAAACTTTCCTACGAAACGGTCAGAGCCAAAATAATCCGATACAAAGAAGAATTAGAAGGACATATAAAGATACGAAAAAAAACAAAATATCTGGACGATTTTGCAGTAGAATTTTTAGAGAGCCACCGGAAACCCAAATCAGAATTTTCAGATGAATTAATGAAAACTCTGGCTCAGACCTTAAAGTCCACTCTCGGGTCAACCTCTGGAGAAATCACAATATCCTCTCCTTCCAATATTAATAACGCCTCATCAAGGCCACTGCCAAACTCTGTATCATACGGGATACCAGGGGATAAGGCAGTGCACCCCCAAAAAACTGATAGGGAATCTTCCACCACTGACAACCAGGCACTTATCGCGCAATTATCAGAAATACAACAACGTTATGAAGCCCTGCAGAAAGAGTATACCGCCCTGTCAGAAAAATATTTATTGGACACTACAACATTGAGAGCACAGTTACAATATGCAGAAAAAGCGGTTGAACTTGCAGAAAAGAATGCTAAGCGATGGTATAACGTCACCGTGCAAAGTATGAAAACTTTTCAATCTCACGTCACTCAGCCAAATAATATGGTAGCATTTGATATCCCTGACGAAGATAACACTGACCTGTAACATGGTGGTGTGGACGTGATTTTATGATTTTTGAGTAATCTTCAACACCACAAGGGCGCAATTACTGACCACCTATAAGGTGTTCTCGGGGCATCCACCTTCCGGTGTCTCCTGCCCTCCTGCCGTCCTTCGTCCGTCACCCCAAAACCGTTCTCCCGATAACGCGAAGAGCAGCCAGACAATCCGGCTGCTCTTCTCCATTAAAAAAGTGTGTATTACTGCATGAGTGAAGTGTTCATGCACTTTCAGAGTACTACATTCTTCTCTAACAGACAAGTCTTTTCTACAGATTCCCCCGTAATCTTTCACAATCTGATATTTTATCACCTATTTAATTGACTCTTCCATCTTCCGGTACTATAATCAGACATATAAAGAAAAGGAGGTCTTCATCATGAAAACATGGAAGAACAAGTTTCAAAAAGTTCTGGCAATCCTGCTTGCTATCTGTCTCGTTACCGGATTCATGGAAGTCTCGCAGGTACAGGCAGCAACTAAGAAATCCGGCACGACATACTATTATACCCATTTAATACGTCAGAAAGGCGGCAGAAAACCGGGTGCGAACGGATATTATTACGATACCGGAACAATGAAAGTCATATGTAAAGGAAACACATTGACAATGTATTCCTCATTTAACAAATCCAAAAACAGAGTATTGAATACAAGCAAGAAAAATTTTGTAAAATACGGAAAACATACCTTTAAACTAACTTCCAAGACAAAATACTTCTCACTTGAATTTAACCCCGAAAATCCAGATAAGCCATATAGAAATAATTATTCCAAGTCAACCTTTATAAACATCATGAAACGCTTGAATGGTTTAGGCGCATGGATTACAGTAAAAAATGGTAAAGTCGTTAGTATGCAACTTTGTTCATAACAGGAAAAGCGTAGAACAGGTAATCATCCCTGCTCTACGCTTTTCTCATCTAACACATCCAATTTATTCAGAGGTATCTATCTTTCCATATATTTCCAACTATCCGGCAGAAACCTGAATCCGTATTCCTTCTTGTTTCCATGAAATCTTAGTAGTACAATATACAACATAAAGGAGGACTCTGTTTATGAAAAAAAGAAGATTTTTTCCCTGTCTGCTGTTTTTGCTGGCAGTCATACTGCTGATGCCAGCATCCATTCAGGCTGCATCTGCACCCGGAACGGTTAAGCTTAGCAGCATTTCAGCTCCGGCTTACAACAAAATCAATGTCAAATGGAAAAAGACATCAGGCGCCACTCATTACATCGTTTACTATAAAAAAGAAGGAACGAAAAAGTGGACAAAAATCAAAACGCTTGACAATTCCAAGAGCAGCTACACTCACACTTCTTCCAAGAAGTATCCAATCGTTGTAGGCCAGAAATATACCTATACCGTAAAGGCTTATAATAAGAAGACCAAAAAATCAGGGTCTTACAATAAGAAAGGCCTTACGGCTTATACCAAGCCGGCAATGGTAAAAAACATTAAAGCTACATATAAAGACGGTATTGTAACACTGACATGGGATAAAGCAGCAGGCGCTGACAAATATCTTGTATACCGTAAAGATAACGGTAAGTGGAAAATGCTGGCACTGAAAAATTCATTATCATATGAAGATGCAGCTTACAAAAAAGGTGAAGTCAATACCTATATGGTACGCGGTTATTACAGTGGTAAGAAGACGAAAGGAAGCTACGACAAGGACGGAGTTTCCGTTAAGGTTCCGGCTGATGCAGCAAAACCTACTGAGAAACCAGAGCCAACAGAAAAGCCGGTGATTCCAACTCCTACCGCAACACCGTCTCCGAAACCTACAAAGGCTCCAGACCCAACAGAGACTCCGAAACCTACCGAAAAACCAGCGACTCCTACACCGAAGCCGGTTACTCCAAAACCTACAAAGGCGCCGGAACCTACTGAGAAGCCGGTAACCCCGACTCCTACTGCTACACCGACAGAGAAACCGGCAACACCTACACCAACCGCAACGCCGATTCCTACCGCTACTCCTACACCGAGTCCAGAACCGGAGATGAGTGTTGAGGAGATGGCCTCTGAGGTTATCAGATTGACAAACATCGAGAGAGTTAAAGCAGGACGTTCACCGTTACAGTATCACGCAGGGCTCCAGAGAGCAGCGATGGTTAGAGCTGAAGAGATTACAAGAAAATTCTCTCATATAAGACCAGACGGAACAGACAGTAGTACAGCATTATATGAAAACGGAGTAGCTTGTGACGGAGGAGAGAACATCGCCGCCGGCCAGAAAACTCCAGAAGCAGTTGTCAGAGCGTGGATGAACAGCTCTGGACATAAAGCAACAATGATGCAACAGAGCATTACACATATCGGGGTTGGCGTATGTAAAAGCCCAATCACCGGGCAGTGGTTATGGGTTCAGGATTTTTCATATAATCCGGACGCAAAAGGTTCTGTAATTTTTGATGCGAATGGTGGAGTATTTTCCAGCAATAACAGTAATCAGTTAATTATTTCTGGTCCAGTTGATGCAATGTTAAAGGTATCTAAAGTTGAGAGTCCAATTAAGGACGGATATACTTTTGCAGGATGGGAAGACGGCATTACAGAAGTTGGCATTCAAGAGCATCCAATGCGAATTCTCGCCACCTGGACACCAATTTCCGAATCTTAAATACAAAAAAACAACGCATCGTCAGATGCGTTGTTTTTTATTTTTTTTTGTTCTGTTGTTACCTTTATCTTTCAGCTTTTTCAGATTTATTTTCTTTTCCGTCTATGTTTCCTTTTATTTTTCTTCTTTTCATCAAGAAGTAAATATAAGCATCCGGTAAACGCAATTGCGGCAAATCCTACAAAGCCATACATCCAGGTTCCATCAGAACCGGTCATCGGCATTAAGAATACCTGATTGTTTTTGATTTCATACTTGCAATCAAAGAAATACCACTTTTTCGTATAGTTTGTATCTTCTTTTGCAAGGTCTTTATTTACATTTCCGTATGAGTCAGCCTCATCTTTCGTCAGCTGTAACGGAAGTGTTATCTTGATTACGTCTGTCAGCAGTGCACATCCATCAACAGTTTTTGTCTCTCTGATTTCATAATCACCCTGGTCAAGATTCTCCCATGTGATTTTTCCATCTGCGTCAGTTGTTGCTGTTGCAGTTTCACCAACATTCAACAGGCGGCTAAAGCTCTCGCTCTTGTTCTTTGTTGCTGTTTCAGATTCTTTTACAAATTTCAGTTCAAATTCAACGCCAGCAAGCGGTGAACCGTCATCTTTATATTTTGTAAGCTGTACCTTTGCAGGTTCAAGGTCGTTGTATACTGTCTTTGACAGGTCAACGGTAGAGCCATTCTGTGCATCTGCAAGATTTACTACGAATGGCTCGCTGTTCAAAACATATGAAGCAGGAGTACTTACTTCTGTAAATCTCAACTGTCCGTAATAAGGAAGAACAATATTGTTGTTAAATTTGAAGAACTCATCTGAACGATACTGTGTTAAGCTTGTTACAACATGGTTGTCATCAAATCTTACAATACCATTTGCGTCAGACTGTAAATACCATGTACGTTTTACATTATCAGAATTTCCATTAAAGTCGTCAATGTATTCTACCTTGAATATGGTGCCGGAAATCGGGTTTCCTTTTGCACTTAATTTCTTGATAGTCATACGGCTGTCTAAGACTTTCGGGTCATCTGAGAACTGTACTTCAATTACACGGTCTTTGTCCTGAGGCATTGTTACAGAGAACGATTTTGTTACTCCGTAATTATTATGTCCAAGAGGAGCTTCTATTTCAGTTACTTTATAACTTGTGATTTTTGGATTCAAAGCCATATCGGCGATGCCCTCATCATCTCCGGTGTATTCATCGATATTATCAATTACTTCATCAGAAGAATCAGAATCAGAATAATCAGTATCAAGTAATGCATCCACATCTTCAGAAATCGTATTGTTTGCATTCACTACGTCGTCAGAGATGCTGTCAGATGTAGTATCTACATCTTCCATATCAGTATATGCAGTTTCATCAGACGTTTCGTCTGTTGCAATCGCATCATCTAAAGGTGCAATTGTTGTTTCATCCACTACTGCCCGACCGGTATCCTCATAATCATTTGCTACAGCTGTCTGATATGCATTATTCGGAAGCTGTAAGTGATTTGAAATACCATTCTCTTCAGTTGTTAAGGTACCGGTAAATCCACCACCTGTAACTGAGAACTTACCACCTTTCAGTGAATATCCATCCAAATCCATAAGGTCTTGTCCTGCTCTTGACGTTTTCTTTACATAGACATATCCGGTTCCAGGTGTCGGCGGTTCATCCGTCGGTGTTGGTATTGGAGTTGATGTCGGCGTAGGTGTATTCGTCGGTGTTGGAGTAGGTGTATTTGTCGGTGTCGGTGTCGGAGTGCTTGTCGGCGTCGGAGTCGGCGTATTTGTCGGTGTCGGCGTCGGAGTCGGTGAATTGCTTGGGGGCGGTGTTACCGGCTGTGTGATTACTGGTGTTGGAGTAGGTGTATTTGTCGGTGTCGGCGTCGGAGTGCTTGTTGGTGTCGGAGTCGGTGAATTGCTTGGAGTCGGTGTTACCGGCTGTGTGATTACTGGTGTCGGTGAAGCTGTCGGAGTTAAGTTCACGACACCTCTATCTCCACCAAATGTCTGCAATTCGCCAGATTCGTCTCCTCTATTTTTTAATGCGTCATATGTAGAGCGGTTCCATGTTAATGTATATTTCTTAGTTGAATCAAAGATATATCCAGCAGGAGCACTAGTCTCTTTACAATATAATGTATATGAATCAACGTCTCCCTCTATTTGCTGTACACCTTTAATATCTGAATATCCATCAGCGTTTGTTGTTAATTCAGCTATCGGATTATTATTAGCATTGTAAATTCTAAATACAACGCCTTCTATAGGTTTTCCATTGCCATCAACCTTCTTTACTCTATAACGTAATCTCCATTTTTCAGAAACCTTCTCGTCATACACACCAAGTCCATTGATACCATTTTCTCCAAACATTCTGGTCTGGCCATCATCATTTGCTTTTGTTAAAGTTAAAGGATATATAGTATCATTTCTCTGATATCCTTCTGGCTCTTCTATCTCACGGCAATATACAGTAGTGCTGTTGACGTCTCCGTCAAACTCCATCCTGTAAGTTCCAGTGTAACCATCTCTGTCAGATGTAAGTCTTGCGATTAAGTTGTTGCAGTTTCTGTCACTATAGATTCCGAATACAGCATTGCTTAACGGAGTTCCATCTGCTGCATCCATTTTCTTAGTCATCAAATCAACGTTCCAGCCATCCGGGTATTCAATGATAGTTAAGTCTTCAGCTTCCAGGTCTGGAATCGTGTAAACTCCATTGCTGTCCAGGCGTCCTGTCAGTTTGATTGAATGTGTCTGAGTGTCAATCTTATATCCAGCCGGAGCCTTAACTTCTGTTACCCATAAAGAACCGGAAGGAATTGCCCAGGTTCCGTCATCAAGTTTCAACGGGTCATCACTCCAGCTTCCATTAAAGTTTGAAACATAATGGTTGCTGTCATATAAAACTTCACCGTTTGAATCAGTCTCGAAATACCAGGTGTACATAGGATTATATCCATCCTCTGGCTCTAATGGAGAATAAACAACTTTGAAAGTTGCTCCTGAAAGAGGTCTTCCATTTGGGTCTGTTTTTGAAAACATTTTTCCTGTTAATCTGAACGGGTTATTCGCAACTGCCGTTCCGGAATTTCCGGTCTCAACGTTTGTGAATTTGTTTATCGTCTTTCCTGCTATTATATCAAAATAATACGTATTCGTATTCTGTACGGTTCCAGGGTTACGTTTTGATTCCTGCAGATAATATCTACCAGGTTTCAATCCTTCTACCATGACAGAATATGATGTATCATCTGTATTGTTAGCAGAAACAGCCACCGTCTTAACTAATCCAGAACATGTCTTTGTTGCAGTATCATAGTCTGAATAAATCTTAAACTGAGTGTTAATATACAGTCTCGGTGTTTTTGAAGCAAAGTTTGACGGATGGTAGATTTTCTTGTTCAACTGGAAATCTCCAGTGCCTGGGGTGTTTATAAACGTTGGAACGTTATATAATAATGTACGCGTTTCGTTATCAACTGCTTTTAATGATACAGTTACAGGTTTGCTGTTAAGCTGATATCCATCAGGTGCTTCTACTTCTGTAATTGTTAAACATCCAGGAGGTAATACCGGGTCATTTGCTGCATTCAGCGGAGCCTCTGATGACGGAACAGTTTTTCCGTTTGGTAATTTATATTTAGTATAAATATGTTTATTATCAAGAATAATTTCGCCATTAGTATCGGTTTTTGCATACCATGTTGCTTCCGGAGAACTTGTTGAGTTTGGTTTATACTCAATTTTAAAATATGCTCCAGATAAAGGTATTCCTTCGTTATTTTCTTTCTTCAAAATTATTCCATGATAATACTGTGTATAGTTAAGAACGTATGTTCCTGAAACATTCTCTGTGACACTGTCGTTTTCAACGTCATCTCCTGTCTGCCATGAAGGATTAGATTCGTTTAGATAAAAGATATATTTGTCGTGATTTAACACACAGCCATTACTGTTAGTTTCTTCAACTACTTTATATTTACCTTTTTGAAGGCCCTCAATACTTACACTATCTCTTGTAGCGCCAGACAGTGTTACGGTTTTTTGTTCCTTCCAAGCATTGTTTGTATATCTGTATATTGTAAATTTTGTATTCAATCTTACACGATAAAACTTTGCTGCCCATTCTTCGTTAACAAGTCTCTTCCTGATGGTGATACTATATCCAGAAGTTCCTGTAAAAGAGTTGTCACCTGTCAGCTTTTGATAATTTCCTGACAAAGCAGCATTTCCTACAGCATCAAGTCTTACTGTAAGTTTGTTTGTCTTTGAATTATAGGTTGCTGTAGCTGTTATTTCAAACGGGAACTGGTTTGACGCATACCATCCAGCATGTTGCCCTTGTCCCCAAGTTTCACAATCAGCACATATTAACTGATATGTATTTAACCATGCTTTAAAATTTTTCATATTTGCTGCATCGTACGAATTTGTAAGTCCGGAAACCCATTTAGCAATAGCAGCTTGACCGCTTGATGTAATACCTAACATTATAGTTCTGTATCCAACTGCGCCAATACCGACATTTGCACCATGAGCCTGTCCTACGCCGATTGTGCCAAAATTTTTAGTATTAGTTCCGCTTGCATAAGCAACGATATCATCCTCATCTTCTGGTGGAGTATTAACATTTCCGTATATTTGTTCTATTTCGTCAACATCATCTTTTGTTATATAGTTATCTTTAATTGGATGCCATGCTCCAAAATAGCTTTGTCCTGAACCAAACATACAAATATTGTTTGTATCATCAATGGTTATATACTCATCATCTTTGAGGCTAACGTTATAAGTGTAAATTTTTCCTGAATCGGAATCTACTGTTGTAAAGTTTACGGCTTCAGGGTTTTCCTCGCCTGCACCATTTAACACTTTTACAACAGGATTAATTTCATTAAAAGTATTAATATTAGATACCTGTACAGTAAAAGTTACATTTGATTGTTCTGACGCATAAAGTTCGCCATATTCAAGTCTTTCGCCGTTCATTCTTACGTCAATACTGTCATTTAAAACTTTAATCCTATGGCCATCAAGATGGTCTACTACATTGATAGTTGTATCTACATACCATCTGTATTTAGGTAATGTAAAATATGAAACAACATATCTTAATGTATAGCTTCCAGGCTTAGACACATCAAAATCTCCAAGGTCGCCTGTTGTTGACATTCTAAATCTTGAGATATCGTATCCATTAGTTACGACGTCTGGATTCCAGCTTGTGTCATTTACTAATACATTATAAGTTTTGCCCTGCAATACAGTACCAGCCAATTCTGGAACACCTACTCCATCTGCGTCTCCTATTGGAGCCCAGTCTGGAAGAATATTGTCACATTCGCTGGATTTGGCTGTAGCCATATCTGCATCTTCAACTACAACGAATTTAACCTCTTTGTTCCAGTAGTAGTCTGGATTGTCTTTCAATGACTCTTTGTATACTACAGTAAAAGAATCGTCGTCATTCCATGTTTGCTGGTCTGTGTTTCCATCTACAGATACTACTTCAATATTAGTGTTTTCGTATTCACTATAAGTATTGATGTCAAAATACTTGTCTTTCTTTGCGACAGCTTCAGTTTTGTATATGTATGATGCACATGAAGGGTAGCCCTCTTCATCTGCGATATCACCTTCTGTATCAGATTTTGCCTCATCAGCTGCAAGTTCTTTTTCTTCATCAATCTCGTCACCAGTAACTAATTCGGTTGAGATGTTACTGTCATTTAATAATTCATCTTCATTTTCGTCTTCATTACTCGTTGTTACAGATGGGTCTGTTTCTTCTTCAATACTTTCAGTGGTACCATCACCTTCCTCTCCATCCACAACAGCTTTATCTTCACTGCTGCTTCCGTCAATTCCAATGTCGTCATTAACAGTCAAGTCTCCCATCTTGTCGTCTGCGTCAGCATCATCTTCCGCCGTTTCACTTCCGGCTTCAGTACCCTCAGTTTCAGTACCAGTACCTTCAGCATCTGCTGTCTTATCAACGTCCTCAACGGTATCATTAACTGTCAAATCGCCAGACAAGTCATTTTCAGTCTTATCCTCTTCGCCGTCTGTTTCTCCGTCTTCGCTCTTTTCGTCGTTAACGGTCAGGTCATCGGCCAAGTCTTCCTGAGTATCTTTCTTGTCTTCTGTTTTTACTTCCTCAACTGTAATATCGTCTTCAGGGGTCTCTGTCTTCTCAAACCCAATCGTTATTGTCTTGTCCGCATCAACAAATGTTGGATACATGAAAGACGTAACCTTTTCATCAAACCCGGTTTCTTCGGGCTTGCTCGTGTCGTCGTCTACAAGCTCGTACAGGTTAATGACATACCCGTCATCTGCCTCGGCTTTGACACTCACAATATTGTCAGCTTCCGCTTCGTATACGTACATGTAAGCATTCTCTGCTGCATTCTCGCTTGAGATAAGCAGACCGTTCTGGTCATACACGTCTATATACTCACTGCCATCCTGTTTTTCATCCAGGCGGATGGTCTGCTCCTGGTCTTTTCCTTCTGATATGATGGCTTTACCACCAGTTGTTTTAAGGTTAAGGAAAAGGAATTTCGTTTCTTTTTCTTCGCTGCTGTCATCGTTATTATCTTCAAGATTAAATGTCTGTGATACGGTGCCGTCGTCATTTACAACAATATTGTCAGCGACATTATCGCTTGCATATGCGGTATATGAAGACAGAACCGGCGATGCGGCGGTCATTACAGCCATTGCGATAGACAGAGCCTTGTACTTTAAGTTCTGCATCTTGTTTTTAGTCCTCCTTTTTATATTATTTTTGTCGGTTTCCGGGGATTCCCGGAGCCAAGGCCGGAGGAAAAGGCTGTACGGAAACAAGGTCTCGAACAGTTTTCCCTGCAACCTTGTAAATCCGATGCGTTACTTAATTGTTACAGCCGCATATATATGCGGCCAACAAACGAAGGTAAGAAGTTTATCTTCGCTCATATATAATATGAAAAATAACACAAAAAAAAGAAATTTTTTGGCTTTACAGGCAGCCAGCGGCTTTGCCGGCAGGTCTGCCGGCCGGAAAGAGTCTCGGCAACAAACACGCAGTTTTCAGCCCGCAAAAAAACCGGCAAATTATGCCGGTTCAAATCTCAAACTCATCTTGTTCTTCCATCTGCATTGCCTGCATCAGGTAAGCTTTGATTATAGTATCATCGTCTTTTTTGGAATCAGGCGAGGCATTCTCCATATCCCTCAAAAAAACGGCAGCCAGTTTACTTTTTGCGGACGCTATCTCATACTCACACACCGCGGCATCACAATTCACCAAATCAAACGCCTTTTTGATATTTTCAGGCTTACTCAGTCCGAAATCAAGGTATTCCTTCAGCAGCTCGGCGTCGTGGTTCATGACTGTCATTGCCAGGATGGCGGCATCCTTTTCATGCAGGTATGCAGCCAGTTTTTTCCCGTCTTTTGTTGCCCTTTCTTTTTGGCTCATGTTACCGTAAGTCTTAACTGCAACACGGCAGCCGGTATCAAAGACTGAAGACTGATAAGCCTTGTTGACGATTTTTTTTAGCATTCGTTTTTTGGCTTTTAGCGAAAATGACGGCACTGGTGAAAAGCATACTTTCGCGACATCATCAAGCAGTTTCTTCCTGTCTGCAATCAGCATCGCACGAGGGAAGAAATAAGACTGACTATCTACGTTTACCTGGAAGGTGCCTCCGAACTGACTATCTACGTTTACCTGGAAGGCGTCTTCGATTCCATGGACATCACTATTGGCAATCCCGGTGATGCACGTGCTCAGGATATCCGGCAGATTGGAGAAGCCATCAAGGCTTATTGACTTTACGTTCCGGAAGTTATAGTCTTGAACTCTTACAAAACCAGGCAGATACAGGCTTTCAGCTGTACAGTCTTCAAACGCCATTGACTCAATAATGAGAGGCTTTTTTCGGTCAGGTGCAAATGTCAGTGACGTCAGTGGTGAAGAATCAAATGCCATTGGGCCTATATCATCAACACTGGCGGGAATTGTTGTGGTTGTCAGGCTTTTGCAGTTGTGAAAAGCGCAATAACCAATCTTTTTCAGGCCTTCATTTAACACGATTTCAGTCAGGTAAACACTTGACATAAAGGCATACTTATCAATCAGCCTGAGGCTCTGCGGGCAAACAACCTTATTGACCGCGCTTCTGTCAAACGCCGACTCTTTAATGATTTTAACGCCCTCTTGGATTTTTATACATCCGGATTTTCCGCACGGAACGGCGACAAGTATCAGCCCGTCTTTCGTGTATATGATGCCGTCAATGCTGATGTATTTTGGATTGTCATCATACACCTCAAAATCTGTAATATCCAGTGGTGACGTGAGGAATGGTCCATAGTAGTCCAATACCTGTCTTACATCATCGTTTTCAAACACAAGAATCGTTTTTCCGTTTTCTTTTTTAAGCTTCATAAATTTTCTTTTCCTTTCTTTTTTTATATTTATATGTACAGTATGCCGGATTTCGCCTGCAGCAAAATACAAAACCCCCGCGGCCGGCAAAGGCAGCGGGGGTTTCTAAAACAAAGAAAGGAACGAACGCGACGGCGAATCCGTCTTATGTATTGAGGAAATTTTTCTTTCCTCATCGATGGACGGAAAACCGCGACCAACCTCAGGTTGTCCATCGGTTCTGAGGTTACCAGACGTGCACAAGGAGTCAGAAACCCCGTCCACGTCTGGTGAAGGTGAACGTAAGTTCACCGAATCATCTCTTGTATATATTATACCAGATTTTCCGGCGGGCGCAAATTTTTGTCGGATTTTTTTGCAGCCGCGGGAGGTCTGGCGCTGCCGGCGGCTTTTCCGGAATTTTTGCAAAAAAAATAAGCCGTGCAAGGATGCACAGCCAGAGGACGCCCCGTGAAAAAAGCTTCTTCTTTCACAAATAAAGTGTAGCACAAAATATGTCAAATTGCAAGTATCAATTCATATATACAGTATACCATATTTTCCAGCAAATGCAACAGCAAAGCCGCAAAATTGACGGAATTACATGCCCTTATCATCGCACCCAGCCGTTTCAGCTTAACCCGGTTCTGCTGCCGGCAAAAAAGAAGCGCCGCAAATGCGGCGCCTCAGGCTTCATAGCAAAAATTTTTGTTTACAGGAACTATTTCCAAGCGCCTGCAGCATACACGCATTCATATCAGCCGCATCAGTCCTGAAATCGCTTTCCAGAACAGTCTCAATGTCTTCCACCTTATGCAGGCCCAGCTTCAGGTAATCCATCAGCTTCTTTGCATCTCCAGATTTATAGAACGCTCGGATGATATTTCTGCTATGCATTTTTAATACTTTTTTTGCTTTTTCTTTTATTTCGCTGTCTTCAGTATTACAATACACCTTCATCGCCGCATCATATGACGCATCCAGCGGAGTCTCTGCTGCATCCAAGGCATACATCTGCAGGTCGTGCAGCTTCTTATTCAGCGGCTTTTCGGCAATCTGCATTACATCAGAAATATCTTTAAGGAATTTTCCTTTTGCATTCCGCCCCATTATCTTGGGGATATATACATTCACACCACCAATGCATACCTCCAAAGCACAGTTACATCTCGGGTCATAGTAGTCCGAGGCCTCATTAATAGGTGCGAAATTCCTAACAATCAAAGCATTAAGTATTGACTTAATATCTGATGTGTCATAGCAGTTTATTACTACCCTTCTGGCCTTGGCAAAGTTATCGTCCGAAAGTGAGACCAGTCTGTTCGGAAGCTCTATCTCATCGGCATGACACCATCCAAAAGCGCCGTATGCAATCTTAAGCCGGTTATTGCATTTCTGCGGGCGGCTCTGAAACTTCAAGTTTCGGAGAGGACTCTCGCAGAATGCATTATACATAATATCCAGCACTGTGTCAGGGATGGTGATATCATCAAGCAAAGGACACAGACGAAATGCATATTCATCAATATGTGTAAGGCCTTCATTCAGGATGACCTCTCTCAGATTTTCGCAATTATTGAATGCATAAGAAGTGATTGCCGTTACCGTTTCTGGCAGTATGACTTTTGAAGCCTTACTGTCTGCAAACGCATCGCCGGCAATTATTTCTGTACCGTAAGCAACCTTCACAGTACCCTTCTTGTCTGGCGGCACGGAAATCAACATAAGCTTTACTTTTCCGTTAGGCATTGTCTTTTTCTTACTATACAAAAGCCCGCCTTTTGAATAAAGCCTTGGGTTCTTGGCATCAACCTTATAATCAGTAACGCCGTTCGCTTGAACACTTTCTATCATTTCTATTAATTTCTGCTCATTTGTATCGTCTTTTTCAATACACGCGATTACTTTTTCGTCTTCTTTGATTATTTTCATAAGATTTTTTCCTTTCTTTTTTTTGCTTTTATACATACAGTATGCCGAATTCTGCCGGCAGCAAAAAGGCCGCGGCTTTGAGCCGCGGCACACACGTAGAAAGAAAGGAATTCCGACGGCGAATCCGTCTGACGTATCGGAAGGAGCTGTCCTTCTCGCTTACATATATAGTATACCAGATTTTTTGGCTGGTGCAAATTTTTATCGGATTTTTTTGCCGGCGATGGACGGCGGAGGGATGACCCGGGATTTTGTATTGCTGGCTGAATTTTTGCCGGCAATTTTTGCAAAAAAAAAGAAGCTGTGCATACTTTGCACAGCCAGGGGACGCCCTGCGGAAAAGCCTCTTTTTCCACAAATATAGTTTAACACAAAATATGTCAAATTACAAGTGGAAAGTAGTAAGTGATACATTCAGTATATCATACTTTCTCCAAAATACAACAGCGAAGCCGCAAAAGCTGCCGGCAGCATACAAAAAAACAGGCCGCAACAAATGCAGCCTGTAGTTTCCGTTTCGCCAGTCTTCAGTTCAGCCGGCAAACTCACGCTCAATTCTGCCCGCAACTTCGCGCCTGTCCTCATCAATCGCAAACGCCCAGATATCCTGCATGAATCCGATAAGTTTTTTGCGTTTACGCTTGAACGAAAACCCCCGGCAGCAGATTTTATTGATAGCCATCATTGCTTCCACTCCATCGTCCATCCGCTTCGGAATAAAGAATATACGGTTACCATACTTGATTTCGTATGCTCCACCTTCATCTTTACCGTCCATATCCTCCTGGAACATATTCCTTACCGCTTCTGGCAGCAGGCGGATGCCTTCTTTTGTATCTGGTATTATTGGTACTATTTTTGTCATTATTTTTATCTCCTTTCTTTTTGCTTTCCGGTATTGCCGGCATGTAATTTACACTTACAATATGCCGGATTCTGCCGGCCGCAAAACATCGGCAGAACGCGAAAGCCCCGCTGCCGGCAAAGACAGCGAGGCTCTAAAACAAAGAAAGGAACGAACGCGACGGCGAATCCGTCTTATGCATCGAGGAAGATTTTTCTTCCCCATCTCTTGTATATAGTATACCAGATTTTTAGAAGACCGCAAATTTTTGTCGGATTTTTTCGCGGGTGCCTGCCGGCAGACGACTATCGGCATTCAATGCAGCATCCGGCAGCAGGTATCCGGAATCTTGCAGCCCGGCAGCAGCTTTTCGCAGCCCTTCGCCTCTTTATACAGGCAAACGAAGCCTCCCTCCCGCCACTGCACTTCCTCCCGGCTTGACCGGCCAGCACTCTCCCGCCCGCCATTATCTTCTTTACAGAGCAAATCTCAGTCTTCCGTCTGCAAACAATCTTTCCTTCCGGCGCCGAAGGCGCCGGGAACCACGTTTCAGAAGCCATAAACAAATAAGCAAAATAACTCCAAAAATAACTTCAAAAATATCCCTCAAAATCCTCAGAAGAACCACTCCCGCAAAAGAGAATCACTCCTCTTCGCCGCTAAAACAAAACAAAGAAAGAAGGCATTAATTTCTGATATCGTAAACTGCCAGAGCGAGCGCAATTCCACCAAGGCCTGCTGCAGCAATGATTTCACCAGTGGGAGGAAGTGTCTGCGGTTTGGAATCAGTGATGTTTCCGGCAAGAACATCTCCATCAGGATTATTAACAGCAACATTTTCGACTGTCTGGTTACTAGCATCAGCGTCAATATTAGTATCTGCTTTGGTACCAGTACCAACATTATCTCCAACACCATCACTCACAGTCATTTCTTCGCCAACATTCTCCGCCGCCATTACCGGCAGCGTATTCATCCCGAACATCGCCGCGGCGCCGGAAATAATCACACATGCTCCAAATATCAGCCTACTACTTCTTCCAGCCATTTTTCCAATCTCCTTTATTTCTTTTTTTTTATTTTTGTTTCTTTCTTCTCTTACCACCATTTCTTCTCCTCCCTCTCCTTCTGTATCTAATATGCAAAATTACGCCTGAAATTTTTCGCTTTTCCGCAAAGCAGCAAAAAAAAATAAGAAAAAGATAAACAAAAAAGCAGCAGGCCTTCGGCCTGCTGCTCCTCTATTCTACTTCTTTTTTATGCTTTTTTTACAAACTGTTTCAGGGCTTTCTCCCCACATATCTTAATCGCAGCAAAATTGTTAATCATATATTGATTGCCAGAACCGGTCTTTTCTTTCGGTTTTCTTACAATACAGGCAATATCCTTCTTTTCTTTCACGCCTTCCATGACTGCATGCATAGTACCGCTTTTTTCGTCACAATCAACAACAAGGATTTTATCTGCAATCATCGCCTGCAAAAGGTCGCGCTTAACAAATTTCCACTTTTCAGGTCTCTCGCCAGGTCCATACTCGCTTACAATACATCCGCCATTTTTCAGGATACTTTCCACAAGCGAAGCATTGCATTTCGGGTATATGTAATCCAGCCCGCAAGGCATTACGGCAATACATTTTCCACCGGCAGCCAGTGCTCCTTCCAGCCATGCAGTGTCGCAGCCCACTGCCAGTCCGTTCAACGTAACGACGCCAGACTCAGCCAGTATTTTTCCGCATCTTTTTGCATTTTTGAGTATGTCAGTATCTGCATTTCTCCGCCCAGTGAACCCTCCCCGCCTAATCCGCTTTCGCGAATATAGACGGGGCTTCCAAACTCCGCATGAACTTTCGTTCATGCCTGCTACTTTAGGTAGGAGTGGATACCTGACCACAGATACAGCGCAAACTCAGTGGCTCTGTCGCGCGGCATCGCCTTTGGCCGGAGCTTCAGGCTTTACCTTGGATGCGCAGAGTACCGCATAAGCGTTAATTAGTGTGGCCAGGCAGCAGCTGGTCCGTCTGTTGAGCTCTGGGACTTTGGCCAGAACTAACAACTCTTCCTTTGCAGAAAGAGATTTGAGGAGTGCACGGATAAAAAACCGCGCACCGATATTTTTAGATGCGGAAAGGTCGCAGTTATAGACCTTTCCGGTTGTAAATTTACATAATTCATAAGTGTTAAATCCTGCATCTTTGCCGCGGAGGACTTTTCCGGAGCCGTCAAATGCAAGACGTGATGTATTTACAGCACAGATATAAGAAACGCGGATTCCGTTTCTGGCAGCAAGCGCCTCAACACGGTGCTGAATATCGCGTTTTCTCCACAAAGAGAGTTTTTGTTTATTGCCTCGCTTCTTTCCTTTCATATTGAGGTGTTCAAGAACAATAACGTTCGCTTTAGATTCCATTGCAAATCTGACAATTTCCACAGCTGTTTTAACAGCGATTGCCTCATTGTAGTTATTTGCCAGCCTCCAAAGTCTTGGCGTCTTGCGGTTACCGTTCTGCTGTGCTTTTTTAATAGTGTTTAGCAATCCATACATACGGTCTTTTTCTACAGGATGATTAATAAATCGCTGTCCCGTGACAGTTCCGTCTTTATGTATTACCGAACACGCTGCGTCTGTATTGATTCCCAAATCTACTCCAATTACAGTCTCAGTTTCCTTATCCTTCTTGAACTTCGGAAATTTGGAGTTTGCCATTTCGTAAGAAATGCGGAGTTCATATCTATGATTACGTTTTATAAGAACTGGAGCAGAAGATTTCCATGACTTCATATGGTTATAAGCATACATGAAGTCGCAGTCACGTACCACAAAAGTTTCCCAAATCCAGTCCTTTCCATTATATAATTTCAGGCTTATGATGTTTGTTTCTTCGCTGTCAAGAAATGTGTTATTTCTGTAAAAACATGGCATTGTGTTCTGATTTCGGTTCAGATATGGTCTGCGGCCATGTTTTCCGTTATCCTCCCATTTCTGTAGCTGTGAACGGTAAGACAAAATCATTCCGATTGCAGTGTTGATTGCATCCCGTCTGAGATAGCTCGGGAATTTATAAAACTCATTATCGAAATATTTATATACAGCATCATTATTTGCTGTGGAATGAATTAAACGTTCCATTTTCTGTTGTCTTCTCTGTTGTGCGGAGATAATAACTTTTCCATCATTGCCTGTTATGCTTTCAATAGATTTCAATTCGTCGTAATGACGTATTGCAATGTCAGAAATATAATGTACGGCATTGCGATATACTGTAATCGTTTTATCGAAAATATGATATGCTTCTGTAATTTTTAATCCATATGACACTGTTGCCATACATTGACACCTCCTTAAAAGCTCTTACATATTTAATATGCGGGATTTTTAAAAGTTTTGTCGTTTTTTGCGAAAAAAACAAAAAAATTTATTTTACTGGTTTCCCATAACAGCACTTACCCCGCCTAAACGTCAGATATGACATTCTTAGATATCTGACGCTATAGACGGGGTATGCGTGCACGGCTATTCTAGTTTTTATTTAATCAAAGCTATTACTTTTTCCGGTTTTTGCAAAAGGGAAATGTCGCCACGATAATACAAATTCTCAATTTTGTAGTCTTTTAATCTTGCGAAATCCTGCAACTCTTCTTTTGTCAGTCTTTTTATTTCCATTTTTTTTCAGTCCTTTCATATGTTTTTTGTATATATTTACTCACACTTCAAACGTCTCCTTTGTCCTTATTTTTTCCAATATATACGCCTTTGCAATCTGAAGCTCGCTCTCTTCCATTGCTGGCAGCATACGCCGCAGCGCGGTATCACTCCACTCAACCGCATTCAGCATCTGAACGAATTTTTCTTCGTTCTTTTCTACTGCTCTTTTGGCAATATCCTCTGCCATCCGTGTCAGGTATCGCTTCGCAGAGGCCGCGTTTTTGTATTGCATTACGATAGCAATTGCGGCGTCCTCTTTGCATCTGTCATTATGGCCATACATATACAGACGGTACAGATACTTATTTTTACCTGTTTCGATATACTTCTTAATGTCATTATTCAGCATATCCATGTCATTCGCATTTATATTCATACAGAAAACATCGTTATCTACACATCTCGGAACGACAATCGGAGTTAAGCCTTCAATATGCAGTGTTGCATGCATGGCATACCTTCCATTTGTCATGGTATCCAGAACATTGCATTCCACCGCATAGTTTGTTGTGATTCCGTACAAAATATTTACGTGATACCGTGAAGCATATATATTATCTGTCCAGGAAAAAGCTCCATTTCCGATTGAGACAATCGAATCCGGCAAATATACGTCTTTCAGATGGCATCGCGCGAAGGCATTGGGGCCAATTCCGGTCAGGCCTTCCGGCAACGTTATTTTTTTTAAATTAGTGCTGTAAAACGCCCCGTATGCTATTTTTTTTAATTTTTTTGCAAATTTTACCTTTTTTAACTTATGGCAGGAATAAAAAGCAGCATCAAGAATATATTCCAGGTCATCGTTCATCTCCACGACCTTCAAATTGCGGCACTCGCAGAATGCCGATGGCTCAATCTTTCTCATACTATCAGGAAACTTTACGCCGTTTATCCTGCAGTTTTTAAAAGCGCCCTCGTATATGGTTTCAGTGCCTTCAGCTATCTCTACGCGGCCTATCTTCTGCGGCGGGCATAAGATAAGCGTTTTGCCGTCTTTTGTATACAAAATGCCGTCAATAGTTTTGAGTGACCTGTTCATCGGATGCGTTACCTCAAAGCATTCAACCTGTGTATATACTTTCTTGTCCATAAGGTTATCAACATCTTTCGGGGATATCGGGTCAAGTACGTCGTACACATCAATAATGATTTTCTTTGGATGATTGCAGTTAAATTCCCAATCCTGTTTACGGGCAAACTTGACGAGGTCATAGTAATTATCAATAGTAAGAACTCGTGTAGTTGAATCGTAGTGCATTTTCATCTTCCTTTCTTGTTTTGTATTTGCATACAATATGCCGGATTTTGGTGGCGACGAAACGCTTTTCCGGATTCGTTGTCAGCATAGTTTGACTTTTCTCACCTTTTGCGGTACAATATATATACGCGAATCGCGCGAATACGCTCTTAAGAGCACTGAGCCATCGCGGGATGGTTCTCAATGCAAAGCCCGGCATAAAATATGCTGGGCTTTGTTGGGTTAACAACAAAAAAACAAGCAGAACGTAGTTCTGCTTGTTATAGCCGGTCAAGGGCGGCTCGCCCTTGCGGTGTGCGGGTCAGAGCCCCGCATTTTTTCTTTTTTCTTTTTTTTCTTTTCTTTTTGCCTTTCTCTTTTTCCTTTCTTACACTAATCTCCTCACGCTTAAAATCGTCCTGTAAGCGGCATTGTCGCTCACCTTGATTCCGTCCCTTGAGTTTGACGCATGCACTATCTTTCCGTTTCCCATGTAAATAGCCACATGCCCGCCGTAACAGATTAAATCGCCTGGCTGAGCTTCGGAATAAGAAACCTCACGGCCGGCGTTCTGCTGTTCGTAAGACGTCCTTGGCAGGCTTACCCCGAAATTATTATAAACACTCTGCACGAAACCAGAACAGTCAGCACCATTTGTAAGGGATGTACCACCCCAGACATACGGGTTGCCGACAAACTGAGTTGCATAGTCTACAACGGAAGAACCGGAGCCGCCTGAATAACTGCTGCCGGAAGAGCTGCTGCTTTCTTTCTGGCTTCCATCACTTTCCTCACCGCTCTCTTCATTATTATCGTTTTCATAGCCGTCATTGCTGTTATTGGCTTCATTTTCTACGCCATCATTGCCGCTTTCATCACTTTCGTCGTAACTTCCATCTTCGCTGTCGTCGTATTCTCCTCCTTCTTCATCTATATCTTCAGTACCATCTTCTTCACTATCTTCGTTCTCTACATATTCATCATCTTCACTTTCATCTTCATCATACTCAGCCTCAGCTTCAGCTTCCGCCCGCGCTGCTTCCTCAGCCGCTGCTGCTTCAGCTGCTGCCTGCTCTGCTGCAATCCTTGCGGCTTCTTTCTCCGCCTGAATCTGTTCAATCTCTGCCTGCTGCTGTTCAATCAGGGCTGCATACTCATTTGCCATCTGCTGGGCATATGCAATCTCATTGTCACAGTCTGCAGAGCTTGCACGTCTCTCATCAATCGCCGCCTGCAGGTTTGTCTGCTCGGCTTCCTGCTCCTGCTTCATCCCTTCCAGCTCGGCTTTCTCCTGCTGGTATTTTTCTTTCAGATTCTTGATTTCCTTCACCGTGTTTGCATATTTCTCAAGGCTTTCCCGGTCATAGTCATACATCCCCTGAACGTTTTCAGCCTTGTTCAGCATATCCGACAGGTCATCTGATGCAAGCATCATCTGGAACCACGCCGCGTCTCCACCGTTTTCATAAAGATACTGAATACGCTTTTTCATTGCGGCATACTGTTTTTTCTGTCCTTTTTCAGCTTTTTTTATGTTTCCTTTTGTTACGTTGATGTCGGACTCCTTGGCTGCGATATCATTTTCAAGCGTCTGTATAGACACCATTACGTTTACCAGGTCAGCATCAAGTGAATTAATTTCAGCTGCCAGCTGCTGTTTCCTCGCATACATATTATCAATCTGTGCATATGCGGCATCAAGCTGCTCTGCCGTCCAGGCCTGTTCCTGTCTTAAATCGTCTTCCCTGTCTGCATACACGCTTGCCGCTGGGGAGATACTCATCGCCAGGGCAAGTGATATTGTTAATATTTTTTTGTGCATTGTTATCATTTTTTATTACCTCTTTTTGTGTATTTTTTTTCTTTGTTTTTTCTACAACACATATAGTATGCTGAATTTTAAAAAAAATGTAACACTTTTTTAATAAAATACTTAAAAAGAGGTTTTTGCCTTTTTATGCAACTCGCCAGCAGCACAGCAAAAAATACCGGCGCGTTTTGCACCGGTATTACATTTAGATAGAAAAAGATTTGTTTGTTTTTGTATTTCCAAGCATTTCCAGAATATACGCCCGTGCGGTTGGCATCTCTCCTGCCTCTTCGAGAAGCAGTTTTAACAGCTGATTTGACGCGATATTCATTTTCAGTAATTTGGCCAGACGCTCTTCATCTTTATTCTGTATCAGCCTCAGGGCAAATATTTTTGCGTTTCTTTTTAAGTATTCTTTTGCCTCTTTCGCGTTAAAGTCATAGTACTCTAATATGGCAAGGTCTTCTTTATCGATTGTGTCCTCTGCATATTTCCATAATTCAGGACGCTCTTCGCAAAAATCAGTAAAAAAATCTGTTACAGTTTTTGTTAAGTCTGCAAACTTTGAGATATCAACATATCTTGGAAGATATGCATACTTATCTCCGCATTGCAGCCGCACAATATGAGATGTATGGTCAAAATGATTGATTTTTTCTGTACGGCGTATGCCTTGAAGAATATCTTCTAAAAAAACAGGCATTATAATCTCTTTTGTGTTTTCTGAAATGGCGCCTTTACCGATATGTTTAACGCTTCCTGGAATATACAATTTTTCAATATGCGTTCCAACGAAAGCGCCTTGAACAATATTACTCAGACCTTCATTTAAGGTGATACTTTTAATATTTGACTTGTAAAAGGCATATCCTCCAACTTCTTGAAGACTCGGTGGTAATTCTATTTTTGTCAATTTTTCATTCCAGCTGAAAACATAATTTCCGAGTTGCTGAACACCATTGCCGAAATTAATTTCTTTCAGGTTATGACAAGTACTAAAAGCCTCATCACAGATTTTTTTAACGCTTCCTGGAATATATACTTTTTCAATATACGTTCCAGCGAAAGCACCTTGGATAATATTGCTCAGACCTTCATTTAAGGTGATACTTTTAATGTTTGACTTCGGTCAAAAAGCTGATTATCGATGCCCTTGTTGTAGATATCCAGATTCCAAATTCGCTGTTCCCAAATGCGAAAAACACAAAAAAATGTATACTGAAGGCATGCTGCCGGCCTGTCTTCTCTTTTTTCCTTCCCTGCAAAATCCGGCATATTAAATACGAAACAAGCTACAAAAGCAAAGAAAGGAAAAGAGAAAAATGAATAAAAGAGAATTGTTTAATGAAGAACGGGAAATCCCAGGCCGACAAAAAGTCGTCTGCAGGTCAAATGTCCCGGTTTTAACTCCACACGCGGGTCTGAATCCACGTTCGAAACACGTACTCAGCCTTACGGCTTCGCTTGCCGAACTTCGTGCTGGTTGCGAGCCGGAACGGCAAGTTATCAAAGCAAACAGCCAAAATGGCGTGACAATGTATATTGATAAAAGTCTTAATGCTGTTGTTGATATGGATGTAGAAGACTGGGTGACAGAAATTGAATTTAACTCGGATGTAGAGATGAGTGATAGTAATAAGAAGTTTCCAAATGTAGAAAAGCTTATTATCGGGCCAACTGTTGATGAAATCAATATCAATAATGAGACGTTTTCCGGCGTGAAATATGTTGATTCCAAAAATACACATTATGTTTCCGGAAGATATCTCGTATATGCATCATCATATCGTGTAATACTTGAAAATGTCTTTTCTCCGGATGAAAATGATGTAATTGACATGTCTGGTATTAATAAGATTGCTTCATACGCCTTTCATGGATGCAAATGTACCAATCTGATAAATCTCAAAACCACATTTACATGGCCTGACATTGAAGAATCTGCATTTGCAGGCTCTGCATTTGAAGCACAGACGTTCGTGAATGGTGTAAAGATGGTAAATTATATCGTCATTGATATTGACAAAGATGCAGACAAAGTTGTTCTTCCAGACACTATGGCTCAGCAAGCCATATTTTTGCAGGATATTGATTTGGGTGTAGTGAAAGAAATGGTTATACATAATCCAAATAGTATATCCAATCTTCAATATAATTCAAATCTTCCAGAGAAATTGACTCTTGAAATTGATTATTATATAAGGCCGGAAGATATTCTGATGCTTCCTCAGACCAAAACAAAAAAAGCTAAGTGTATACGAAAGCTCTCAATTAAAAGCCCTCATTATGTAGAAATTGATGGCATAATTTATACAAAAGATATGCATAGGCTTATCGTTGGTTCTGCCGGATTGAAACATGTTGAGGTCCCAGAAGGAGTCGAAAAAATCACTGATTTTGCCTTCTATAATAGTGAAATTGAATCTGTTAAACTTCCAGACTCTATCAAAAAAATCGGGGATGAGGCTTTTAGTAATTGTCATAACCTGAAAGAAGTTAATCTCGGCAATGGTGTTCAGCAACTCGGAAATTATGTTTTCAGCTGGGATGAAAATCTAACAAAAATAGAATTACCACAGAGCCTTCAAGAAGTTGGAGCATATAGCTTTTACAAGGAAAACTCTTCTTTGTATTGTTCATTTGTGAACTACCCGCATCTAAAGAAGCAGGCTTCCGAAGAAGCCAGTCTAAAGACACAGGCTTCGAGCCCGCTGGCTCTCTCTTTTCCTGTCTATCCGGGTGACATATTATGTCACGTCTGTAAGCGTGACCCCGTAGCTCGGCAGGCTACTCCGGTGTTCCACCGGTAAGGTCAAAAGACTGTATTTTATGCAATCGTCGATGGACGGGAAACCACGTCCACGTCTGGTACACGCGAGCTATGCTCGCGGTATCATAGTAATCAGAGCGGGTTTAGAATATCCCTCTATTGATGGTCTAAATATATTCTCTTTCAAGATTCTCAGTCCTTCTTCAAGGATGTTAATGGCTGCATTTTTGTCACGGGGCATAACATTCCCGCATACCGGGCAGACATAAATCCTGTCAGATAACTGCAAATCATCGTTTTTGTAACCGCAATGATGACATGTTTTAGAGGAAGGATACCACCTGCTAGCACGTACAAGAATCTTTCCGTATTTCAGACAGAGCTCCTCCAGGATTGCCGTGAATCTTCCCCATCCAATATCGGACACGGATTTTCCAAGGCTGAGAGCCTTTTTCATTGCCGTAATATCGAGGTCTTCAATCGCAATCACATCGTAAGTTCTAACCAGTCTTACAGCAATCTGGTGCAGAAAATCTTCCCTGCGATGCTTGGCTTTCGCATGCAGTCTGGCGATTTTCTCACTCTGCTTGTTGTAATTGTTAGAATCCTTAACCATATGAGAACATCTGCGCTGTTCTTTGGCAATGCGCTTCTCGAGTTTTCGATACTGCTTAACAAATTTTATTTCTCTTCCGTTTAGTTCGTAAGACGGCTTATTTCCTGATGAATCTATATACAGGAAAGGCACTGACATATCAAGCCCGATTCCTGAAATCATATTGGTATCACCAGAGGCGAAAAACTTCTGTAATCCGTCTGATAATTCAACTTCTTCGGCTGGATATTCAATCAGGATTGAAAAATACCATTTGCCATCAGGTTCATGTGTAACCGTAACACTTTTCAGTGTGCCGTCTGGCTTAATCGGTCTGTGCATGGAAAGCTCTATCAAGCCGTTAATCTTTGGAAGACGGAGTCCGCCATCCTCAATGCGGATATTCTTTCCGACGCGGTTTGTCGTATAAGAATCCTTGCACTGATGCTTTTTCTTACGTTTAGGAGCACCTCTTTCACCGGCGAAATAGTCGCTTCTTGCCTTTTCAAGATTTAGCTGGACATTTGCCAGTGCCAGGGAATCCCTGTCGTTAAGCCATTCCAGCCCGGATACATCTTTGTAATCAGCCGGGGTCATAGGTATTGAAATACCATACATCTTCCACATCAATTTGTAATCTGATAGCATGCGGTTCCACATAAAACGTGAAGCGCCAATATTCTGGTTTAAGTCTGATGCCTGTTCTTCTGTCGGATGTCCGCAGAACCTGTAAGCCACAAATACGGTATCGCATTTTGCAACACGCTTTGAAGAAGACTTCTTGTCCGATGGTCTCTTAGAAGGGATTGCAAATTTGCCATTAATAACATCGAAGATGTTGTCAAGGTTTAATCGCTTACAGATATTTTCAATGCCTGATATGGCAATTTTATTCAGTTTGTTATATGTAATACAAGATTTTACAAAATCAACCCGTATGGATTTTTTCTTTGCCATATCAAAAACCTCCTGCTTTTTTCTTACATAGTTAATATGCCGAAAAAGTCTAAAATGGGACGATTTTTTGCGAAAAATTTTTGCAGAAAATAAAAATTTCTCTACACCGAAGCATAGAGAAATTAATAAATCGCAAGCGATATTTTTGTTTATTTGGATGTTTTGGCATTTTCATCTCGGAAATTGAATTGCCAAGAATTCCCACTTATTTCTTAAATTCCTTTCTTGTTTTTTTGCTATTTTTTTAGCTTTTCGTATTTAATATGCCGGATTTGCCGGCAAAACGAAAAGGGCCGCTACGTTTTGCAGTGGTTTTTCGGTAGGACTGCACGCAAAAAAAAACAGCCGGCGCGAAAGCGCCGGCTGTTTGCAATGGATTATTTCTTACAATTGAAATGTTTGCGATTTTTTTTCTGCATTTTTTTTGTTATCCATGTGCTCCAAAAGGTATGCCTGTACCGTTAACATGTTTTTCTGATTTGCAGTTTCACGCAGCTCTTCCAGAGTATCGTCAGGTATTATATTTGCCATGATGAGCGTTGATATACATTCTTCGTTTTTCTCATCAAGAAGCATAGGCAATATTCTGCCAATGTGTTTTTTGATGTGTTTTTTGGCATCTTCGTTTCCAAAATCACAGAATTCCGCAACCGCAACCGCATCGCGGCATGTGTTTGTAGCGCTATATTCCAGCAGAGACACATTTGAAACATTGATATCGAAGAAATAATGTCTTATTTTTTCTTCTATCTCGTCAACTAAACAAGATGTGTCTAAGGCAATACTCCTTGGCATATACAGATGTTTTTTGTTACATTCCATAACAACACAAGCCTCTTCCAATGTATTATATTCAAAAGACTGCATTGAAATTGAAAAAGATGATAACAGGTTTTTTGGTATTGTAGAAAATCTAAGTTTTTTGATATTTGCAGTAATACTGTCGTAGTTCATCCTCTCTACCGAAGAAGGAATATACAATTCTTTGATTTGTGTATAACTGAAAGCCTCCGCTTCAAATGACTTTAATCCTTCATTTAAATTGATATCTTTAAGTCCAGAACCAAAAAATGCACATCTACTAATATGCTCCAGCGAAGATGGAAGGGCAACATGCTTGAGACTACGACACCAGGCAAAAGCAGACCTGCCGATGGCTTTTAATCCATTTCCAAACTTAACACTTTTCAACATTTCACAATCCGTAAACGCCATTTCATCGATAATTTTCAGCGAGGCAGGAAAGATGACTTCTTCAATCTTACACTGGGTAAATGCATTTATAGATATCACCTCTGTTCCATCCAAAACTTTAACATGTTTCTTGGACATAGAGCAAGCAACAAGAGTTTTTCTATCTTTCGTATACACAACTCCATCAATTTCTTCAAAATGTGGATGAATTATTGAGAAATTTTGCAGACATCCTTTTGAGGTACTATGATGCGCCAAAACTGCAATATCAGAAAAGTCAAGTTCTTTATCGGTTTTCAGGACTATTGTTTCAGGAACATCATTCTTGAAACATAACTTATTGCTGGCATCCGGGTGATGGACTGTCAGTTTTTTAACATGCGACATATCGGCCGTTTCCAAAAAAACATAGTTGTATGGTGTATCCGGCAATTCTATACTCTCTGCTGTCTTATCAACCTCAAGAACAAGAGCTCCGGCAAGTTTTAATCCGTTAACAAACGGCTTAGCGCTGAAAGCGGAGTCTACAAAAGCGTTTGCACTAACCTGATGAAAAGATGTTATAGAATCACATACCGCCATTTCGTCGGCTTTGCACCCAGAAAATGCAAAATTAGCAATCCCGTCAATTCTTGTCAGGTCGATTATTTCTCCTGGTTTTTGACAAAAAGCATTAAGCAACATATTGCTTCTGTAAAACGTCCCTACCAGATATTTTCCTGACAAAAAAGCATCACTTTCTGAGTCAACGTATTTTACATTTGGAAATAAGCTGTTCGGAATGCTGATATCATTAACATGTTCTTTGATGATTAATTTTTCTACATTTGGAAAACTTTTGTTGGTATCGAACATTTTAAAATTATACCAAACTTCTACTTCTTTAATATCATCCGCAACATCAATATCTACTGCGATTTTATTGTCTTTCATGCCTATTGCAGAACCAACATAGAGTACTACTCCTTTTTGGATTTCTTTTTTTATCATATCCATTTTTTATTTTCCTTTCTTTTTATTTTTCTGTATTTAATATGCGGAATTTCGGGCAGCAAAAAAACGGGATTTTAAAAAGAATCCTAGAAGGTTACCTCCTAGGGTTCTGGCTGTTTCTGGCTACTCCCGGAGGCAAGCCTTAGGGGCCAATGATTGCATTCTATCAACATCCGTATGCCGCAAGAACTTTGGGATAAAGCTTTGTGTACAATTCGTTTACTTAATACATATATTATTTTTAATCTATATGTTTGTCAAGCAAAAAGAATGCCGTTTATATTCCTGCCACAAGCCTTTGGATTTCCCCGCGTGCGAAGTTAAACATAAAACATGAAAATCCCGGATGTTTTTTGTCATCCAGGGTTTCCATGTTTTATATTAATGGTCATCATGGTCGTCATCATCATCATAACTTATCTCGTCCTGATTGAGGTCCATTTTGTCGCCCTTAACGTATTCATCTGCTGCTTTTTGGACTTCTTCGAGTCTTTCTTTTTTATCTCCGTAAGCATTTATCATTCTGCCAGAAACATCATCTATCACGGAAAGACAGAGTTGGATGCTGCCGGATTTATCCGTGCAGATGAAAACGAC
>OLOJ01000712.1_pt1 | contig 33972 bp, 25 predicted proteins | sample 1672251 | NCBI WGS metagenome assembly OLOJ01 (sample SAMEA3136664, study PRJEB25190) | human gut metagenome | biome: human gut; feature: human-associated habitat; material: faeces | place: Austria | collected 2013 | reverse complement strand
GGTTACGGGCAAGTTACCGAGCGATAAAAAATCCCCTCAAACCGGCGACGGCAACAGCTTCACGCTGGGGATCGCACTGCTGTTCATCAGCGGCAGCGTTTTTACGGCGTTTACAGTAAAACGCAAAAAATCGTATCAACACGGAGGCAATGCGAAATGAAGAAACGATTATTAAGTATACTGCTCGCCCTTTGTATGGTGATATGCCTTGTGCCTACAAGCGTATTTGCCGAAAGTGAAACTAACAAGAAAGTTGAAACGGAACAGGAGCTTGTTGATGCACTGTCTGACAGCAGCACAGACATCATCACACTGAAAAATGACATTGCAATCAGCACCACCCTGACCGTTGACCGCGCTGTCACGCTGGATGTTTACGGCTATATGCTTGAAATAACCGGCAGCGGCAGCGTTATAAACATCAAAAGCGGCGGTCACCTTACGCTGAAGGACAGCGACCCCACAGTGGAGCACAGGTTCGTTTCCGACAACGGCCTATGGAAGCTGGATGAAATCAGCGGCACAGAGACCGTCCGCGGCGGCGTCATCTACGGCGGCACAGGTACAAAAATGTACTATTCTACTTACGGCGGCGGTGTGCTGATTGAGCCCGGCGGCGCGTTCACCATGAACGGCGGCAGTATCGTGGGCTGTAAGGCCGACGGCGCAGGCGGCGGTGTGGTGGTTCAATGCGGTGATGCAAACGGCATATTCACCATGAATAGCGGCGCCATCATCGGCTGCGTCGCGGAAAGCGGCGGCGGTGTGGAAACAGACGGCGGCGGAGTAGGGGAATACGGCCAATTCATCATGAACGGCGGCGTGATCGACAGCTGCGTGGCCAACGGTAGAACCGGTGGTGGCGGCGTCCGAAACGATGGTCTGTTTATCATGGGGAAGGATGCCACAATCAAAAACTGCAAAGCCGTCGAAAACGGTCAACGCAATATTGGCAGCGGCATAGTCCTCGCCGGTGATGAACGGCAAACCATCGGTGGCACGATCATTTCAGAGGATGTCGTGGATGAGAAGTACATTTTTATGAACCGCAGCACAATGGCCATCGGTGAAAGCGCCAACATTCACGCGAATATAACGTTGGATGGCGGCAAAATCGACTTGGATGGCAGCCGCGCGACCGTCTATGGCAAGATCACCAACGATAGCTACGGCGGTGTCAGTTGCTTTGCCGACGGTCTTGTCACCGTGAACTACAAAGTCAACGGTGAAGACTACGCCGTTCAGATTCTGCGTTCCGGCAGTTTCGCCACCCGGCCCATCGAACCCACCAAGACGGGCTATGAATTCGACGACTGGTTCGTCTCCGACGGCACGAAGTGGGACTACAATACGGCTGTGACGGAGAATATCACCCTCACGGGAAGCCTGTATATCCCCGTAACGAGTGAGACAGAACTGAGAGCCGCTCTGGCGGACGATACGGCGGATGTCATCCGGCTGACGAAGGATATCGACATCAGCAGCTCCCTGACCGTCCTCCGCAAGGTCACCCTCGATCTCAACGGCTATGTTCTGAAAATGACCGGCAGCGGCAGCGTTATTATCCTCGATAATAAGAGCGGCATCACCGGCGACCTGACCCTTATCGACAGCAATCCCACGGCGGAGCACAAATTCAAGGTTAACGGCGCAGAACCTTGGGTGCTGGACAACAGCGGTACAGAGACCGTCTATGGTGGCATCATCACAGGCGGCACGGGCAGCCGTCCATCATCGTGCTGCAACCGGTAGAGGAGATCGTCCAAGAAGGAAAGTCGCGCATCATCCCCATCTGGGTGGGCGTGAACGAAGCGACGCAAATGGGCATCGCGCTGGAAAAAGCGCGGTTCTCGCGGCCGATGACGCACGACCTGTTCCTCGACGCGCTGACGAACCTCGACGCGCAGATCGACCACGTGGTCATCAACGACGTGCAGGGTGCGACGTTCTTCGCGCGGCTCACGCTGCGCCAGCACGACCGCCTCATCGACCTCGACGCGCGCCCGAGCGACGCGTTGGCGCTGGCCGTGCGGCAGAAAGCTCCCATCTATATCGAGGAGGATGTGCTGGAGCGTGCTTCGTTCCCCTATGTGCTGAGGCGGACGGAACCGGAAGCGAGCGAAGCCGAACTGTCCGAGTTCAAAAAGTTTCTCGAAGGTCTCGCCCCGGAAGATTTCGAGGGCTGACCGATTCAGCCGGCGGAAAGCTTTCCGCCGCCTACCACAGTGCCGTCAAGGCATCGATGACGGCCTGAACGATCCCATGCGTCAAGCCCCCGTCGTCGGCCAGCGCCAGCCCCATAATCGCCGACAGGCTGACGGCGCCCGGTTCTTTCGGACGGCCCGTTGCGCTGGGCTTCTTCAACACGAACATCGACGGCTTCGCGTACGACACGGCCGGAGTCTCCACGGCATCCGGAGGCGTTTCGAGCCGAGGCTCGGGCCGCCGCTCCTGAGCGCGCCGCCGCCATCCTCCGCGTGCGAACGTTACCAGCAGGAACCCGGCGCGCAGCCACTCGTCCACGCACATGGCCACCCACATGCCCACGATGCCCCAGCCTAAGCCGATTCCCAGCGCATAGCCGCCTGCCACCGCGAATATCCACGACGAGATGACGTTCACCGTCACCGGGGTCTTCACGTCGCCCACCGCGATGAGCGCCTTTACCATCACGATGTTGAGCGCACGCCCGATACCCAGGAATATCTCCACAAGCAGCACCTGGCGACCCAGCTCGTGCACCATCGGATCGGCGGTGAACAGGCCGAACACCGCGTCGGCGTTGATCCAGATGAGCGTGGACACGCAGGTGGTCAGCGCCACGGCGATGAGATCGGCCACCCACACGCGCCGCGCGACCGCATCGAACTTGCCCGCGCCGAACAGATACCCCAGCACGATCTGCGTCGCCTGCGACAGCGCGATGGAGTACAGGTAGGCGATGCCCGCGATCATCGAGCAGTACACCTTCACCGTGACCACCGTGGTGCCCAGCACGTTGATGAACGACAGGATGACGATCTGCGCGAGGTCGTAGTTCATCTGCTCGCCCGACGAGGGGATGCCCACGCCCAACATGCTCCGAAGCGTCTTCCAGGGGAACGGGCGCAGATACGCCAGGCGCATGCGCACATCGGTATGGCGCAGCACGAGGCGGCATGCCACCGCGAGGCCCACGACGCGCGCCACCACGTTCGCTACCGCCGCGCCTTCCACCCCGAACGCCGGGACGAACGCGACGCCGCCGATGAGCACGGCGCTGGCCGCGATGTTCACCGCGTTCATCGCCAGGCTGGCGCGCATCACGTCCGCGCCGCGCGCGTAGCTGCGCAGCAAAGCCGTGAACGCGAAGAACGCGCCTTGCACCACCGTGGTGGAGCCGACGATCAGCAGGAACGACGACGCCATTCCCGTGATGGACCCGTCGATGTGCAGCCAGGAGAAGAACTGCGGCCAGAAGAGGAACAGCACCGCGGTCATAGCCGCTGCAAGCGCGACGTTCACCACGAGGGCCACGGTGGCGATCTCCGATACCTTGCTGGTCGCCGACGATTTCCCCAGCACGCGGGTCACGAGCACGGTGGAGGCCGTGCCCATGGCCGACAGCGCGATGGTCACGATGTTGAGGATCTGCAGCGCGTTGCCGACCGCGGCGGCCGGCTCGGTTCCCAACGGCGCCAGCATGAATTGGTTGATGTTCCCGATCATAATTTGCATGAACAGTTCCACGAACAGCGGGACGGAAAGCACGAACACGTCACCGGCTGTGGTTTTCTCCGCCGGAGAACGCAGGGCGCGTTCGCGGCGCGTCGTTTGCGCGCGCTTCGCGGCTCCGCGCGCTTTCGACGACAGGTGCGCCGCGTGCGCGGCAGCTGCTCGATACATGGGTTTCCGTCCCCCTTTCGCATGAACGGCCGCGTCGGCGGCCGTCGATAACAGTCATGAGGCGTGCAGTATACGGCACGTCAACAACCCGCCAGGGGGCTGCGGGTTCCTTCATGTTTTTCGCATTCATGAGGCAGAGGGAAAGAAAATGTTTCACGTGAAACATCGCGAACGAAGAGAGCCGCAAGCGATAACGCGAAAGAGGCTGAATGTTTCACATGAAACATTTTCTTGCATGGGGGGTCGCCCGCGTCGTTTGCGGGTGGGCGGGCGGTCAGCAGGCCGCCCCTACGAGGGATCGCACGCCGTAGGGGCGGCCTGCTGGCCGCCCGCTTGCGGGCTCTCACGACAAGAAATGCCCCGCTTCGCAGGATGCGAGGCGGGGCATTCAAGGTTACGCTGGAGGCTGTTTTCTACTCTTCGTCGCCTTCCGCGTTCTCTGCTTCTTCGACGCTCTCGATCTCGGCGGTGCCTTCGGCGCCGTCTTCAAGCTCATCGATGGCGTTCTCGTCCAGCTCCTCGCCTTCCACCTGCGCGCCGGAGGCTTTCTTCTTCTTGCCTCGGCTGGAGATGGCCACCGCGGTCACGCGGTCCTTGTCGGCCGTCTTCATCACGCACACGCCCTGCGTGGAGCGGCCGAGCTCGGAGATGCCCGACACCGGGGTGCGCACGCACACGCCTTCCTCGGACATGATCATGATCTCGTCGTCTTCGGCGACGATCTTCATGACGGCCAGCAGGCCCTTCTTCTCGGTCATCGTGATGGTGAACACGCCCTGGCCGCCGCGATGGTGCTCGGGGTACTCGGCGATGGGGGTGCGCTTGCCGTAGCCCTTCTCGGTGATGACGAACAGGTCGGTATCGGGCTGCGCGATCTCCATGCCCAGCACCTTGGCGATGGGCGGCACGTTCATGCCGCGCACGCCCATGGTGTCGCGGCCCATGGCACGTACTTCGCCCTCGTCCCACATGATGGCCTTGCCTGCGCTGGACACCATGAGCACCTTCTCGCCCGGAGCCACGCGCTTCACCGAAATGAGGCGGTCGTTGTCCTTCAGGCTGATGGCGATCAGGCCGTCGCGGCGCGTGCGGTCGTACAGGTCCATCGACGTCTTCTTCACCATGCCGTGCTCGGTGGCGAACATGAGGTACTCGTCGGACGGGAAGTCCTTCGTCGCGATGACGGCCGAGATGGTCTCGCCCTTCTCAAGCGGCAGCAGGTTCACGATGGCCGTGCCGCGCGCATGGCGCGACGCCTCGGGCAGCTCGTACACCTTCAGGCGGTACACCTTGCCCTTCGTGGAGAAGAACAGCATGTAGGAGTGCGTCGACGCCACGAACAGGTGCTCGACGTAGTCGTTGTCCTTGAGGTTCACGCCCGACATGCCCTTGCCGCCGCGCTTCTGCTGGCGGTAGGTGGCCACGGGCAGGCGCTTCACGTAGCCGGCCTTCGTCATCGTGACGACCATGCTCTCCTCGGCGATGAGATCCTCGACATCGAGATCCTTGGCCGCCTCGGACAAGAGCGTGCGGCGGGGGCTGCCGAACTTCTTCTTGACCTCGGACAGCTCCTCTTTGATGATGTCGTGCACCAGCTGGTCGTCGGACAGGACGCGCTTGAAGTACGCGATCTTCTCCAGCAGCTCCTTCAACTCGTCCTCGATCTTCTGATGCTCCAAGCCGGTCAGGCGGCGCAGGCGCATTTCGAGGATGGCGGCGGTCTGCTTGTCGGTCAGGCCGAAGCGCTCGGTCATGCGCTCGGCCGCTTCCTTGTCGGTCTGCGACGAGCGGATGATGTGGATGACCTCGTCGATGTTGTCCAGCGCGATGATCAAGCCTTCGAGGATGTGCGCGCGCTCCTCGGCCTTCGCCAGCTCGTAGCGCGTACGGCGGACGATGACCTCTTCCTGGTGCGCGATGTAGTAGTGCAGCATCTCCTTCAGCGAAAGCACGCGCGGCGCGCCGTCCACCAGCGACAGCATGATCACGCCGAAGCCCACCTGCAGCTGCGTGTGCTTGTACAGCTTGTTCAGCACCACCTGCGGGATGGCGTCCTTCTTGAGGTCGATGATGATGTCGATGCCGTGGCGGTCGGCGCCGTCGTGGATGTTGCTGATCTCGGGCAGCTTCTTCTCGCGCACCAGCTCGCCCAGCTTTTCCAGCAGGCGCTGGCGGTTCACCTGGTAGGGGATCTCGGTGACCACGATGGAGCTGCGGCCGTTCTTGCCCTCTTCCACCTTGCACTTCGCGCGCACGGTCAGCGAGCCGCGGCCCGTCTCGTACGCGTCGCGGATGCCCTTCTTGCCCATGATTATGCCGCCAGTGGGGAAGTCCGGGCCGGGCAGCGCCTTCATCAGCTCTTCGGTGGTGACGTCGGGGTTGTCCAGCATGAGGCACGTGGCGTCGATGGTCTCGCCCAGGTTGTGCGGCGGGATGTTCGTGGCCATGCCCACGGCGATGCCCTGCGAGCCGTTCACCAGCAGGTTGGGGAAGCGCGCGGGAAGAACCGTGGGCTCTTCGAGGCTCTCGTCGTAGTTGGGCTGGAAGTCGACCGTTTCCTTGTCCAGGTCGCGCAGCAGCTCCATGGCCACCTTGTCCAGACGGGACTCGGTGTAACGCATGGCCGCCGCGCCGTCGCCGTCGATGGAGCCGAAGTTGCCGTGGCCGTCCACCAGCGGCACGCGCATCGAGAACGGCTGGGCCAAGCGCACCATCGTGTCGTACACGGCGGAGTCGCCGTGCGGGTGGTACTTGCCGATGACGTCGCCGACCGTACGGGCCGATTTCATGTGCGGGCGGTTCGGCGTGTAGCCGGACTCGTTCATGGCGTACAGGATGCGGCGGTGAACCGGCTTCAAGCCGTCGCGCACGTCCGGCAGGGCGCGCGAGACGATGACGCTCATGGCGTATTCCAGGAACGACGTCTGCATCTCCTTGCCGAGGTAGGCGGAGCGCACGATGGTGCCCTCGCCGCCGTTGGCGCCTTCGACGATGGAGCCGTGCGGGTTCGCGATCGACGACATGTCGATCAGCGAGCGCGCCTTGTTCTCCTCGGACACGAACGCGCCGGGGCGCGACTCGTCCTCACCGCCCTCGACGTCGTTCAGCACGTCGTCTTCGTCGCCGGCCTCGGCCGCTTCGATGTCGCCCGCGTCGTAATCCTCTTCGGCGCGATTCAAGAACTCGTCGAAAGAATCGTTGTTGTCTGCCATAAATCTCCTACCTTACAGGTTGGCGTAGTAAGTCAGCGAGGTATTCCGGCGGTCGTCAGACCACCAGAACGCTAGATGTCCAGGAATCGGACGTCGCGCGCGTGCTTCTGGATGAACTCCTTGCGCGGCTCCACCTGGTCTCCCATGAGGTCGCTCACCACGCGCTCGGCCTCGGCGGCGTCGTCGATGCTCACCTGCAGAAGCGTGCGGGTAGCCGGCTCCATCGTGGTCTCCCACAGCTGATCCGGGTCCATCTCGCCCAGGCCCTTGTAGCGCTGCACGTCGAACTTGTTCGGATCGTCGTACTCGGCCAGCACCGAGCCCAGCGAGCTCTCGTCGTAGATGTAGCGCTCGATCTTCGGCGAGCGCGAGTTCTTCTTCTTGAGGCCGAAGATGGGCGGCTGTGCGATGTAGATGTAGCCGCGGTTGATGAGCTCCGGCATGTAGCGGTAGAAGAACGTCAACAGCAGGATGCGGATATGCGCGCCGTCGACGTCGGCATCGGTCATGATGATGATACGGTGGTAGCGCGACTGGTCGGCGTCGAAGTCGTCGCCGATGTTCGTGCCGATAGCCGTGATCAGCGAGCTGATGGTGTCGCTGGAAAGCGAGCGGTGCAAGCCCGCGCGCTCAACGTTGAGGATCTTGCCGCGCAAGGGCAGGATAGCCTGCGTCTTGCGGTCGCGGGCCTGCTTGGCCGAGCCGCCTGCGGAATCGCCCTCTACGATGAACAGTTCGGAGTTCTCCGGGGTCTTGGACGAGCAGTCGGCCAGCTTGCCCGGCAGCGCGAACGAGTCCAGCACGCCCTTGCGGCGCGTCATCTCGCGCGCCTTGCGGGCGGCTTCGCGAGCCTTGAGCGCCTGGGTGGCCTTGCCGATGATGCGCTTGGCCGGGGTCGGATTCTCCTCGAGGTACTCGGCCAGGCCCTGGGTCACGGCGTTCTGCACCAGCGGACGGATCTCGGTGTTGCCCAGCTTCGTCTTCGTCTGGCCCTCGAACTGCGGGTCGTGCAGCTTCACGGACACGATGGCCGCGCAGCCCTCGCGCGTGTCGTCGCCGGAGAGGTTGGAATCCTTCTCTTTGAGGATGCCCTTCGAGCGGGCGTACTCGTTGATGGTGCGCGTGACGGCCTGCTTGAAGCCGTCGAGGTGCGTGCCGCCTTCGTGCGTGTTGATGTTGTTCGCGAACGCCATGACGGAGTTCGTGGAGTACGAGGTGGACCACTGCATGGCCACTTCAACGGTGCCGTCGTCGTTCTCGGCCTCGAAGTAGATGGGCTTGTTCAGCGTTTCCTTGCCCTCGTTCAGGAACTTCACGAAGTCGACGATGCCGCCGGCGTACTGGAACACCTCGGTGCGCGGCTTGCCGTCGGCATCGGTGACGCGCTCGTCGTACAGCACGATCTTGAGGCCCTTGTTGAGGAACGCCATCTCGCGGAAGCGGTTCGCCAGAGTGTCGAAATCGTACACGGTGGTCTCGGTGAAGATCTCCGGGTCGGGCCAGAACGACACGGTCGTGCCGTTGCCGCGCTTCGTGGGGCCAACTTCGCGCAGCTTCTCGGACGTCTTGCCGTGGTCGAAGCCGATGAAGTACTCCTTGCCCTCCTTGCGCACCTGCACTTCCACGCGGGAAGACAGCGCGTTCACGACGGAGACGCCCACGCCGTGCAGGCCGCCGGACACCTTGTAGCCCTCGCCGCCGAACTTGCCGCCTGCGTGCAGGATGGTGAGCACCACCTCGACGGTGGGGATCTTCTCTTTCGGGTGCTTGTCGATCGGGATACCGCGCCCGTTGTCGTCGACCGAGATCGAGTTGTCCTGATGGATCCACACCTTGATCTCGTCGCAGTATCCGGCGAGCGCTTCGTCGACGGCGTTGTCGACGACCTCGTACACCAGGTGGTGCAGGCCGCGAGGACCCGTCGAGCCGATGTACATGCCCGGACGCTTGCGGACCGCCTCCAGGCCCTCGAGGACCTGAATGTCAGAACCGTCGTAATGGTCAGGTTTGTTTGCCACTGACATGCTCCTTTTATAGTGCGATGTGTGAGTGCAGCGCTGATTCGCGCTAACCTGAAAATTCTACCATAACCATGCCTTGATACCAATAAAATCCATCAAGTATGAAGGGTTTTAGAAGCCGTACGAGCCGCGATCTCGTATTCGATCATTATTTTTCGCATCGAACCGCTAAATGCGATTTTTATCGGCACGTATCGCCCTCTCGAGCGCCCTGCGGACCGTGGGACTTTCCACCGCCCCCACGCTGGCTTCGAGAGCAGCTTCCTCTTCGGGCGACAAAGGCGTGCGCGGGGTTTCCTCGCGACTCGCGCGCGCAGCGCGCTCGACGGCACCGTCCTCTTCCGCGCGGCGGAAGGGATGGCGAGCCTTCATTTCGAAGCGCGAAGGCAGGATCTTGAACGTCTCCACGTGCTCGCCTTGTCCTTTCAACTTCATCTTGAGGAACTCTTGGCGCGCATCGAGATCCGAGCGGATGAGGCTGTCGTCGGCGTACACCACCAGCTGCGCGCCCGTGCCCGTATGCGACGCCTTCGTCGTCGCGCCCTTCACCACCTCGTCGGCGGCCATGATGTACACGGCGTTCACGTGGTCGAGCACCATCTGCGCGGCATCCTTGTACACGGCCTCCACCGCGTTGCGCCACGCCACGTTCACGGCGGCGGCGCGCTGCGCCTTGCGCGACGCGTCGTCGCCGGCGGCCAGCGCGGCCATCAGCTCGTTGATGCTCTCGCCCAGCTTCCTCATGAGTCCCCCTCGATTCGCGCCGAAGGTTGTTCGGCCGGATCGGACGGCTGCCCGTCGCGCTCTTCGGCCTCCCCGCGCGCCGGTTGCGCGTCGATCGGCGAATGTTTCACGTGAAACATTCGATCCTCGTCAGGCATTTCGCCGGTTTTGCGCGGTTTCTCCAGCTCTACGATGCGAGCGCCGCCCAGCAGGTCGTCGTCGAAGTAGGCGAGGTTCGTCGTGGTGATGAACGTCTGGATGTCGCCCGAGATGAACGCCACCAGCGCGCGGCGGCGCGCGGCGTCCAGCTCGCTCATCACGTCGTCCAGCAGCAGCACCGGCTTTTGGCGCAAAATGTCCTGGATCAGCGTGGCCTCGGCCAGCTTGAACGCCAGCACCACCGAACGCTGCTGCCCCTGGCTGCCGAACAGGGCGGCGTTCTTGCCGTCGATGAAGAACTCGATGCGGTCGGCATGCGGGCCCACGAGCGCCCGCTTTCGCACGCGCTCCTCGCCGCCGCGGCGCGCAAGCGCATCCGCCAGCGCCTCGCGCGCCTCGTCGCGCCCGAACGTGCGCGTGGCGAACGAAAGGGGATCGTGCTCTTCCCACGAAGGGACGAAGCCCGCGTCCAGCCGCTCATGCCCGTCGGTGATCTCAGCGTAGTACGACGCCATCGAAGCCGCCAGCTTCTCGAACAGCGCGGCGCGGTAGCACGAAAGCTGCGCGCCGCACGTGACCAGCGTCTCGTTCATCGCCCCCACCAGCGCAGCCGGCGCCTCGTCCTTCAGCAGGCGGTTCTTGTGGCGCAGCACCTTCTCGTAATCGCGCCGGATGAGGTAGTGGTTGGCCGACAGCTGCGAGCCCAGCGCGTCCAGCGCGGCGCGGCGCACCGACATGGCCCCTTTCGCCAGCTCCAGGTCGTCGGGCGTGAACGTCACGGACGGTACGAGGCCCTTCAGGTCGGCTGTGCGCTTGGGCTTCCCGTTCAGCAGGTGCTTCTTCTTGCCCTCGGCCATCTGTACCGCCAGCTCAAGCTGACGGCTGCCGTCGGTGACGTCGGCCGTCAAGCGCGCGAAGGGAGCCCCGGCGCGCACCAATTGGTCGACGGGCGCATGTCGAAACGACGATTGCGCCGTCAGCAGGCCTATTCCCTCGACGACGTTCGTCTTCCCCGCGGCGTTCGGACCCACGAGCACCGTGAGCGGACCGATGCCGTCGAGATCGAACGCCTCGTAGCTGCGGAAGTTCAGAAACGAGATATGGGCGATGGCCAGATCCACGATATGCCGCGCGCGTCCTTACGCGATGCGCACGGGCATGACGAGGTACAGGAAGTTCTCGCCCTCGTCAGCTTTGAAGATGCCGGGCTTCATGGACGACTGCACTTCGAGGAACACGTTGTCGGTGCTCACCGAGGACAGCCCGTCCAAAACGTAGGCGTAGTTGAAAGCGATCTCCACGTCCTCGCCTTCGCCCTCGCACGACAGCGTCTCCTGGGCCGAGCCCACGTCCTGCGCCACGGCGGACAGCTGCACGGTCTGCGACGCCATGTTGATGTCGAAGCGCACCGGCGAGCTGGTCTGCCCCAGCAGCGACGTGCGCTTCACGCCGGCCACGAGGTGCCCCACGTCCATGCTCACGCGCGTGGCGTAGGAATCGGGCAGCAGCTGGCGGTAGTTCGGGAAGTTGCCTTCCAGGCGGCGGTTGATGAATACGGTGTCATGGTACGTGACGACGATCTGGTTCTCAGCCAGCGCCAGCTTGAGGTCGTCCTCCGAGCGCGGCAGCGAAGATATCTCCTGCAAGAACGATCCCGCGATGACCGCCTGGAACTCCTCGGCGCTGGATTCGGGAAGCTCGGCCTCGGTGATGGCGAGGCGATACGAGTCGGTGGCCACCATCTTGAGCGTGGTGTCCTCGAGCGTGATCAGCACGCCCGTGAGTATGGCGCGGCTCTCGTCCTTCGACACCACGCGCGCCACGCGCTTCACCATGGAAGCGAACTGCGTGAAGGGGATGGACACCTCCTGCTGCACGTCCACGTGAGGAAATCCGGGGAAGTCCTCCGCGTCGAGCGTCTTGATGGAGAACGACGCCGTGTCGCACGTGATGACCGCCGAGTCGTCCTCGGCTGCCACGTGCACGGCTGCGTCGGGCAGGTTCTTCACGATCTCGGAGAACAGCTTGCCGGGAACCACGGCCTTGCCCGTCTCCTCGATGAGCGCCGAAACCGAGTACTGGATGGACAGCTCGAGGTCGGTCGCTTGAAGCGTAAGGGTGTCGTCGTGCGCGTCGAGGTAGATGCCCGACAGAATGGGAAGCGTCGATCGGGTTGCGATGCCCTTGAGCACCACGGACAACGCGTTCTGCAATTCCGATTGGTTGATGCTGAATTTCAAGACGTTCCCTTTCTCTAGAAGCAGCGAGCGCTGCCGTCATTATAGAGGTTCGAATGTTTCACGTGAAACATTGCGTATGATCGGCATGACGTATGAATGCGGGTTTTCGGGTTTTGCTCTTTGCTCTTGATCTTCTCTAATATATCTAAGGTTTTAATAGTTGTAATAATAAGGGCGGTGGAAATGTGGAAAACCTACGTTATCGCATGTCAACCCTTGGAATTCTTCCTGAATCGATCGTGCAGACCGAGCGCCCTCCCTCAACATCAATTATCGCTTTTATTATCTTTCCATAGGGTTGCACCGCTTTTCGGCAACTTGTCAGTCATGTTTCAGTCATCTTTCCGCCGAACGCGCGTACGCTACATCTCGTTGATGAGCCCGCGCAGCGCTTCCAGCTCCTCGCGCAGCTCGCGGTTCTCCTTCATCTTCTCCTCGACGTTGGTCACCGAGTACATTACGGTGGAGTGGTCGCGGTTGAACTTCTTGCCGATGTCGTTGAACGGCAGGTCGAGCATCTGGCGGCACAGGTATATGGCTATCTGGCGCGCGTAGATGATGTTGCGCGTGCGCTTCTTGCCCACGAGGTCGGCGTGGCTCACCTTGTAGAAGTTCTCCACTTCCTTTTGAATGTCGGCGATGGTGAGGCGCTTCGAAGGGCCGCCGGTGAAGTGGTTCTCCAGCAGCGTGCGCACGTCGTCCAGCTTGAGGTCGGGCTGGTTGAAGAACGTCATCTGGTAGATCACCTTCGTGACGGCGCTCTTCAGCTCGCGGATGTTCGAGCTGGAGCTTTCCGCGATGTACATCTGGATGTCGTCGGGGATGTTGAAGTCGTGCGACCCTTCCGACTCGCGGTACTCGTCCACGAAGCTTTTCACGATGCCCAGCTTCGTCTCGATCTCGGGGGGCTGGATGTCGAACGTGCCGCCCGAGTTGAAGCGGCTGCGGTAGCGCTCGTCGATGTCGATGTTCTTCGGCGCGCGGTCGGCCGACAGCACCACTTGGCGGCCCTGGCTGGTCAGCTTGTTGAATATCTGGAACACGATGTCGAGCGTCTGCTTCTTGCCCTGCAGGTACTGGACGTCGTCGATGAGCAGCACGTCGGCTTCCTCGTAGCGCGTCTTGAAGTTCTTGTAGCTGGATTTCTGCTTGTCGTGCGCCGCGCTGGCCTCCATGTAGTCGCTCAACAGCTCGGCCGAGTCCACGTAGATGGTGGAAAGCTGCGGCATCGTCTCGTTGATGTAGTTCTGGATGGCGCGCATGAGGTGCGTTTTCCCCAGACCCGACTTGCCGTAGATGAACAGCGGGTTGAGGTGCGCCTTGCCCGGCATCTCGGCCACGGCCACGGCCATGGAGTACGCCATGCGGTTCGAATCGCCGATGACGAAGTTCTCGAACGTAAGCGTGGACGCGGGGCTGTCGGGGCCGTCGAGCGCTATTTCTCGTTTCGCGCCGACGCCGGCGACCTCTTCCCCTACCGCCCCTCTATGCGCTTCGGGACGGCCTGCGTCGATTTGCGGCGAACTTGCGGCATTCGCGGCAGGAGCCGGCGCGGGCTGCGGAGAGCTGACGGGCGCAGGCGTTTCTGCCGCCGTCGCCATGGTTGCCGCCGGGGCTGCCTGCGCGGCGGGAGGAGCAGGCGCCGGAGCGGGAGGCTCGGCGGCTGTGATGTCCACTTCGATGATCACGGTGAACGGCATGTGGTACAGGTCGTTCAGCGCGCGTTTGATGAACTCGACATAATGACGCTCGATCCATGTCTTTATAAAGTCGTTGTCCGCGGTGATCATGAGGAACCCGTCGCTCATAGCCTGCGGATGCAGGCGTGAGAAGAACGCGTTGATCTGCGACGGATCGATATTGTTGTAGCTTTTCACCTGGCCGCATACTTCGGACCAGACCTGCTCGAGTTTTTCGCTGTTCATAGCTTGCTTCCTTGATGGGGGCATCGCGAATGTTTCACGTGAAACATCTCTCTCGTGCGTCAAGCGGGCGCCACCCGCCGCCGCTTCGATTGTATTAACAGATCGAAGCCGGGTAAAGGCCGATTATAGGGAATTTGCCACGTGGTATCCCAGATCGGTCAGAATGCGCTTCTGTCCGACCGTTTTCTCGATAAGCCCGGCTTCCTCTAATTTCGACAGCGCCACGTACGTGCTTGATTGCGGCACGCCGGTCAAACGCGACAGGTCCGTTACTCCCAGGGCTCCTTCGCTCAGGAAGATGGGCAGGAAGTCGCGCTCGCGTTGCGACAACGGGGGGATAAGCGGCGCCATCGCATGCTGGGCTTGCATGTCCATGCCCTGAGCGCGATGAGCCGGGGCACCGTGCTGGGGATAGTAGGGCGCGCCTGCCGCGTAGGGATTCTGCGCATAGCGCGGGGGCGCGTACTGCGGTTCGGGCTCGTAACCGTAAGGCGGTCGTGCGGGCGCGGCTTCCTGCGGATACGGTGGGTTTGCGTATCCGTATTGCGCCGGGTAGGCGGGTTGCTGCATCGGCTGCTGGGGAGGAATCTGCTGCTGCAGCTGCTGCGGCGCCTCGTGCATCGGGTAAGCGGGTTCCATGGCCGATGGTTGCGCGGATGCAGGGTGAAGCGCGCTCGATTGGTCGACGGGCGGCATATCGGTCGCCTCGCCCGCACGTAGGCTGATGGTCACTACGGCGCCTGTTCCCAGGTTGTCCTCAATGGTGATGGTGCCGTGCGAGAAATCGAGGTACTCTTTCACGATGGGCAAGCCCGACCCCACGCCGCGAATATAGTGTTTCATCGGCTCCACGGCGGATGTGAACCCGGGGATCTGCGCTTGATCCTTATAAGGTATGCCCGGGCCCTGGTCGGCGAAACGGATGGTATTGCCCTCGTCCAGGATGGACACGGTAGCCTCGGCGAAACGCGCGTGGATGAAGTTTTCCGATACTTCGCGGATGACGGTGTACGGAATGGTCCCTCCGGCGTTTTTAGCCTGTTCATAAATTTTCGAAGCAAGGCTTTCAATGAATTCAGCCGTCGGCGCCGGGTGTATCTCCGTCACGCGCGGGGCGCTGCGAAGATCGTCATACAGCGCGATGCGCGCTACGGCGTGTACATGCGTGTAGTCGAAAGGCTCCACGTTTTCATCAGCGGTTTCATCCTGATGATCTGCTTTTTCAATCTGGTTGTCCAATGGTGTTCCGTTTTCAGATTCGATATTCAGCATTTTTCAGCAACATTCAAAGGCATTGTAGCGTTTTTTCGATTCTGAATCTATCCACCTGGGGAATTCATAGCATTCAAAACTTTGTATTCATCTATTTCTAAATCCTGCACTGCTTTCCACATGGGCTTTTCAACGTTTTCCACTTTCTATTCAGAAAATGTGGAAAACGTTGAAGAACGTATTCTGGAAAACGTACGAACGTTGGTGAAAAACGTGCAAAAATGTTGATAGCCTCCAAGCGGATTGGCGCTTCCTGGGCCGAAACGCGTCCTCCGGCAGGACGTGACCGTTTGAATTCGTTTACGTGAAGATTGGGTAACATATTGCCCGGTCGTATGGGTGAATCACACGGCAAGCAATATATAACACCAGGTCAAAGCTTTGTTAATAACTACGATCACCTTTTATGCCTGATGAGAGGCTTGTAAAAGAATGAGAAAATATCCCTTGACAAACCGATGACGTTAGAGATTTCCACAACGGCTCTCGAATGAATCGAGAGTTTTCAACATTTTCCACAATAGAGCTGCGCAAAAAAGAGGAAAACGGTTGAAAAAATAGCCATCCAAGCATGGTCGAGGACATTCAGAACAAACTTTCGAGGTTTTCCACGGCGAAGAGACCTTCCCTTGGGTTCGTTCTATTCGAAGCGACCTGGAAAAAATCATGAACCCTTCTTGTGAGTTTTCCTTGACTCCCCCGTAACGTGAGCTATACTTTCGAGGTTGCTCTAAAACCATGAAAGGGAATCAATATGAAGCGCACGTATCAACCTAACACTCGTAAGCGGGCTAAGTGCCACGGTTTCCGTGCTCGTATGTCGACGAAGGGCGGCCGCAAGGTGCTGGCTGCTCGTCGCGCCAAGGGGCGCAAGCGTCTCTGCGTGTAAAGAGAGCTTTAGGTTGGAGACCATTAAATCCCGCGGGGATATCTCCGATCTGTTCTCATGCGGTAAGCGTCTGCATACGCCGTACCTTACGTTCATAGTGTTACCCACGAAGCAGCACGGCCAGCAAGGTCGTGTTGCTTTTATTGCGGGTAAAAAGTCAGGGAACGCGGTATGGCGCAACAGCGCTAAACGACGCATGCGAGCCATATGTCACGATCTGGGCGGTCCGTGGGCGGGCTACGATGTGATATTTCTCGCGAAGTCGGGTATCATGAGGAGTTCTTATAGTAAAGTGCATACAGCATGTGCTGAGACGTTGAAGCGGGCTGAATTACGTTAGGGACGAGAGGAATGAAGGCATTTCTGAAACAGGTGCCGTGCAAAGTGGCGGTGTTTCTCGTCACCTTCTACCGGGCTGCCATTTCCCCTCTGTTCCCTTCTTGCTGCCGCTTCACGCCGACGTGCTCCGAATACGGGCTCATAGCCTTCCAGCGCTACGGGTTCTGCCGGGGTCTCAAGCTCACGGTGAAGCGTGTGCTACGTTGTCGTCCGGGGGGTTCGCACGGCTACGATCCTGTTCCTTGAGGTCGTCGCGCGGGCTTCTTTGGTATAGAGGAAGGAACAACTGAACATGTGGGACGTATTTAAGGACTGGATATTCGACATTATCCATTTCTTCTATGACTTCTGCGGCGACTGGGGCCTGGCCATCATCATCGTGACGGTCATCTTCCGTATTCTGATCTCACCTTTGATGCACAAGCAGACGAAATCGTCGTTTCAGATGCAGAAGGTGCAGCCGCTCATGCAGGAGCTGCAGCGCAAGTACGCTGACGATCAGCCTCGCTTGCAGGAAGAGATGCAGAAGCTCTACGCCGAGGTGAAGTTCAACCCGCTGGCGGGCTGTCTGCCCATGCTGCTGCAGATGCCTATCTTCATGGCGTTGTTTCAAGTGCTCAGCGAGATGGGTTCGCGCACATCGGGCACCACCTACGAGTTCTATAACCTGGTTCCCAGCTTGGTTATGAGGCCTTCTGAGGCTCTGGCCGTTGGTTTTGGAACGTTTGTTCCCTATTTGATCCTTATGGTGATCTTCGCGGGCGCCACGTTTTTGCCCATGGTTCTCATGCAGATGGGAAACAAGGACAACCCGCAGCGCAAGCAGACCATGATCATGGCCGCTGTGATGAGCGTGTTCATGCTCTGGATCAGCTGGAGCTCGCCCGCCGGCGTGCTTCTGTTCTGGGGCGCGTCCTCCCTCATGGGCATTGCGCAGCAGCAGATCTCCATGCGCATCATGAAGAAGCGCGACGCCGAGGCCGCTGAAACCATCGAAGTGAAGCCTATCGAGGTGGACGTGACCCGCAAGCAGAAGAAGCCCCGTCCGACCAAGAAGGATACGACGAAGCGCAAGTAACCGCGATTGTTTCACGTGAAACATTGAGGAGTCTGTCATGGCTGAAGAATTGGTTGATGAGAAGCCTCTTGATGAGGAACCCGCTGAACTGACCGACGAGGATCTGGATCGCATTGCCGATACGGCGATCGGAGCGCTCCAGGATATTCTCAAGTACTTCGAGGTGGGCGAAGTGACCATCGACGAGTACGAAGGCGACGAAGGCGAGCTGATCCTCGACATCACGGGCGACGATCTGGCGGTGCTGATTGGCCGTCACGGCAAGACGCTCGATGCTCTGCAGTTCCTCGTGTCGGCGATTACCGTGCGCACCATCGGGTTCCGTTACCCGGTCATCGTGGACGTCGAAGGTTACAAGAGCCGTCAGCGCGAGAAGCTCGAATCGATTGCCCGTTCTTCCGCGAACCGCGCAGCTAGCCAGAACCGCAGCATCAAGCTTCGTCCGATGACGCCGTACGAGCGTCGTATCGTGCACATCTGCCTGCGCGACGACGACCGTGTGGAGACGGCATCTGAAGGCGAAGGCAGCGCCCGTCATGTGGTGATTCTTCCTCGCTAAACTTGTAAGTCTCAGTTTAGCCGCAAGCCCGCATCGAAAGGTGCGGGTTTTTGTTTCTAATGTTTCACGTGAAACATTAGAAGTTCCTTTCAATCGAGACTTTCGATGATGGCTCCCCCGTCTCCCTTCGTGTTTCGAAAGCGAATCGCCTTAAACCTGATTCTCCTTTGTCCTTACGCTAAATGTTTCACGTGAAACAATAGAAGAATGGTCTAACCTCAGTCTGTTTCGCGTCATGAGTGTTTCACGTGAAACACTCTTACCTGAGGTGTGTTTCGCTCAAATGTTTCACGTGAAACATTTGAAACGTCGTGATTTGAATGTTTCACGTGAAACATTCCTCTATACTGAGGGCATTCAATTGTAGAGGAGTGAACATGCGCGAGGATCTTTTGAAACGCCATCTGGAGTTGGTTATCGAGGCCAATAAGACCACCAACATCACACGTATTTCGACATGGGATGAAGGGATGCTTTTACACGTGCAGGATTCTTTAGTTGGTCTGCCTGAATTGAGAGAAGCACCGGAAGGTCGAATGGTCGATATTGGATCAGGGGCAGGTTATCCGGGTATTCCTCTGGCTATAGAGAGCGGTCGTTCTACTCTTCTAGCTGATTCCGTCGGTAAGAAAACCGCGATCCTCGCTTCGATGGTGCAAACGTTAGGTCTTGATAACGTTGATGTGTATACCGGCCGAATCGAAGACCTTGCTCGTGAAGAACCAGCCTCGTTCGCCGCGGTGACCGCTCGGGCGCTTGCTCAGCTGTCGATACTCATGGAATTCGCCAGCCCGTTGCTGCAGGAAGGTGGGCGGTTGATTTGCTATAAAGCCAATGTATCCGACGAAGAGATGGAGCATGCCTTATCGTTGCAAAACCGCTTGGCGATGAAGCTTGTATCCGATCGTATCGTTGAGCTTGGCAAGAATCACCGCCGCATCATTTGCTTCGAAAAAACGGGTACCCCGCATGTAAAGCTTCCGCGCAAAACAGGCTTCGCGCAAAAACGCCCGCTCTAATGCAGAATGTTTCACGTGAAACATTCTGCATTAGAATCTAGCGCTAACCTTACGCGGATTCCATTCAGTTCTAACACGCAGCCTACGCGCATTTAGCTCGGATCCAGAGTAAACGCCAAACGCCGCGTTCTCGCATAGACAACGCAGATAGTGAATTGAATTCGGATCCAGCGGAGTCTAATGTTTGTCCTTCATTTTTTGGAATAGGCTTCCGTGAACGTCGTTACGACGCTTGAGGACTTCAGCGTGGATCGCTTCGCACACGCCTTCGAGGTTCTCCATTACTTCGTTATTAGTGAATCTCAGCTCTTTGATCTCAAGCATTTCGAGAAAGGTTGTTCTAACGCGGTCGTATTCCTTCTGGCTTTCGGTATAATGGCTATCACCGTCCAGTTCAATGCTGAGACGCGCCTTTCTGCAATAGAAATCAATAATGTACGATCCGATCACTTTCTGAGCTACGAACGGTGTAGGATATTCTCGTAAGAACGAGAACCAAAGCCTTCGCTCGGGATAGGTCATTTGATTACGCATGTTTTCTGCCCGCTGGGCGAGCAATTGGCGCCGCGTGGTATTCATCAGCAACCTCCTTTTTCCTATCTAGTATTGTACAGATGTGGTCTTACGTGCATATGGCAGGTTTCTAGCGTGCGGTCTATGCGGATCTCACGCCGTTTACCTCATTTTCCAACGCGGTTTCTATATTTGTTTCACGTGAAACACTTTTGGTTCTAGCAGGCTCCCGATGTTTCACGTGAAACATTTTGGGCGAGTGTTTCACGTGAAACACTAAACAAGGTATACTGTGTTCGCGGTCAAGAAAGGGGGTCCCTGTGGGACTATTCGATGGTCTCAAACGAGACAAAAAAGCAGCAGAGACTGTCAAGCAACATAAAAAAGAAGAGATCGTAGAGGACGAGTTGATCATCGACTATATTGAAGTGGTTGAACGAGAGACTGTGAAGCCTTTGGTAGAGCAAGAAGTTTCTCCTACTCCTATCAAGACGATCAAAGATAAAGCGCCTGTCAAAAATGTGGTCGGTCAGACAAAGGTGATGGCCATCATCAATCAGAAGGGCGGCGTTGGAAAATCCACGACTGCGATCAACCTTTCCGCCGCATTAGGGGAGTTGGGCAAGCAAGTTTTGTTGGTCGATCTTGACCCGCAGGGCAACTCCTCGAGTGGTTTAGGTATCGAGAAGAGCCAAGTGCATAATTGCGTGTACGACGTTTTATTGAACGACGTTGCAATAGAGGATGTCATCATCCCGGATGTGGGCGAAGGGCTCGATCTCGTACCAGCCACGATAAATCTTGCAGGGGCAGAAGTAGAGCTTGTATCCGAGATGGCCCGTGAGAATCGCTTAAAAGACGCCGTAGGAAGCCTTCGAGGCAAGTACGACTATGTATTTATCGATTGCCCTCCTTCTCTCGGCTTATTGACGGTCAACGCGCTTGTTGCTGCGGACAAGCTGTTGATACCAATTCAATGCGAGTTTTACGCACTGGAAGGTGTGACAAAACTTCTTGATTCAATGAAACGTGTCAAAACTCGTCTGAATCCTACCCTTGATATCTTCGGTGTTCTTCTTACGATGTACGATGGTCGTACTACTCTTTCTCGACAAGTCGTTGAAGAGGTGCGCAGCTATTTCGGTAAAACGGTTTTTACGACGCTTATTCCCCGTACGGTTAAATTGTCTGAAGCACCGAGCTTCGGCCAGCCTATCACCCAATACGATCCATCGGGCAAGGGAGCGCAATCGTATGTAAACCTCGCAAAGGAAGTGGTACAACGTGGCTAAAGCGAACAAAAGCGGATTAGGTCGTGGCTTGAACTCGCTTCTTGGTGGAGCGTTTGAGGAAGCAGCCCCTCTCGAATCTACGCCTAAACGGGTGTTGGTGGAGCAACAACGCGAAGAGACTGCCGTGCCGATCCCTATGCATACCGAACCCGTGGTTGAACGTCAGAATGTTTCACGTGAAACAATCACGCCAATGAAAGAGGAATCGATCGTCGATGGTGAAAGCCAGGTAATCATTAAAAATGTTGTTCAGCGCCGAATCGACGAGGTTCCGATAGAGTCCGTCAGCCCGAACCCCGATCAGCCGCGCACGAACTTCAAAAGAGAGGCGCTTGAGGAGCTTGCAGCATCAATCGAGAAGGATGGTCTGCTGCAGCCGATTCTCGTTCGTCCCGTTGGAACCAATGAATATCAGATCATCGCGGGCGAACGTCGTTGGCAGGCATGTAAAATCGTAGGATTGAAAACCGTGCCGGTACGCATTAAGGATGCGGACGACGATCAAGCGCTCGAGCTTGCTCTTGTGGAGAATATTCAGCGTTCCGACCTTAATCCTATAGAAGAGGCATACGGTTATCGCCGCATGATGGAGCGTCGTAACCTCACGCAGTCCGAAGTAGCACAGGCTATGTCAAAAGGCCGTTCTACTGTGGCTAATGCGTTGCGTTTGCTCGAGCTTCCCGAAGAGGCGCAGCAATTATTGTTCGAGGAGAAGATATCGGCGGGTCATGCACGCGCAATCCTGTCCATTCCCACGAAAGAAGGGCGTCAGAAGCTGACGGACAAGCTTGTTGCGGAAAAACTTACGGTTCGAGAAGCAGAGGCTATAGCGCGTCTGTTCTCGGGTAAGCGCAATGACGCCCCGACGAAGAAGGAGCCGTTGCCTAAGACGTTTAAAACGGTGGCGAAAGCTTTGAAAGATGTGTTGCACACACCCGTAAAGGTGAAGTCTTCTAACGGAAAGAACAAGATTGAGATTGAATTCCAAGATGAGGAAGATCTCGAGAGGTTGTTCGAGGAGCTCATAGCTGCAGCGTCCTAAAGGTCGAAAGGTTCCCAAAAGAAAGCCCGGAATGTTTTACGTGAAACATTCCGGGCTTTCTTATTCTTGTATACGTATTCTCTTGTGCATCCGTTGCAACGGTAGGCAACTGAAGTGTTTCACGTGAAACACTTCAGTTGCAAGGCTTGAAGGTGTTTTTCAGTTGGCCACAGGCACCGGAGATATCGGAACCGCGGGAGTCGCGCAGCGTAGCTTCCGTTCCTTTCTTTGAAATTTCGGAAAGCCATAGATTAATCGTTTCAGGCGAGCTCGGTTGGAATTCCGAACCTTCTATTGCATTGATAGGGATGAGATTGACGTGGCATAGAAGATTCGAGCAGAACTTTTGAAGAGCCTTAAGGTCGACAGGTGCGTCGTTCACGCCTTCGATCATGATGTATTCGAGCGTAATCCGGCGGTTTGTCTTCGCCACGTAGTTCTGAAGCGCTTCTTTCAACGAAGGCAATTTGTAGCGAGCAACATTAGGCATAATGAGGTCGCGAATCGGTTGACGCGCTGCATGGAGCGAAACCGCGAGGGTAAATTGCTCGGGTTCCCCAGAGAAGCGTTCCAAACCAGGCAAAATCCCGCAGGTTGAGACGCTGATGTGGCGTGCTCCTATTTCAAGACCTTTCTTGTGGTTAAGGATGCGCAATGCGGCCATGGTGTTGTCGTAATTGAGAAACGGTTCTCCTTGACCCATTCCTACGGCGTTCGTGACACGCTTCCCCATGTCTTCTTGGACGATAAGTACTTGGTCGACTATTTCTCCCGGTATGAGATTGCGCGCGAAACCTTCCTGGCCTGTCGCGCAGAACGCGCATGCGATGGGACACCCTGCCTGCGTGGAGAAGCATACGGTCAAGCGATCGCCGTTGCGCGAAGGGATTCCTACGGTCTCTACGCGGATACCGTCGTCGAACTCAACAAGGTATTTCCGTGTCCCGTCTTTCGAAATCTGACGATCGACGACAGTCGGCATCGTGAGTGGAAAACGTTCAGCAAGGGTTGCTCGCAGAGAACCAGGGAGATTCGTCATCTCGTCGTAGCTGGACGCATGTCGTTGGTAGAGCCATTCCTGCAGCTGCTGTGCGCGGAAAGCGGGCTGCCCTAGTTCTTTCATTACTGAAGCGAGTTCGGGCAGCGAATAGGTTTTGATTGATTTATCCATAGCCGCCATTATACATTGTTTCACGTGAAACATCCCTTTGCTATACTGCAACGAACGTATCAAGGATGATGAAAGAAGGATGCATGTCTGAATGCCGCGTGGCGTTGCTCGCCGGAGGAAAGAGCGGGGAACGCGAGGTGTCTCTCGCATCGGCCGAAGGCGCGCGAGGGGCCCTTGAAGAAGCCGGATATACCGTTACGCAGCTCGATCCTGCCGACAAGGAGGATCTGAAACGTTTGATCGACGGTCCTTTCGACGTTGCTTTTCTCTGTTTGCATGGGAAATATGGGGAAGACGGCACCGTGCAGGGTCTTTTGGAAACGATTGGGCTCCCTTATATCGGTAGCGGGGTGTGGTCGAGCGCTTTGGCAATGGATAAAGTGAAGTCGAAGCTGTACTACGAACAAGCCGGCATCCCTACTCCCCCCTCTGTACCGCTGCAGAAGGGAGATTCTTACGACGTGGATTCTATCGTCGAGAAGCTGGGCGCGCATTGTGTGGTGAAACCCGGCACGGAAGGAAGCGCACTGGGGGTGTTCATCGTCGAAGGTGCTGCGGCAATCGGCGAAGCAATCGAGAAGGCGTTCGACATCGATTCAGAGGTTCTTGTTGAACGCTATATAAAAGGTAAGGAGTTGACGGTTGCGGTCATTGGCGACGCAGAAGTCGAAGCGTTGCCTATAATCGAAATCGTTCCTAAAAGCGATTTCTACGATTTCGAGTCGAAATATGCTCCCGGTGGTTCGCAGCACTTGTGTCCCGCGCCGCTGTCGGATGAAACGACGCGGATGGTGCAAGAGCTTGCGGTTCGTGCCCACCGCGCGTTGTCGTGCGAAGGGGTTTCGCGCTCTGATTTCATTTTGGAAGAAGACGGTTCGTGCTGGACGCTGGAGACGAATACCATTCCCGGCATGACGGGAACATCGCTGCTTCCCGATGCCGCGCGTGCGGCGGGCATTTCTTTTCCCGAACTCTGTACGCGGCTTATCGGTTATGCTCTCAGTTAATAAACGGAGGAGTGGAATGTTTCACGTGAAACATTCCACTCTTGAAGAAAGACTAGAACGCGCCGCATGATTTGAGGCTGAAAAGAGCAAGGGCTACGAGCGCCAGCAAGAACAGCCAGCTGACCGCATAGCAGCCCTTGTTTCCTTTGCGCCCCTGCTCGATGAGTTTCTCGGACATTTTACGTCGACTCTTCATGATCACCGTTCCCGCTTCCTTTGGAGGAAATGCTACGGTCTGTTTTGGAGTCCAATTACCATTGCTGGAGATTACCTGTTCGACACCTTGCTCGCCGAGATCGATTTCCGGTCGCACGCCATCGGAAAGACGCTGCGCCGTTGTAGCTATGAAAGGCTTGAAAGCTTGATCGAGATTGGAATCGTAGCAGATGATGGCGACTTGGCCCCAGTAGTGGCCCGGTTCGGGATGGTCGGTGAACGCGACGAACGATAACAAGGCTTGCAGTTTCCACTCGCGTGCGGCGAGAATGCTCAGCTGGCGTGAAAGCTCAGCATCGAGAAATCCGATCAGCGCGCCGAAGCGGTTTTTCATCCAAGCGGTGGACACCCCGTTGTCGGTTTGAAATACGATCTCGAACACGTCGCCTATAGGATTATCGGCTCCGAGCAGGATTGCAGCATCTTTCTTTGAAAGGGTATTGAATCGTGCGTACGTACCGAAGTAACGCTCAGCCTGCATGTTCTCTCCTTCGAGCCGTTCTTTTTGTCAACGTCGGCGTAACAGTTTGTATGATCCCATGATAGATGATAGGCTGGACGGTATGGATAAACAAAATATGCTCTCGCAGGATACCCTGCAAAGTTTCATAAGCGATGGCACTTCCCAGGCCGTCCGCGACCGGTATGCGTCGCTTCCCGAAATCGCAGCGACGATGGATTTCGGCGATCTCGACCATAACGTCGTGGTTCTGGACACCGAGACCACCGGCTTCTCTTTCAACCATGATGAGCTGACGCAGATCGCTGCAGCTCGCATGGAACAAGGCGAAATAGTCGAATGGTTCATCACGTTCGTGAACCCGGGAAAGCCCATTCCGGAAGATGTCGCGCACCTGACCGATATCCACGATAGCGATGTGGCTGATGCTCCGCTTCCCGCCGACGCACTGGCCAAGCTTGTGGAATTCATTGGCGATGCGAAGGTGGTCGCGCATAACGCAGAGTTCGATCGTACGTTCACCACGCGTCATCCCAGCGGTTATCCCCTGTTGGAGAATACCTGGATCGATTCGCTCGATCTTGCGCGAATCGCGCTTCCCCGCATGAAATCGCATCGCTTGCTCGATCTTGTACGGGCTTTCGGCGCGCCTTTGTCGACGCACCGCGCCGATGCCGACGTAGAGGCGACCTGCGCCATCTTCCGCATCCTGCTGGCGGGCGTTGCGACGATGCCGCCGGCGCTCGTGTGCGAGATCGCGCATATGGCGACTCCTGACGAGTGGTCGACGAGGATGGTATTCGAGCAGTTCGCCCGAAAGTACGAGGTGGAAGCGAACCAAGATGTTTCACGTGGAACACCAAGTTTGAGATTCTCTTTGCGCGCCCTTCGTCGTGACCGCTTGGGCAAGCTGGAGCGCGCGGCAAAGCTGGACGCCGACGATATCGCGGCCGATCCGCAACGCTCGCTTACGTTCCCTTCAGATGCGGATATCGTTCAAGCCTTTTCGGAAACCGGGCTCGTGGGGTCGTTGTACGAAGAGTTCGAGCCTCGCATAGAGCAGGTCGCTATGGCAGAGGCAGTGAGAAAGGCATTTTCTTCTTCGGAGAACCTGTTGGTCGAAGCAGGAACGGGCGTTGGAAAGTCCATGGCGTACCTGGTTCCCGCCGCGTTGACGGCGCGGGCCAACAACATAGCCGTTGGCGTTGCAACGAAGACTAATACCCTGCTCGATCAGTTGGTTTACCATGAGCTGCCTGCATTGGAAAAAGCGCTTCGGTTGGCCGACCCTGACAGGCCGTCTCTGACGTATGCTCCGCTCAAGGGTTTCTCGCACTATCCTTGTTTGCGTAAGATCGGCCATATCGTCGAGGAAGGAGCGCAGACGAAGCTGTTCGGCAACAAAGAGCAGACCCAGGCTCCCTCCCTTGCCGCCTTGCTGTCGTTTATCGAGCAGACTGAATACGATGACATGGACAGCTTGAAGATCGACTATCGCGTGTTGCCTCGTCGTCTTATCACCACGACGGCGAACGATTGTCTACGGCGTAAGTGTCCTTATTTCGGTACTTCATGCTTTGTGCACGGTTCGCGCCGCCGCGCCGAGGCGGCCGATATCGTGGTAACCAACCATAGTTTGCTGTTCTGCGATCTCGTAGCAGATGGTGGATTGCTGCCGCCGATCCGCTATTGGGTGGTGGATGAGGCCCATGGAGCCGAAGCCGAAGCTCGTCGGGCTTTCTCGTTGTCGCTTTCGGCCGAGGACATAACGCGCCTGGCCAACCGTGTCGGTGCCGATGAGGTTTCCCGTAACGTGTTCGTGCGTGCCGAGCGCCGTGTGGTGGTGCCCGGCATGGAAGAGGGTTCTTCGCTGTTCTACGCCCTTACCGGCAAGGCGCGCTCTGCGGGCAAGGCCTACGCTGATGCTGCGCGGGAATTTTCCGTTCACCTCAAGGACCTTCTGTTCTTCGATCAGAACAAAAAGGGAAAAGGCTACGAGATCGTCGAGCTGTGGATCAATTCAGATGTGCGTTCCAGCGCAACGTTTGCCCAGGTAGCAAGCTATGGTCGAGCGATGACCGAAGCAGCGGAGAAGCTGGTGCGCGTGTGTCAGGAGCTCGTGGGATATCTGGAAGAGCTCGAAGGCGCGGCAGAGATCCAGCGCGAGATAGCATCGACCGCGATGGAGCTCAAAGACCAGATGAACGCCGCCGACATCATCTTGGACAGGGCTCCGGAAACGTATGCCTATGCGGCCACTTTGAGTCGCAAGAAAGATCGCGTCGCAGAAAAGCTGGAAGCGCTGCTGATCAACGTGGGCGAAGCGATGAACGAGACGTTGTTCGAGCGCACGCACTCGACGGTGTTCGCGTCTGCCACGTTGGCGGTGGACAATAAATTCGACGCATTCGAAAGTGCCCTGGGATTGAACGCTTCGGAGCATTCGACCTGTCAGATGTGCAAGCTGGATTCAAGCTATGATTTCGACGCTCATATGACAGTGTACGTGGCCAGCGATATGCCGGAACCGAACGAAGCCGCGTATCTTGCCGCGCTGCAGCGCCTGCTGGTGGACGTTCACCGTGCGCAGAACGGCTCGATGCTGACCTTGTTCACGAACCGTCGCGAGATGGAGCGTTGCTTTGACGAGGTGCAACCCCAACTCAAAGTCGACGACCTGCGCGTCGTGTGTCAAAAATGGGGTGTGTCGGTAAAAGGTTTGCGCGATGATTTTCTGGCGGACGAGCATCTTTCGCTCTTCGCGCTCAAAAGCTTTTGGGAGGGATTCGATGCTCCGGGCGCTACGCTCAAAGGGGTCGTCATTCCCAAGCTGCCCTTCGCGAAGCCGACCGATCCTTTGTCGTGCGAACGGGCGGCTCGCGACGATCAGGCGTGGAGGCGCTACGTGCTACCCGCCGCCGTTCTTGAGACGAAACAGGCTGCTGGTCGACTTATCAGGAAGGCCGATGATACGGGCGTGCTTATTCTCGCCGATCGTCGCTTGTTGACGAAAAGCTACGGCAAAGCGTTCCTTAATTCCCTTCCGAGCAGGACCATCAAGGTGATGACGGCGGCTGAGATTGTAGCCGATCTCGAGCGCTCCAACAACGGGTAACGCAAGGCGATCCGGCTGGTACGAATGGGTAAGAGGGAAGACAAGATAACGCGTGCCGCGCATATCAAAAGGCATACGCGCGGCACGTCGAACGAGATATCGTTCAGCGTGCTCGACGCGGCTAAGAACGCGCTGGAAGGCGATGACGACGGCCTGAAGCACAGGCCAGGCCGCATCTCGCTCTTCACTCTTCCGGGCAAGCGGAAAAAGCCTGCTCCCACGCCGACCAAGGAACGTGGATTACCGCTTTCAACTGGCGGTTTCGTGTCGGTTGATGATAGTGGACCGACGTCGAAGCTTGGAATGATTGCTCCGCCGTCGCGTTCGTCCGGCTCGACGGAGAAAAACCCTTCCACGACCCTAGCGGTTGCCCCTGTCAAACCAAAACGCTCTCCCGAAGAAGAGATAGCTCTCCGCAAAGCGCGGCGTCGTCTGAGCAAATGGCTTGCGATTGCGGTGGTCGTGGTGGTGAGCGCCGGCCTGTTGAGTGCGGGAGGCGTGTACCTCTATCGCGATTATCAAACCCAACAAGGACACGTTGCGGTACTTGACGATGCGTTGCTGCTCGTCAAAGAGGCTGACGAGACCATAGAAAAGCTCGATGAGGTAGTGAAGAATCCTTTTGCTGATGGAAGCGATGAGCAGCGTGTTGATATTCAAGCGCAGCTCGAGGATGTCGAAGGAAAGCTGCAGGATGCTGATGAAAAAGCGCGCACTGTCTCGCTGGAGCTGAACGGTGCTCGCGAGAAGGAGGCTGCGAACCAAACGGTAGCGGCGATCGCAGCGCGCTACACGCTTGTCGAACAGGGCCAGCTTCTCATGAACGCCGCGACGGAGGCTCAGCTCGCCGCCGAGCAGGTGGATCGTGCTTGGAAAACCGTTTTGAAAGGCGACGATTTGGCGCGCCAGGCCGCTCAGCTGGTCACCGAGACGACGGCTGAAAACGTCGAGGCGTCTAAGAACAAGACGAAAGAAGCGCTGGCTGCCTTCGATGAGGCTTATCAGGCTTTTTCGGACGTTCAATCGACGTATGCGTCGGCTGATTTCTCGCAGTACTTCGATTATATTGGCAAGCGTCAGGAATCGCTTGGTTACGCCATCGCGTCGGACGATGCGATTCTGGCAAAGAACAAGGAAGAAGCCACGGCTCAGAACAATGCTTACAACATCGCCGATGCCGAAGCGGCGGTGCTTGCGAAATCGCTTCCCGAAGATCCTGCAGTCATCATCGACGAAGCCTTCGCAGAAGCCACGGCGGATGTTGCAAAGGCCTATTCAACAGCACGTTTACAAGCGCGCAGCGCAGACGCTTTTATTAGTGATTATTTGGGTGCGGAGAGCAAATAGCGTATACTTGCATTATGTGTGCCTTGTAGAATCATCAACGAAAGGCAAAAGAGTATGCCGGACATACTAGATCACGTCGCATATCTATCACAGGAAATCGGACCTCGTCCTGCGGGGACTGAAGAAGAGCAGCAAGCGGCGTTGTACATTACCGAGCAGATGCAGAAGGATGCGGGTCTTTCCGCAATCATAGAAGATTTCAGCGGAGCTCCCGGAGCCGAAGCCCCGCGCGTTATCTGCTGCGCGGCTACGCTGGTAGTCACTATTCTTGCACTGTTTTTGCCAGCGGCGGGTGTAGTGTCCATCGTGGTCACGCTGTTAGCGGCTCTCCTGTTCGCCGCCGAGGTGTTCAACCGACCCGTGCTGTCCCGCGCTTTCGCACGAGGTGTCAGCCAGAATGTCGTGGCGAAGTACGAGCCCGGCTACTCGGCCGAAACGGGCGGATCGCGTCGGCGCAAGGTGATCGTGGTATCGCGCTACGACAGCGGCAAGGTGAACGCCGAGCTCAACGGCCCGCTGCTCTCGATTCTTCCCATCCTGCAATGGGCTACGTTCGGCGCCATGGTATTCCTGCCAGTGCTGCTGATCGTTCGTAACGTGGTATTCCTCAACGCCGAAGGCGCTACCGCCATCGTGTTGAACGTACTGGCGTGCATCGCGCTGGTTCTGGTTGCTTTGCCCCTGGTGTTCGCACTGCTGCACAAGCTGGCTTCGTATAACGAAGGAGCGAACTGCAACGCCGCGGGCACGGCTGTGATGCTGGAAGTCGCACGCCGTGTAGGCCGAGGCCGTGTGAGCGAAGCCGAGCTGGCCGCGAACGCCGATGCTGCGATCCACGGAGAAGATGCGGCGCGCAAGGCGGGGTTGGTTCCTGAAGGCGCGCAGCTGGTGTACGAAGCCGCTAACGTGAAGCCTCCTGCGCCTGCTCCGCAGACTCCCGAAGCACGCCTGGCTGCAGCGAAAGCCGCCATCGCCGCGCTGTCAGGCAAGCCCGTTTCAGGGGTTACAGCGTCGGATATCGCTCAGAACCTCGTCCAGATCAAAGAACCCCCGTTGCCTGCGGCTACTGACGAAGGCTATCGAGAGCTGCGCGACGAGACGCGCGAAGCGTTGTCCAGCATTCCCGAGGATACCATGCAGGAGGCTCTGGCGAACGCCGAGGCTGCAGCTGCCGAGGAAGCTCGTCGCGCCGCCGAGGAGGCGGCCGCCATTGCGGCGGCAACGGCCGGCATGGCGGCATCGTCGTACGATGCCGTGAGCCAGGCGGGCGGAACGAGCAACGGGGTTCCGGACTGGTTCAAGAAAGCTCAGGAGAAGGCGAAGAAGCCCCGTAACGCAGACAAGCCGGTGCAACGCTCTCGTTTCGCAAGCGCTCTTGATGCAGCCGACAGCGAAAGCGCCGGAAGTTTCGCCGAGGCGAGCAAGCCCTCGGATCATGGAACGGCGGATGTATCCGATTCCGGTAGCAACGATTCTCTTGATGTGCAGGCTCCCCAATGGCACATGACGGAAGCAAGCGCTGCGGACGGTTCGCAGCGTCTCTCTGACGATGGCGATTACGAGGTCCCGTCCGGCGAGGAGGGCTTGCAAGCTCCGTCGAGCGCCGCGCACGAGGCTGCCGTCGAGGATGCTCAAGGCGATCCGTTCTCGACAACCGCCATGCCGCCTATTGACGTAAGCGGGCTTCGTCCGGATGACATGCCGCCCATCAGCGATGTTCCCATGCCCTCGTTCCTGGATCCGCGCAAGGTGCAAGAAGAAGCCCGCGCTGCTCAAGCCGACATGCAGCGCTCTGGCAACCGAGTGGACGTGACGGGCGCCCCCATCGGCGCAAGCGGACGAATCGACGTCGACATCGAAAGCTACGAGGTTTCCACCGAGGAAGCCGTCCCTCAGGCCGAAACGTCTGCCCATCGGCCTATCGTGTTGCCTGATATAGGAGTTTCGGCTACGAATCTGCCTCCCATATCAGAGCTGCCGAAGCAACGTGCTCCGTTGGCAGATGTTGAGACGTCTGGTAAATCTGCCGCGAAGAGCCTGCTGAGCATGCTTCCCTCCATCGACGTGAGCGGCGATTCGACGGAAAGCGCATCGGGGGAAAACGCTTCGAACGCGAGCGGCGATTCGGTTGAGAAGAAGCATTCGCTCCGCTCGATGCTGCCATCGCTTTCGGGTTCGATCAGCCGCGCCGATGCGTCAGAGGGCAAAACTTCGAACGTCAGCGCAGCGGGCGCGTTCGTTCCTGCGGGAGCAACGGGCACGTTCGCGCCTATTGGCGATGAGCTGCTGGATAATGTCGACCCTGAAGATATCTACATCGACGATGCTGATGATTCCGCGTACGAGCAGAACTTCACCGAGTCGGGAGCCTTCGCCGGCCCCGGGTACGTGGAAATGCCCAAATCGCGCGTTCATCGTCTGTTCGACCGTCTGCGCCGTAAGAGCAAAGACCAAGAGCCTTCGCCTCAGGAGTGGCTTGAAGTGGATGAGTCTTTCGATGCTCGCACGGTGGGAGCTGAGCGCGGCGGCTGGGAAAGCTTCCGAGAGGATGAGGGAGTCGTCGATCCCGGTGCGACAACACAATTGGATCCCTACAACGCGGGCTACGAGAACGGCCAGTACGATACGATCGAAGAAGACGGATTCGACGGCTCTTACGACTATGAGGGCGTTGACGAATACGATGACGGATACGGGCCTGACGAGCGTCGTCCTTGGCATGGCGGAGCTTTCTCGCCCCGTCGTATGGAGAAGGCCGAACTCGACCTCAACAGCGCTTCGAACGAATCGTCTGAATCCCTCGATTTCGATGATCCCGACGTTCCTGCCGAGCTCAAGCAGATATACCAGTTCCGCAACCCCGACATCAACACGGAAGTGTGGTTCGTCGCGCTGGGTTCGGAGCTCGCTCAAAACGGCGGTATGCGCGCATTCATCACCGAACATCAGCAGGAGCTACGCGGCTCTATCATCATCGATCTCGACGGCTTGGGTGCTGGCGACCTCTGCATGATCGAGCAGGAGGGCATGTACCGGACGGTGAAGACGTCTTCGCGTATGAAGCGTTACATCAAGAAGGCTTCGCAAGCCACCGGTTTGAACGTGGGCGGCGCGCAGATCAAATGGAAGGACAGCGCTGCTTCCTACGCCATCAAACAAGGGTACCAGGCAATGCATCTGGTAGGCATGAACGGAGCGAAACCGGCGTTCTTTGCGCAAGGCGATGATGTGTTGGAAAACGTTGACGAGCAAACGCTTGAAACGAATGCCGACTTTGTTATGGAGTTGTTGAAGAATATATAGGTGCCCCTATCCGTCCTCGGTGGGCGTTTTTCAGCCTGCCTTATAATACGGGTTTGTATGCGCTGGTTATTGCCAGGGTATGCCACGAAAAGGTGCGGGATGAAAGCGTCCTGCTCAAGTACAGAACAGAGAGGTGTTTTTGCAGCCATGGCTATTGAAGCTTATTGCGTGAAATGCAAGGCCAAGAAAGAGATGAAGGATCCCGTTGAGAGCCTGACGAAGAACGGCAAGCCTATCACGAAGGGCAAGTGCCCCGACTGCGGTACCACGATTTGCCGTATCGGCGCTGCGAAATAACCTCGCTCTCACTGATGATGAAAAGGACGGCCTTGGCCGTCCTTTTTTGCATTATGAAGGTGTTTCACGTGAAACAATCAATGAGGATAGTAAGGGCGAGGAACGATCGAGGCAGATGAGAGGTCGGGTTCGGTCTTCGACGGGCGATAACGGATGCTCTATCCGTATCAACATGTTTCACGTGAAACACTTGTCGCATTGTTGTGAGACTTTACGATTTATGTTTCACGTGAAACAATCGGCGCTCGCTATTTTCGACAGCTTCCTCGGAGCTGCGTTCGTCCGCTTGACGCATGAAGCATGAAGCGCAGACGAACGTAGCTCCGAGGTTTTCTTTCCCGCTAGATGGGAAAGGACGCGTCTTTTCCTACGATGGGGTTTCGCACGAAGGACAGCAGCTCGACAGATAGTCGGTTGCGTCCTGAAAAGTATTCAAAAGACCGTCGAGGTCGTCGTATCCCAAATGTTTGCCGAGCCCGTCGAAGAACCGATCAAGCGTCTGCTCGGTCTCTTTTGCCGTGCGCGCTCCCAAGTAGGTAAGGCTCAGTGATAGGCTGCGCGCATCCTCGGTGGTGCGGTGCCGTTCGATGAAGCCGCGATTCTCCAGGTTTCTCAACACGCGCGATAATGTGCTGGGCTGCAAGTTCAGCTGCTTCGCAAGCGCGCCGGGGCGCAACGATTGCTGAGCCGCGCCCAGTTCCAGCAGAACGCGGGCTTCATCATGGGTGATGCTGACGTGCGTGCTGAGGAACAGCGCGCATGCGCGATCAAGCTCCGTCGCCAGATGTAGGAGATGGCGGATGGTACTGTACGTTTCGCGCATGCTGCTCTCCTCCTACCCGAACCGGTACTCCACGCCCATCGTGGGCCGGGGGTTCTCCCACTTCT
>OLOJ01000698.1_pt1 | contig 34298 bp, 30 predicted proteins | sample 1672251 | NCBI WGS metagenome assembly OLOJ01 (sample SAMEA3136664, study PRJEB25190) | human gut metagenome | biome: human gut; feature: human-associated habitat; material: faeces | place: Austria | collected 2013 | reverse complement strand
CTGTCTACAATACTTCGGTCTATTTTAACTATACCTACGAAGATGAATGGCTGACTTCTGACTTTGCCAAAGAGGTCATCAAGAAAATTGATAAGTCCGATGTCAAAGGCCCTCATGCGGTGGAAAGCCCAGTTCTGGGGGTCATCTCGCCGGAAAAATTGTCTGGTGGAACGAAAACACTTCTGCTCATGGCAAATGACCCGGAAAAGGTATTCAATGCCTCAACTTGCGGTGACAACTGTGCACCCTTTATTCTGAAGCTGGCCAAAAAGAAGGACTTGACCATCAACCTGCGGCATCTCATGGATTTCGGCAAGAAGAAATTCCCGGTGGATGTGAAAGTCTTGAATACCGGTGATGTGGTGCACAGCATGGAAGAACTGATGCCGATTGCATTTCAGTTTGTGTGAGGCGATAGGATGAAGGGAAAACATAAAATCGAAGTCCGAAGCGGACGGGTTGTTTTCACAATCGAACTGGAACGGAACATTACGATTCTGCGAGGGGACAGTGCCACCGGAAAAACAACGCTGGTTGAAATGCTGCAAGCGTACGAAACCTACGGCAGACAGAGCGGCGTGACGGTGAGCTGTGATAAACCGTGCCGGGTGCTGTCGGGTGTCAACTGGGAGCTGCAGTTGAATGCGACCCATGACAGCATCGTGTTTGTGGATGAAGGCAGTACCTTTGTTTCAAGTCTAGATTTTGCCCGTGCGATTCAGCATTCGGACAACTACTACGTGCTGGTCACAAGAGAAGATTTGAGCACCCTGCCGTACAGCGTAAACGCTATTCTGGAACTGAAAAAGACCACCAGCCGCTTCAAACGAACCTATAACAAGGCGTACCCGGTCTATGATTCGCTGACAGCCAGCAATGTGCAGCTGGAAGGTGTTGAAAAGCTGCTGACAGAGGATGCAAATTCCGGGTATCAGCTGTTTACAAAAGTCGGCGAGAAATACGGCATTGTCTGTATCTCTGCGGCAGGAAAAGATAATATCAAACAAAAGATCTTCCCAATGAAATCCGAGAAGGTTCTGGTAATTGCGGATGGTGCGGCGTTTGGCCCGCAGATGAACGACATTTATCGCCTGATGCAGGAGGACAACGCAAAGTTCAGCTTGTACCTGCCGGAATCGCTGGAATGGCTGCTCCTGAAAGCAGATTTGCTTGGACAGCCGGACATTCTTGAAATCCTGGAACATCCGGCAGATTTCATCGAGAGCAGCGAATTCTTCAGCTGGGAGCGGTTCTTTACCAACTTGCTGGAACAGCGAACGAAGGATGTTCCCTATATGCGGTATGACAAGGCAAAACTGCCGGAATTCTATTTGCAGGAAGAAAATTTGGAGAAGATCATTGCGGAGATGGGGTAAAACACACTGGAAATTCACAAATAACGTATCATCGTTACTCCGAACGCTCTGTAATTTTGGCACCCGCTCAGGCTGCAATCAAGAACCCCCGCAAGTGATTGCGTGAGCGCTTGAAAAAGTAAAAATAATGCAAGTGAACCGCCCCGGTTTCCGTAACAGGAGATTGGGGCGGTTTTTATATCGTGGATTATATTTATTTTACATATTTACACAAAAAAAATTTGAAAAGAAGCGGAGGCGGTGACTGGTTGAAAATTTAAGAGCGACTGAGTATAATAAGACTGTAAAATGCTTTATTTAGGAAAAGAGGTCTGTATGGCAAAGTTTGTACCATTTATTATAAAAACAGACGGCAGTCAGAATATCAGTGTGAAAATCGTGCGCATGAAAAAGTCTGATGCGGTACAGACTGAAAAAGAACCCGTCTGGCAAACAAGCTGGTTGTCAGATTATATTCAGGATGATGCCTTTGAAAAGTACGCCTTAAAGACGGGTAATGGCGAATTGGTTGCGCTGGCTGCATACGAAATATTGGAAAATGACGTGATGGTTCATATTACCTACATTGAGAGCCAGCCGGAAAGCAATCCAACAATTGTCGGGCATTCTAAAAAGTATCAGGGCATTGGCCGAGTGTTGATTGCGTACGGAATCAAGCTGTCGATTGACCATGAATGCGGCGGGACGGTCACGTTCGAGGCAAAGGTTCCGGAGCTGGCAGAGCATTATGTCCGGGATTATGGAGCTTGTCCATTGCCGAGTTTTGGCGGAGCACCGCGTTATGAACTTTCTGGTGAGGCGGCAATGAACATCTTTGTAACTTACTTGAAATGAGGTGTGTTTGATGAGTGCAAAAGAATATTTTCAGCGTGATGCAGAGCGAGAGACATTTTATCGCACATTTTATCAAATTTGCAGACGCTTTAATGTCACATGGTCAGCAGCAACGCCGGAAGTCCGAGCTTTTATTGAGGAAGTTACCCGTGTGACTTATGAACAGGAAAAAGCAAAGCGTAACGGAGTTTCTCTTAGTACAGTGAAGCCGTTCTTTGGTGATACAGCGTGTTAAAGAAACGGCAGATCACTGTTGCGAACGCTCTGTAATTTTGGCACCCGCTCAGGCTGCCATCAAGAACCCCCGCAAGTAATTGCGTGAGCGCTTGAAAAGCACAAGTAACGCAATCGAACCGCCCCGGTTTCCGTAACAGGAGATCGGGGCGGTTTTTGTGTCATTTGCTGAATCGGAAGGATCCGCTTGTAAAGTTGGGAAAAAAGGTGTAATATTGGTGTACAGAGATTTAGAACAATGCTTGATATGTATTGTCTCTGGGATCTGCATCAGCGGATGTGCTCCGAATGCTTGATAGGGAGCAACACTTTCCCCGCCTTGCGGGGGTAATGGCCGGAAAACGGCAAACATCAAAAAAACTGAAAAAACCCTGAAAAAAGCAGCAAACATCCGTTTTATTGGACTTTTTGCGTGCTATTCTATCCTCAGAGAAACCCCGATGATGCGGAAAATGCGATTTTCCTGACTGCAGTGGAGGTGGAACAGGATGAGACGACGAACACTTTCTTACGAGGTGCGGTTGTTTGCAGGCAAAACAGACCCGGCGAACAGCGGCTTCTGGCTGCCGCTCTGGATGCACCTGAGGGATACGGCGGGTATTATGGTGTATCTGGTGCAGAAGTGGCTGCCGGAAAGCGTCCGTCAGCATATCGAGCTGGACGAGGATCTGCTGACACAGACCGCCTGCTTTCTGGGGTGGGTGCATGATATTGGTAAATTGAGCTGTTGCTTTGCCGGGCCTATTATGGAACTTTTGCCGGAGCCCAGACAGGGCTTGGAAAAATACACAACGCTCCGGTACCGGGAACAGAACCGCAAGTGTTCACGTCACGCGCTGGCGAGCGAGGCCATTTTGCGGTGGCTGAAATGCCCCGACGGGCTTGCATCGGCAGCAGGCGCACACCACGGCAAGCCACAAACCGGGAAGAATGTGCTTGACCAACTGGGGGATAAGAACGAAAGAGGCAGCTGGGAATCCAACTATTGGCCCGAGGGGGAACAGAAATTCTGGGAGAGCTGCTGGCGGGAACTGTTTGACTACGCCTTGCAGGAAAGCGGCTTTTCCAGCGTGGACGAGCTGCCGCAGCTGACCATCCCGGCTGAGATCCTGCTGACCGGCCTGCTCATCATGGCGGACTGGATCGCCAGCAACACCCGGTACTTTCCGCTCATTCCGGTGGAAGAGGAGGGCAGCGATACCCTGTATCCCGCCCGTGTCGATCGGGCGTGGGAAGCGCTGGACCTGACCTCTCCGTGGGAGGTGCAGTCGGATGTGACGGAACCGGGGGCGTTTGCGGAACGGTTCGGCTTCCCGCCCAACGAAGTCCAGCGGGCCATGCTGGAAGCCGTCAGCCAGGCCCAGGAACCGGGGATCTTCATTCTGGAAGCGCAGATGGGCGTAGGCAAGACGGAAGCTGCACTGGGCGCGGCAGAGATTTTAGCCAAGCACAGCGGCGAGGGCGGCATCTTCTTTGGTCTGCCCACTCAGGCCACCGCCAACGGCATCTTTGGGCGGCTGCTGGCATGGGCCGAAAAGCAGCCGGATGGTCTGGAGCACTCCATCAAGCTGGCCCACGGTATGGCCGAACTGAACGAGGCCTACCTCCGATTGCAGCAGGACACGGTGCGGGTGGAGGAAGATCTGGAAGCAGACCCCGATGCTGACCCGGAGAGCCGGGTGATGGTGCATCAGTGGTTCCGCGGCAATAAGCAGGGGCTGTTGGCTGATTTTGTCATCGGCACGGTGGATCAGCTGTTACTGGCGGCGCTCAAGCAAAAACATGTGATGCTGCGCCATCTTGGTCTTGCGGGCAAGGTGGTGGTCATTGACGAGTGCCACGCCTACGATGCCTATATGAACTGCTATCTTGACCGGGCGCTGACCTGGCTGGGCCGGTACAAAGTGCCGGTGATCCTGCTTTCAGCTACCCTGCCCGCCAAGCGCCGGGTCGAGCTGGTCAGGGCCTACCTGAATGGAAGAACCGCTCCGGACGGCCCGTGGCAGACCTGCCGGGGCTACCCGCTGCTGACCTGGACGGACGGCAAACGGGTGGAGCAGACGACTATCCCGCTGGAAACCGAACCACGCAGAGTGGAGACATTCCCGCTGACCGAGGAACAGCTGACTGACACTCTGCGCAGTGCCTTGCGGGAGGGCGGCTGTGCGGGCGTGATCGTCAATACCGTGAAAAAGGCGCAGGCCATTGCGGCTCGTCTGCGGGCAGAACTGCCGGAGTTTGAGGTGGTGGTATTCCACGCTCAGTTCCTCATGCCCGACCGTGCCGCCAAAGAAGAGGCGCTGATGAAGCGCATCGGCAAGCACTCCACCCCGGAACAGCGGGATAAGCTCATTGTGGTGGGCACGCAGGTGCTCGAGCAATCCCTTGATATCGACCTGGATTTTCTGGTCACAGAGCTCTGCCCCATGGACCTGCTCTTACAGCGCATCGGACGACTGCACCGCCACGAGGGGCGGGCTCGTCCCCGGCCGGTGGAGCAGGCCCGCTGTGCCGTGCTGGACACTGGGACGGAGGACTTCGACGAGGGCAGCAAGGCGGTTTACGGGGAATGGCTGCTCTGGCGCACCCGCAAGTTCCTGCCCACCGCCATCACCCTGCCCGATGACATTGCCCCACTGGTGCAGGATGTCTATGGCTGGGAGCCCGACCCTCTGCCCGCCAGCCCGCAGAGCACTGCGGCCCGGGCAGAGTACGAAAAGGCCCAACAAATCAAAATGGGCAAGGCGAAGACTTTTACCATCCTGCCGCCAGAAGAGCACAGAAAGCGCCCTTCCCTGAATACGCTGGATAATTGGATGGATGATGTGGGGGCGGTCAGTGACAACGGTGCCCGCGCGGCGGTGCGTGACGGTGACCCTTCCATTGACGTGCTGGTGCTGATGCGGGACACGTCGGGCAATGTCCGCTTTCTGCCTGACGAAACGGGGCAGCCCGGTGCCTGCGTGCCCACGGACGAGCCGCCTCAGCCGGAGATAGCGCTTCAAATTGCACGGCAGAAGCTGCGCCTGCCCGGATATTTCAGCAAAAAGTGGTCGATAGATAAGACGATTGAAATATTAGATGCAGAAACCCGAGAACGATTTGGCATGTGGCAGCAGTCGCCGCTGCTGCGGGGAGAACTGATCTTACTGCTGGATGACCACCTGACCGCACAGCTTGCCGGGCAGGTGCTGCAATACGACCGTGAAAACGGTCTGACCTACCGGAAGGAGGAAGAGAATGAAGCAAATTGAGTATAATTTGCTGGAGGAACGCTGGGTGCGGGTGCGCGGGCAGGACTACACTGTGCAGGAAGTCTCTCTGCCGGATGCCCTGCTGCACGCCCACGAATACCGTGACCTGGCCGGAGAACTGCCCACCCAAGATGCCGCCATGCTGCGGTTGCTGCTGGCGGTTCTGCACACGGTGTTTTCCCGGGTGGATGAAAACGGTACTCCAGCCCCCTTTGAGGAAACGGACGATGCCCTGACCCGCTGGGAGGAGCTGTACAAGCTGGGGCATTTTCCGGAAGCGCCCATCCGGGCCTATCTGGAGCAGTGGCGTGACCGCTTCTGGCTTTTCCACCCGGAACGCCCCTTCTGGCAGGTGCCGGAAGCGAAGATCGGCACAGAATACACCGCTTCCAAGCTGAACGGGGAACTTTCTGAGAGCAGCAACAAGCTGCGGCTGTTTTCATCCTATGCGGGTGAGGGCAAGGAGGGCCTGACTTATGCACAGGCAGCGCGGTGGCTGCTGAGTGTGAATGGCTACGATGACACCTCTGCAAAGCCCAAGGGCAAGGGTCTGCCCTCGGTGGGCGCTGGCTGGCTGGGAAAGCTGGGGTACATTCAGGCGCAGGGCAGCAACCTGTTCGAGACTTTGATGCTGAACCTGACCCTGCTGCAGGATGGCGTGAAGCTGTGGGGGGAGAATCATCCCTGCTGGGAGCTGGACGAGCCCCGCAGTGCAGAGCGCACAGAGATTGCCCTGCCGGACAATCCTGCGCAGCTGCTGACCCTGCAATCCCGGCGGCTCCTGCTCGACCGAGAGGGGGAAATCGTAACCGGATTTTCTCTGCTGGGCGGCGATTTCTTCCCCCGGGAGAACGCATTTGCAGAACAAATGACCGTCTGGCGTGACCCGGATGCCCAAAAGAGCAAAAAGACCGGGCAGGTCACCTTTGTGCCCAGCCGTCACGACCCGGCAAAGCAGTTTTGGCGGGAGTTTCCGGCAGTGTTCTGTGAGGAAGGGGAAAGCGTCCGCAGGCCCGGCGTTGTCCGCTGGGTGGAAATGCTTCAAAATGACCCGGACTGTCCGCTGGAACGCAAGCGGCTGATCCGCTTTGCCATCAGCGGCATGAAGTACGGAGATAAGGATTTCTTTGTGAACGATTCCTTCAGCGACAGCCTGACCTTTCAGGCCGCGTTGCTGGGAGAACTGGGACGGCGCTGGACAGTGCCCATCCGGGATGAGATCGGGCGCTGCGAGCGGGCCGCGCAATATGTCGGCCGCCTTGCGTGGGAGCTCTCCCTTGCGGCGGGAGATAAGAACGATACGTCCGCGGAATCCGCCCGCACCCAGTTCTACTTTACCATCGACCAGCCGTTCCGGCTTTGGCTGCAGAGCATTGACCCCGAAACGGACAAGCTGGACGAAAAAGCCGATGAATGGCAGGAGAAAGCCCGCAAACTGGCCGCAGAGCTGGGCCGCCAGATGGTGGAGCGGGCCGGAAATGCCGCCTTTGTGGGCCATAGGGTCGAGGTGAAAACAGGCGGTAAAAAGGACGAAAAGAAAACCGTTCTGTATACGGCCCCCAAGGCCTACAATAGCTTCCTGTACAATCTGCGGAAGCTCTACCCGAAGAAAGAAGGAGGAACAGCATGATAACGGATGCGATCCATGATTATGTGGCCGGACAGCTGAGCAGGCTGTGGAGCCTGCCCAAACCCCAGCGGCGTGCCCGGCTGGCAGAGCTGCGCCGGGGCGTTGGGCATCAGCCCGGCGACCTGCCGGCGCTGTGGGGCAGCTTCCTGCAGGAACTGCCCAAAGAGCTCTGGGGCAGGGAAACGGCGGCAGGAGAGTGCCGGGAACCATCGGAAGCCGAGTGGGCGGTCTACCTTGCCCTGACTCTTTACGCCCTGCACCAGCAGGGAGAAGAGAACGTTTCCATAAATGAAAAGGGCTGCACGCTGGGCAGGGCGGTGCGCCTGCTGGCCCAGAATTCCGCAGCTGCCGCGCAGGACTGGACCGAGAGCAGCGTCCTACGCCGGTTCAACGCACTGGCCACAGCGGATTCCATGCCCGAGGTGTCCCACTACCTCCGGGGGATGGTGCAGCTGTTCCGGGGAAATGAACCGAAGCTGAAACTGGATTACCCCCGGCTGGCTGTGGAGCTGTACCGGTTCCAGCTCCCGGATCAGGCAGCCAATGTCCGCCTGCAGTGGGGCCGGGACCTCTACCGGATGAATGCCGACACACCTGAAACCGAAGAAAAGGAGAATTGAAATGGATACCAAGCGTCTGTATGTTGATTTTCATGTGCTGCAAACGGTGCCGCCCAGCTGTGTGAACCGCGACGATACCGGCAGCCCCAAGACGGCTGTCTATGGCGGTGCCACCCGCGCCCGGGTATCCTCTCAGGCGTGGAAGCACGCGATCCGCAAAATGTTTGCCGAAGAAATGGCCGACATGGTCGAGACCGGAAAACGTACCCTGAAAGCAACTGACCTTGTGGTCGGGGAACTGGCCGCACTGGCTCCTGAACTGGACGATGCCAGACTGAAAAAGGATGCAAAAAAGGCACTGGAAAATGCAGGCATCAAGCTGAAAGACGACAACAACGCCGCCCTGCTCTTTTTGAGCACGGCCCAGGCCCGGGCGCTGGCCCGGCTGGCCGCCGAGGACTGCGAGGAGAAAGATGACTACAAAAAGGCCCTGAAGGAGAACCCTTCGGTGGATATGGCTCTGTTTGGCCGGATGGTCGCCAGCGATCCTTCCCTGAATTACGATGCCGCCGCTCAGGTGGCCCACAGCATCTCCACCCATGCCGTACAGAACGAGTTCGATTACTTCACCGCTGTGGATGACTGTGCCCCGGAGGATTCGGCAGGCGCGGGCCATCTGGGCACGGTGGAGTACAACTCTTCCACCCTGTATCGCTATGCCACCGTCAACATGGTGGAACTGGTGCACCTGCTGGGGGCTGAAAAGGCAGCCCAGGCTGTCCGGGTGTTCGGCGAAGCCTTCATCCGCTCCATGCCCACCGGAAAGCAGAACAGCTTTGCCAACCGCACCCTGCCGGATGCTGTCTATGTCACCCTGCGGGAGGATCAGCCTGTGAACCTCTGCGGTGCCTTTGAAAAGCCGGTGCGCAAGAGCCCCGAGGGCTATGCGGAACCCTCCAAGACGGCGCTGAAGCAATACGCGCAGCAGGTGTATGCCTGCTATGCGGATGCCCCGGCCCAGAGCTTTGCTGTGGGCATCGGGCTGGACGAGCTGGCCCCGGCCATGCCCCTGAACCAGATGCTCACCGCGCTGGAACGTGCCGTAAAGGAGAAGCTGCCCGGAAATGAGGTGTGACCATGGCAACTCTGTTGCTTCGGCTGGCCGCGCCCCTGCAATCGTGGGGTGCGGATTCCAAATTTGAGACCCGTAAAACGAACCGGGAACCCACAAAAAGCGGTGTCATTGGCCTGTTGGCGGCGGCTCTGGGCCTGCGCCGGGACGATGCCGCAGGCCTTGCCCGGCTGAACGGCCTGCACTTTGCCGTCCGTGCTGACCGGGAGGGCAGCCTGCTGGTGGATTTCCACACAGCCAATCGGGAAGAGGATCGGAAAAAAGGCAAGGCTCCCTATGTGACCTACCGCCATTACCTGCAGGATGCGGTCTTTCTGGTGGGGCTGGAAAGCGAGGACACCGCCCTGTTACAGGAGCTGGAAACGGCCCTGAAACATCCGGTCTACCCGCTGTATCTGGGGCGGCGTTCCTGCCCGCCCACCCTGCCGCTCTTCCTTGGCATCCGGGCCGGGAAACTGCTGGATACCCTGCGGGCAGAACCGCTGCTGGTGAAACAGAGGAATGGGGCCCCCTTGCGCATCGTGGCAGACACGGACCCGGCGGATGCTGCTGCCGTGCCCCGGCGTGATCTGGCGGTGTCGTTCAGTCCCATCCACCGGCAGTACGGCTTCCGCCCGGTGCGGGAGTGGAACATAAACCCGCCGGAAATGCCCGGCGCGACCGAACATGACGCAATGGCAGAATTGAGGTGAGAAATCATGTATCTATCCCGCGCAGAACTTGACCCGACCCGCCGTGAGACCATGGTGGCGCTGATCTCGCCCCAGAAATTCCATGGTGCGGTGGAAAACGCTTTTCCCGGTGCGCGCCGCCGCAGGCTGTGGCGGCTGGATCAGCTGGGAGAAAAACTGTACCTGCTCCTGCTCAGTGAGGAACGGCCGGACCTGACCGCTCTGTGTGCGCAGTTCGGCACCGGTGCGCCCCCGGAGACCCGGCCCTATGACCCGCTGCTGGAACGGGTGACAGCGGGCAGCTGCTGGCAGTTCCGCCTGACTGCCAACCCCACCCGCAGCAAAAAAGACTCTGCCGACCATACGGCCCGGGGAACCCTGAAACCCTGCTATCTCGAGGTGGAGCAGGAGGAATGGCTGTGGGCGCAGGCCGCAAAGCACGGCTTTGCCGTCTCGGAGGGGTCCTTCGCAGTGACCCGGAAGCAGACCTATCACTTCAAGAAAAACGGCACCCGGCCCGTCACCCTGCTGGCTGTGACCTACGAGGGCATTCTGCAGGTGACGGACCCGGAGGCCTTCAAGGCCCTGCTGTGTGAGGGCGTTGGCCGGGGCAAGGCCTATGGCCTTGGCCTGATGACCATCATCCACAGGGGAGGAGACCATGGCTGAGATGCCGGGCTTTTCCCCGCCCATGCGGGGGTGATCCTCCCACACCCACCCGCACACCGGTGGTGAATCACTTTTCCCCGCCCATGCGGGGGTGATCCCACGGTGCTGGGGATAAAGATGCGGGTCCGCCGCTTTTCCCCGCCCATGCGGGGGTGATCCCTACTTTGGTATGTGTGACAATGTGGAAGTCACCTTTTCCCCGCCCGCGCGGGGGTGATCCCTACAAGGGCTACCACATCGCAAATTTCAACGACTTTTCCCCGCCCATGCGGGGGTGATCCTAACCCCCGGCGCAATGACGAGGCCGCAAAGGACTTTTCCCCGCCCACGCGGGGGTGATCCTGGAAAAAACGCTCATGTGGAGACCTCCAAATCCTTTTCCCCGCCCACGCGGGGGTGATCCCAAGCGGAAATCTATCCGCTCACAGGTGAGTAACTTTTCCCCGCCCATGCGGGGGTGATCCTGAATCGGAACTGCCGCCGTAAAACAGAAAAGGCTTTTCCCCGCCCATGCGGGGGTGATCCCTGGTACGAGTGATTTGTGTCTTCGACCGCTAACTTTTCCCCGCCTACGCGGGGGTAATCCCGAGGGCATGGCCCCGGACGAGTTCGCGGAGTACTTTTCCCCGCCTACGCGGGGGTGATCCCATGGTTCATCGCTCCTTTCATCATCAAACAGTCTTTTCCCCGCCTACGCGGGGGTGATCCCATACCCGGCCCCCAGCTAGGGGCCGAGATAGACTTTTCCCCGCCTACGCGGGGGTGATCCAACTCTTCCATGTTTGCGTTCTCATTGTTGAAACTTTTCCCCGCCTACGCGGGGGTGATCCCTGACAAGGGGGCAATCTCTTTGCAAACCAAGTCTTTTCCCCGCCTACGCGGGGGTGATCCCCATGAGGCCATTGAACGTCTTACCAGTGTGACCTTTTCCCCGCCTACGCGGGGGTGATCCTAGTCCTGCATGGTCAGGCCGGTCTGTCTGAGCCTTTTCCCCGCCTACGCGGGGGTGATCCCTGTCGCGGCTCATCAGCGGCACACAAGCCTTTCTTTTCCCCGCCTACGCGGGGGTGATCCGCGGGCCGAAAAGACTTTCAAGAGGTCTGGGCACTTTTCCCCGCCTACGCGGGGGTGATCCCAGCCCGTAAGCGTGGAGCTGTCCGCCAGTTCACTTTTCCCCGCCTACGCGGGGGTGATCCTAGCACAATGGGAAGAAAAAAGCAAGCCACGGGCTTTTCCCCGCCCATGCGGGGGTGATCCCATGCAGGGCGGCTCTACGCCTTGCTGTGCAGGCTTTTCCCCGCCCACGCGGGGGTGATCCCGGTAAACATATTTCCGGTAAAAGATTTTCCGCCTTTTCCCCGCCTACGCGGGGGTGATCCCCAGTTCGTGAACTCCTGCCCGGTGCAGTCATACTTTTCCCCGCCCACGCGGGGGTGATCCTGAGACCTTCGACGTTCGGAACAATGCGACGGCCTTTTCCCCGCCCATGCGGGGGTGATCCCTACCAGCAGCCCGGCTCTGCCATTGACTACCCCTTTTCCCCGCCCATGCGGGGGTGATCCGGTGTCGTTGTCGCTGTCGGTGTCATACTCGCCCTTTTCCCCGCCCATGCGGGGGTGATCCCCACAGCATCGATATGACACGCTACGCCATGGATTTTTCCCCGCCCACGCGGGGGTGATCCTGCGCTCCCATGTGCCGCCGATAAAGCTTGCCGCTTTTCCCCGCCCATGCGGGGGTGATCCCGATGCGGTCGATGCGGGGGAGAGACGGGTCGGCTTTTCCCTGCCCACGCGGGGGTGATCCCTGAGCTAAACCTGCATAATAGAGGTCTGGTTTCTTTTCCCCGCCTACGCGGGGGTTCCACATTGACAACCCTGCGCAAAAAGCAGATAATAGGTTTATCTTGAATGCAGAGCGAGGGAAAGTATATGCTGTATTTTGAAAACGATTACTGCGAGGGTGCCCATCCGGCAATCTTACAGAAGCTGGTGGAGACCAACTTTGAAAAGGTCTCCGGCTACGGCACCGATCCCTATTGCGCCAGTGCGCGGGAGAAGATCCGCGCGGCGTGCGGCGCACCGGATGCCGATGTCTGGTTCATTTCGGGCGGCACCCAGAGCAACGCCATCGTCATTGCATCGATGCTGCGCCGCTGGGAGGGTGTGCTGGCCGCATCCACCGGCCATGTGGCCGCTCACGAGGCCGGTGCCATCGAGTTCACGGGCCACAAGGTCATCGGCCTGCCGCACACCAACGGCAAGCTGGATGCCGGGACGGTTGAGGACTGGTGCAGGACCTTCTATGCCGATGGCAATGTGGACCACCTCGTGTTCCCGGGCATGGTGTACATCTCCCACCCGTCGGAGTACGGCACCCTGTACACCAAGGCAGAGCTGGAAGCGCTGTCCGCTGTCTGCCATAAGTACCACATGCCGCTGTTTATGGACGGTGCCCGTCTGGGCTATGGTCTGGCCGCCGAGGGCACCGATGTGACGCTGGCCGATGTGGCCCGCCTGACCGATGTGTTCTACATCGGCGGCACCAAGGTGGGTGCGCTCTGCGGCGAGGCAGTTGTGTTCCCCCACGGCGCACCGGCTCACTTTATGACCATGGTCAAGCAGCAGGGCGCTCTGCTGGCAAAGGGCCGTCTGCTGGGCATCCAGTTCGATGTGCTGTTCACCGATGACCTGTACCAGACCATCAGCAAAAATGCCATTGAGACCGCCGCCGTGCTCAAGAAGGGACTGGCCGAAAAGGACTATTCGTTCTTCATGGATTCGCCCACGAATCAGGTGTTCATCGTGTTGTCCAACGAGCAGCTGGCCGCGCTGGAAGGCAAGGCCAAGTTCGGCTTCTGGGAGAAGTACGATGATACCCACACCGTTGTCCGCATTGCCACCAGCTGGGCCACCCGGATGGAAGAGGTGGAGCAGCTGCTGGAGCTGATGTAAGGGCACACCTGCCAAATGGCGGTGCATCTCTTTGTGCAGGATGCAGATTGTATTTCCTGCGCGGATATGTTATTCTTAACTGGATAAAGACTGCACTTTGTGTACCGTGGAAGGATGGTTTGTATTATGGGCTTTTTTGACAAGCTTTTTGGCGGCAAGGCCGCATCCGAGACGAAATTTTCCGGCCAGAAGATGACGGTCATGCTTCCCATTGACGGCAAGGTGATCCCGCTGGAGCAGCTGCCTGACGAGACTTTTGCCTCTGCGATCCTGGGCCCCGGCTGCGGCGTGGAGCCCACCGGCGACACCGTTTATGCTCCCTTTGACGGCACCGTTACGCAGGTGCCCGAAAGCCTGCACGCCGTTGGTATGATGAGCGATGACGGCATTGAGCTGCTGATCCATGTCGGCATGGACACGGTGGAGATGAAGGGACAGGGCTTTACCTCCCTGACCAAAGAAGGGGCCAAGGTCAAGGCCGGCACCCCGCTGCTGAAGGTGGATCTGGAAGCCATCCGCGCCGCAGGCCACCCCACTGCAACGGCTCTCATCGTGACCAACAGTGATGACCTGCCGGAGATCAGTGTTGTTGCAAACGGCGATGCTGCCGCTGGCACGCCGGTGTTCAAGTTCAAGAAATAAGTAAGCAGATCCCCCGGAGGCAGAGTGCTTTCGGGGGATTTTTGCGGAGAAAAGTCGTACTTATTTGCAAAAAATGCTGGATTTTGCGCGATTTTCTCTTGCATTGCAGGGGGAGTTGTGCTAGAGTAGGCAAAGTGTGAGCCAAAAACCGGTACTGTGAGAGGAAAAGTATATGGAAACAAAAAAGAAGCACGAATTATCCCTTGCAAAACGCATGGCGATCTCTCTGGTCTGCGGCCTGGTGGCCGGTCTGGCCTTTATGTTCCTGCGGGAGCATCTGAACGCCAGCGGTCAGGCACAGACCTGGACCACCATCAACAACCTGCTGTTCCAGGATATCACCGCCGAGGGCGCTGAGCGTTCCTTTGGCATCTTCTACATCATCGGCCAGCTCTTCATCAAGGCGCTGCAGCTGGTGATCATCCCCATGGTCTTTACCTCCATTTCGCTGGCCATCGGCAGCATTGCAGACACCCGCACCATGGGCCGCATTTCCGCAAAGACCCTGTTCTGGTTCCTGCTGTGCTCCTTCCTGGCGCTGCTGCTGGCAGGCTGTGTGGGCTACGGCACCTACTCCGTTGGCCTGTTCAACACCCACATCGAGGGTCTGGCAGAAGCCAGCGGTTCCACCGGTTCCAACCCCCTGAACGTGGTGCTGAACATCATCCCCTCCAACATCATCACTGCCTTTGGCAGCAATGGCGCTGTGCTTTCCAGCGTGTTCCTGGCAGTGGCCATCGGCCTGAGCATGAACACCCTGGGCGAGAGCCGCACCGCGACCCTGCGCCGCCTGCTGGGCGAGGTCAACGATGTGGTGGTCGTGTTCCTGAACTTCATCGTCAGCAACTTTGCCCCCTTTGCAGTCTTTGTGCTGCTGACCCGTACCTTCGCCATCTACGGCATCGATTACCTTAAGCCCGCGCTGGTCTATGTGGTGGTCACGGTGGTCCTGCTGCTGGCCTTTCTGATCATTGCCTACCCGCTGGTCATTGCACTGGGTGCCAAGCTGGACCCTTTCACCTTCATCCGCAAGATCGCCAACGTGGCAGTGTTTGGCTTTTCCACCTCCTCCAGCGCCGCCACCCTGCCCCTGAACATCAAGGTGTGCGAGGAAGAGTTCGGCGTGGATGAGAGCATCGCTTCCTTCGTCCTGCCGCTGGGCATGACCATCAACATGGACGGCACCGCCATCATGCAGGTTATTGCCACCGTGTTCATTGCAGGCTGTGCCGGTTACACCGTCACCCCCGGCCAGCTGGTCGTGGTCGCCCTGCTGGCCCTGCTGGCATCTGTGGGCACCCCCGCCGCTCCCGGCGCTGGGGCTGTCATCCTGTTTACCATCCTGTCCGGTATGGGCTTCGTCAACGACGGCGCTCTGCTGGCCTACTCCCTGATCCTGGCCATCAACCGCCCCATCGAGATGCTGGTCACCTCCCTGAACGTGGTGGGTGATGCAGTTGCCAGCATCTGCGTTGCCAAAAGCGAGGGCCTGCTGAACGAGGAGACCTTCAATAAGTAACAATACGCCGTAACAGGCGCAGCAAAAACTCCCATGCACAGCATCTTCCGATGTGAGCATGGGAGTTTTTTGTGCGGTAGTATTTGTGGGAAGAGTGTGGTATACTCGGCTCAGTTCAACAACTCGGAAGTTGTGAAGGCAAATAAAGCGGATACTACAATACAAGTACCAAGGAGGAATATGAGAATGTCGAAAGATGAGTATTTGATAACCGATGCGCCCCTCAAAGCGTTGACGGTTTTTGCAATGCCGATGATTCTTGGGAGTTTTTTTCAGCAAATATACAATATGGCCGACTCCATTATTGTCGGCCAGTTTGTTGGTTCTTCTGCACTTGCAGCTGTCGGTGCCTGTGCAGCATTGACCAATGTGTTTATTTGTGTGGCACTGGGAGCCGGCGTAGGTGCCGGTGTGCTGGTGAGCCGCTATTTCGGTGCCAAAGAATATGGCAAAATGAAAACCATTGTGTCAACGTCCTTGCTCAGCTTTTTGATTCTGAGCATTGTCCTTGGCGTTTTTGGCTTATGCTTTTCCCTCCCGATGATGCGGGGCTTGCAAACCCCTGCCGACATACTGGATGATGCAGTACTGTATCTGCGGGTCTATTTTGCGGGCTTTCCGTTCTTGTTTATGTATAACATTCTCTCCAACATGTTCACCTCCATCGGTGAATCAAGAATTCCCTTGGCACTCCTGATTTTTTCTTCTGTCCTGAATATTTTTATGGACCTTTGGATGGTTGCTGGGCTTGGTCTGGGCGTGTTCGGTGCCGCTCTTGCAACCTTGATTGCCCAAGGCATTTCCGCCGTATTTTCCTTTCTGATTTTTCTTCATCGGATGCGGCGATACGAGAGCCCATTTCAACGATTTGACTGGCAGGGGCTGCAATCCATGCTGCAAATTGCCGTGCCGTCGATTCTTCAGCAGTCTACGGTGTCCATCGGTATGCTGATTGTGCAGGCAGTTGTAAATCCATTCGGCACACAGGCGCTGGCAGGCTATTCGGCGACGATGCGAGTAGAGAATGTGTTCTCTTTGATTTTTGTCTCCATCGGCAATGCGGTTTCGCCGTTTGTTTCCCAAAACCTTGGCGCAGGCAAGCCCCAACGCATCAAAAAAGGGTACCACGCTGCACTGGTGCTGGATCTGTGCTTTGCAGCCATTGCGTTTGTGGTCATTGAAGCGCTGCACACGCAGATTTCCTCGCTGTTCTTGGGAAAAGACGGAACGGCGTTGGCCTATCAGGTGTCTGGTGATTATATGAGATGGCTTGGTTACTTTTTCATCTTCATGGGTATCAAGATGGCAACCGATGGAGTCCTTCGCGGTCTCGGAATTATGCGTCCGTTCCTCGTTGCAAACATGGTGAACCTTGCGATTCGTCTGTCCGTTGCCCTGATCTGTGCACCGCGTTTCGGCATTGCCTTTGTCTGGCTTGCTGTACCAGCTGGTTGGCTTGCAAACTTTTTAATCTCCTATGTGGCTCTCAGGAGATCATGGCCGACTGATAAAATGGCATCAACCAGATAACTTCGCGTTTGTGGAGCGAAGCAGAACAATGAAAGCCCCAGTGGGGCTTTTAAGCGACAGAACGGTCTTGCGTAGCAAGATGGAGGGGCTTTGCCCCGACAAGTTCCAGTTTGCCGTACTCGGTTCCAGCAGGTTTTGGGGCAGACGCTCTCCAACAAGAGCACTATCGAAGTCCAACAAATGTCCGAACGCTGACCCCGAACAGCAACGACCAAAGGCAGGGTATCATCATGGCGATGGCATCCTGCCTTTGGTGCTATATCCGCCTGTTCTTTCATGGAAGAGTGTGGTATACTCGTCTTGGTTCAATAAATCGGAATTTTCTCAGGAGGCTATAAAAATATGATTGGAAGAATTTATCATGTTGGATTGACCGTTTCTGATTTGGATCGCTCGATTGCTTTCTACAGAGACATCCTTGGACTTGAATTTCAAGGAGAAATTTTTATGGAAGGCGAAGAAACAGATAAAATGTTTCGCAAGTCGAATTGCAAAGCAAGGGTCGCTTATTTGAACGGTTCTAAGGCTATTGAAACGCCACCGGTCGAGCTGATTCAGTTCGTAGATAGCGAGATCCATAAAGAACAATCAGACTTGTTTACGACATCCATCTCGGAAGTATGTTTCTATACGGATGACATTGATTCTGTCTATAATATCCTTATCGAAAATCATGTGGAGTGCTTATCTGAACCGCAGTATTTCGACTTTAGAGCAAATGGATTTGGGGAGAGCCGAGCTTTTTATTTCAGAGACCCGGATGGCATTATCCTTGAAATGATGCAGCCTCTTTGATAAAAAATTATAGGTATAGGAAATTGCCAACTTCGCGTTTGTGGAGCAAAGTGGAACAATAAAAGAGCAGTGCTTCCGGTGGGTGGACCCATTGGAGAGCACTGCTCTTTCTTTGTGGGAAAATTCAGCTGGCAGGAGCGTTACAGTGTGCCGTAGGGTGCAATGCCGATCATGTACTCAACGCCAATGGCGACCAGAACGACCAATGTGGAGATGATGAAGCCGTGCAGCATGGGCTTTGCGCCGGAACGGCAGAGCGATTTGAAGTTCGTGTTCAGACCAATGGCCGCCAGGGCCGCGACCATCAGAAACTTGCTGATGGTCTTCAGGCCGGAAACCAGCCCGGCGGGCAGAAGGCCCAGACTGGTCAGCAGGGACATGGCAAGGAACGCAAGGATGAACCAGGGGAAAATGGAACGGATGCGCACCTTGACACCGTTGGCCTGGGCACTCTCTTTCTTTTTTAGGTGCAGGTTGATGGCGGCAAAGACCAGAACAGCCGGAATGATCGCCAGCGTGCGGGTCAGCTTGACCATCGTTGCAAAGTCACCGGCTGCTTCACTGAAAGCGTAGCCGGTGGCTACAACGCTGGAGGTATCGTTGACCGCGGTACCGGCCCAGAGACCGAATGCGGCATCGGAAAGTCCAAGCCACCGGCCAAGGAGCGGGAACACAACGATCATCACCGTATCGAACAGGAAGGTGGCGGACATACCGTAGGCGATGTCCATGTCATCGGCCTCGATCACCGGTGCAATGGCGGCAATGGCAGAGCCGCCGCAGATGCCGGTTCCAGCGTTGATCAGGCTGCTGGTTTTCCAGTTGAGCCCGAGCGCTTTGCCGATCAGCGCGCCCAGTCCAAAGCAGGTGGCCAGGGTGAAGAGCATGACCGTCAGCGAAAAACGGCCCACGGTCAGCACGGTGCGGATGTTCAGGCTGGCACCCAGAAGGACGATGGCGAATTTCAGGACCTTCTTAGAGGTGAATTTGATGCCCGGCGCGGTTGTTTTGTTGGGCTGGAAAAACGCATTGATGGCCATGCCGATAAACAGGGCGATGACCGATGCGCCAATGAGGTGGAGCCCGGCGCTGCTTTCCAGCGTTTCCAGCCACTTGGCGATGCAGGCGATGCCCAGTGCCAGCGCGGCTCCGGGGATCAGGGCGGTGATCTTCTTTGACATTCGTTGGGGTTCCTTTCTTTTGCATGTTATACGGAAATAAAAACAAGCGAAAACCACCGGCAGAACCGGTGGTTTATTGCTGGAGAAAAGGGTGCTCAGAACGAGCCGCCGGAGGAGCCGCCAAAGCCGTCGCTGTCCACGGAGGAGCCGCCGGAGCTGCTGCTCTCCTCGTGGGGCGGGTCGTAGACCTGCACACGGTCGGTGTGGGTGTAGTTGTCCACCTGCACCCGCAGCTTTAAGCCTGCGCCGATGTAATCGTTGGCCTCGGTCTTGAGCCGGGCTGTTTTCATCTGGCTGTACAGCACGCCGCAGACGATACCGGCAATGATCATGGGCACACCGATGACGATGAGGAGCAGGATGGGCCAACCGCTGGTGTCGTTGTCAACATCCAGAGGTTCGCCGTGCTCGGCGTAGAAATCCAGCGTGTCGGCGCACATGGAGAGGTACTCGGAGGCGGCCTCGGCCCAGTCGTCGTCCGAGAGATAGGGGACAACAGTATCTTCGATCTGCTCGATGCGGTAATCGGTAAAGGCTGTCACGCCGCCGCCGTAGGTGATGGTGACATACTTGCGGGAGCCGACTGCCAGCAGGAAAAGGATGCCGCTCTGTTCAGGGCCGCTGCCCAGACCGTTGGCAAGGTAGTAATCTTTGGCGTACTGGCGCTGGTCGGTGTCGCCGATGCTGTCCACCACCAGAAAATACACGTCGCAGTCGTGGCCGTTGCTGGCGGCTTCGGCGGAAGCTTCCAGCTGGCTGTAAGTATCCGCATCGAACAGGCCCATCTCGTCCCGCACCAGCGGTGCGGCGGCAAAGGCGGGGATGCTCAGGCAGAGCGCCAGCACCAGAGCGGCCAGCAGGGCGGCAAAGCGTTTTGCAGTGTGTTTCATTCTGCCACCCCCTTATAACAACAGCAGGAACGCCAGCACTGCCATCAGGGGCAGGCTGATGCCCGCAAACCACGCGGCCACCCGGCTCTTGTCCACCGGCAGGTCACCGATGAGCCGCCCGGTCTGCCCATTCATGGCGAACAGGAAGTCCTTGTCCTTCCACCGGGTGTGGAGCATCCAGACCGGCAGCAGGGCGTAGTGGGCGTGGGTCATATCCACGTTGATGTTCTCGGAAATGGGGTGGATCTCGCTGTAGCCGCCGGTGGTGGCGTGGAGCGCATCGGCCGTGGAGTTGTACATCCGGCGGTAGGCGCGCTCGGCACAGGCATCGGCATCCTCGTCATACCGGTCGGCCAGATAGCCGGGCAGGTAGGCCGTGGAGAAGGGCTTCAGGTCACCGTAATCAAAGGGCTCAATGGCATCCATGTGGGTGTTGGGCATCTTGCTGGAGCCATCCACCGGCACCTTGGCAAAGGCGGCCGAGCCCTCGCGGCGCACATCGTAGTGCTGGGTGGTGGTCACCATGTAATCACCCTCGCGGTGGCTCTCGGAGTTCTGGCCCTCGTACCGGCCGCGTGCATCGGCCTTGGCATCGTAGAGCCAGAAGGGGACATATACGCCCTGGATCTCTGCGATGTGGTTCTGGCTCTTGAACGCCTTGGGCAGGAAGGCCTTGCCCTTGTAATATCTGGTCAGCTGGGCAATGGCGGCCTTTTTGTCCAGCTTGAAGGGCAGGATGTATTCCGGCTTCAGCTTGCCGGAGAGCTTGCCGCCCAGCACTGTGGGGTTGCCGCAGTAGGGGCAGGTGGTGGCGGCGGTGGTCTCGTCACAGACCAGCTCGGCCCCGCAGGTGGGGCAGGAGTAGCTGTTCAGGCCCTCCGCCTCGGCTTCGCTCCACACCGGGCTGTCCTGCCGGGGCAGGCGGGCGGCTTTTTTGGCATCGCCCTCGGCGGCAGTGTCGGCAGCGGCCTGCTTTTTGGCGTAGCGGGCCTCGATGTCCTTTACGTCGTAGGCCGAGCCGCAGTAATCGCAGACCAGCTTGCCGCTGGCACCATCATAGTGCAGGGGGCCGGTACAGGCCGGGCACTGATAATTCGTTGTCTTTTCAGCCATGCGTCAGACCCCTCTCAGGCCCCAAAGGGCTTGCCGCACTCGGGGCAGAACTTGGGCGGGTTGGCCGGGTCGGCGGGTACAAAGCCGCAGTTGGCGCACTTGGCGGCGGGCCGGGGTCTGCCGCACTCCGAGCAGAATTTGCCGCTGTTCTTTGCACCGCAGCTGCACACCCAGACAGCCGGGGCTTCGGGCCGGGGCTTGCCGCATTCGGCACAGAACTTGCCCGTGTTGCCGGTGTGGCCGCAGCTGCAGGTCCAGCCAGCGGCCGGTGCGGCCTGAGGCTGCGCGGCGGTCTGCTGGCCGCCCATCTGGTAGAGATCCCGGGCGTTGACACCGCCCGCTGCAGCGGCCTGGTTCATCCCCATAAAGGCCATGGCAGGACCGGCGGCGGTGTTGGAGGCGGCAGCCTGCATGGCGGCGGCCTGTGCGCCCACCAGATGCGCGGCGGCGCGGGTGGGGTCCATAAAGGCCGCACTGCGCTGCAGCTCCTTGATCATCTGCTCGTCCTCTTCGCTGGCCTTGACACCGGAAACGCCCAGAGAGACGATCTCGATGCCGCGCAGCCTGCTCCACTTGGCACTCAGCTCCTGATTCAGGGCCTCGGCCAGCTCGGCGGTGTGGCCGGGCAGGGCGGAGTAGCGGATGCCCTGCTCGCTGATCCGGGCAAAGGCGGGCTGCAGGGCGGTCATTAGCTCGGTCTTGAGCTGGCTGTCCAGCGCGTCGCGGGTGTAGGCGTTTTCCACATTGCCGCAGACATTGGTGTAAAACAGGATGGGGTTGACCACCCGGTAGCTGTACTCGCCGAAGCACCGGATGCCGATGTCAATGTCGATGCCGGCGCGCTGGTCCACCACCCGGAAAGGCACCGGGTTGGGGGTGCCGTACTTGTTGCCGGTGAGCTCCCGGGTATTGATATAGTAGATGCGCTGGTCGGAACCGGCCTGCCCGCCAAAGCTGAACCGCTTGCCCAGCTCGGCAAACACACTGTCGATGTTCTTCAGCCCGCCGCTGAGCAGGGAGGGCTGGGTGCCGGTGCTGTAGGTGTACTCGCCGGGCTCAGCGCAGAGGTCCACCACCTTGCCCTGCTCCACGATCAGCACGCACTGGCCGTCGGCCACGGCGATCACAGAGCCATCCGAGATGACGTTCTCGCTGCCGTGCCGGTTGGCGGAGCGGCCATTGGTCCGTTTCTGGCCCTTGACAGCCAGCACCTCCGCAGGCAGAGCGTCACAATAAAAATATTCCTTCCACTGGTCGCCCATCACGCCGGATGCCGCGCCCATGGCTGCTTTGATGAGACCCATAACTTCAATCTCCTTTTGTGCCGGGCAGTGCCCCAAAGCGGGGAATGGCTCCCCCGGGCGCTGCGAAATTCGGGACAAGTATAACATAATCCGGGAAATTGTAAAAGCGATTTGGCAAAAAGGCAGCAAAAAGGCGAAAGAAAAACTTATTCTTGCTTTTTTGCCCCGGCGGGTGTACAATACCCTACGAAAAACAAAACACAGGGGAGCTCGTGAGGCGGGCTGAGAGGAAGTAACCAAACTTCGACCCTTGACCTGATGCGGATAATGCCGCCGTAGGAAGTCATAGGAAAATGATTTTTTGCAGGAGGCACCGCTGTGGTGTCTCCTGTTTTTTGTTGCCGCAAGCCGCCGCAACGGGCGGCTCCGGGCTGAGGGGGAGCGCCCTGAGCCTTGAAATAACTGCGATGGGAAGCCGTGTTCCGGCGTGAGAGGAGGCCAGCAAGCCTCGACCGCTTTTTGAGAAAGAGGAGTTTCCAATGAAAAAATTCTCTGTGAAAAAGCTGGCTCTCGCTGGAATGTTCTGCGCCCTGTGCGTGGTGGGCAGTGTGTTCAGCTTCCCGATGTTCGGCAGCAAGTGTGCCCCCGTGCAGCACATGGTCAATGTGCTCTGCGCCGTGCTGCTGGGCCCCTGGTGGGGCGTGGGCGTGGCCTTTGTGGCCTCGCTGCTCCGCAATATCCTGGGTCTGGGCAGCCTGATGGCCTTCCCGGGCAGCATGTTCGGTGCCCTGCTCTGCGGCCTGGTCTACGCAAAGACCAAAAACCTGATCGCCACCCTGGTGGGCGAGGTGTTCGGCACCAGCATTCTGGGCGGCCTGTGCGCTTACCCGGTGGCCATCTGCCTGATGGGCAAGAGCGCCGGTGACATCGCGTTCTATGCCTACATCGTGCCCTTCCTCATCTCCACCGCTGTGGGTGCGGTCATTGCGGGCGTGCTGGTGTACAGCCTGCAGCACTCCGGTGCCCTGCGCTCCATGCAGAGCAGCCTTTCCTGACGGGGGTGCGTCATGTTTGCAGAGCAGTTTGCCAATGTCCGCACCAAAAGCCCCCTGATCCATAATATCACCAACTACGTCACCGTGAACGACTGCGCCAACATGGTGCTGGCCTGCGGTGCTTCGCCCATTATGGCCGACGATGCCGCCGAGGTGGAGGACATCACCACCATCTGCGGCGGGCTGAACATCAACATCGGCACCCTGAACAGCCGCACCATTGAATCCATGCTCAAGGCAGGCAAAAAGGCCAATGCACTGGGCCACCCCGTGGTGCTGGACCCCGTGGGCGCGGGCGCTTCCGCCCTGCGCACCGGGACGGCCTACCGCCTGCTGGACGAGGTGCGGTTCACGGTCATCCGGGGCAACATCTCCGAGGTAAAGACGCTGGCTTCCGGCGCGGGCACCACCAAGGGCGTGGATGCCGATGTGGCCGACAAGGTCACCGAGGAAAATCTGGACGGCGCGGTGGCCTTTGCCAAGGCTTTTGCCGCAAAGACCGGTGCCGTTGTGGCCATTACCGGTGCCATTGACATCGTGGCCGATGGGGCAAAAGCCTACTGCATCCGCAACGGCCACCCAATGATGAGCGCCATCACCGGCACGGGCTGCCAGCTCTCTGCCCTGACGGCGGCCTTTATCACCGCCAACCCCAGCCAGCCGCTGGAGGCTGCGGCTGCCGCCGTCTGCGCCATGGGCCTTGCGGGCGAGATCGCCCATGCACGGCTGACCCCGCTGGACGGCAACGCTACCTACCGCAATTACATCATTGATGCCATTTACAATATGACTCCGGCTCAGCTGGAAGAGGGTGCCAAGTATGAAGTGCGCTGAAGAATATATGCGGCTCTACGCCGTCACCGACCGTGCCTGGGTGGGCGGTCAGACCCTCTATCAGCAGGTGGAGAGCGCCCTGAAGGGCGGCGTGACCTGTGTTCAGCTGCGGGAAAAGGAGCTGGACGAGGAAGCCTTCCTGAAGGAGGCGTTTGAGCTCCACGACCTGTGCAAAAAATACAATGTGCCCTTTTTCATCAACGATAACGTGGACATTGCCATCCGCTGCCACGCCGAGGGCATCCATGTGGGGCAGGAGGATATGGCCGCTGCTCAGGTGCGCCAGCGCGTGGGCGATGAGATGATGATCGGCGTATCCGTCCACAGCGTGGAGGAGGCCCTGGAGGCCGTCCGGCACGGTGCCGACTGTCTGGGCGTGGGTGCAGCCTTCTCTACCCACACCAAGGCAGACGTGGACGTTCTGCCCGAGGGCATGATGAAAGCCATCTGCGATGCCGTGGACATCCCCGTTGTGGCCATCGGCGGCATCCACAAGGAGAACCTGCTTCGGCTCAAGGGCACCGGCGTGAACGGTGTGGCCCTTGTCAGCGCGATCTTCGGCGCGGAGGACATCGAGGCCGAGTGCAGGGAGCTGAAGGCACTGGCGGAGCAGCTGTAAGGCGGCTCGCCCTCTCAGTCATCGCTGGCGCGATGCCAGCTCCCCCAAATGGGGAGCCAATTGCGCACAGAGGAAAGGCTGCGCAAAAACCTATTTCCGGTACGTTCAGCGCGCAAAGCGCTGTTCAAGATAAAAGAAACATTTGGAGGAAAGTACCATGCAGAACTACACCACACAGATGGACGCTGCCCGCAAGGGCATCGTCACGCCGGAAATGGAGATCGTGGCCAAAAAGGAATACCGCACCACGGAGGAGATCCGTCAGCTGGTGGCTGAGGGCAAGGTGGCCATTCCCGCCAACAAGCACCACACCTGCCTGAACCCCGAGGGCATCGGCTCCATGCTGCGCACCAAGATCAACGTGAACCTGGGCGTTTCCCGCGACTGCAAGGATTACAACGTGGAGATGGAAAAGGTGATGAGCGCCGTCAATATGGGCGCGGAAGCCATCATGGACCTGTCCAGCCACGGCAACACCCAGCCCTTCCGCCAGAAGCTGACCCACGAGTGCCCCGTGATGATCGGCACTGTGCCCGTGTACGATTCCGTCATCCACTATCAGCGCGACCTTGCCACCCTGACCGCGCAGGACTTCATCGACGTGGTGCGCCTGCACGCTGAGGACGGCGTGGACTTTGTCACCCTGCACTGCGGCATCACCCGCAAGACCATCGACCAGATCCGCACCCACAAGCGGAAGATGAACATCGTCAGCCGCGGCGGCTCTCTGGTGTTCGCCTGGATGAGCATGACCGGCAACGAGAACCCCTTCTACGAGCACTTTGACGAGATCTGTGAGATCTGCGCCGAGCACGACGTGACCATCTCGCTGGGCGATGCCTGCCGCCCCGGCTGCCTGGCCGATGCCACCGATGTCTGCCAGATCGAAGAGCTGGTGCGTCTGGGCGAGCTGACCAAGCGCGCCTGGGCACACAACGTGCAGGTCATGGTGGAGGGCCCGGGCCATGTGCCCCTGAATCAGGTGGCCGCCAACATGGAGGTGCAGAAGAGCATCTGCATGGGCGCTCCCTTCTATGTGCTGGGACCCCTCGTTACCGACATTGCCCCCGGTTATGACCACATCACGGCTGCCATCGGCGGTGCCGTTGCCGCCATGAGCGGTGCAGCCTTCCTGTGCTATGTCACCCCCGCCGAGCATCTGGCTCTGCCCAACGTGGACGATGTGAAGCAGGGCATCGTGGCCTCCAAGATCGCCGCCCATGCGGCCGATATCGCCAAGGGCATCCCCCATGCCCGGGATATCGACGACAAGATGGGCGATGCCCGCCGCGTGCTGGACTGGGATGCCCAGTTCGCCTGCGCTCTCGACCCCGAGACCGCCAAGGCCATCCGGGATGCCCGCCTGCCTGAGGATGACCACAGCGACACCTGCTCCATGTGCGGCAAGTTCTGCGCCGTCCGCAGCATGAACAAGGCACTGGCCGGGGAATACATCGACATCCTGTAACACAGCGTTTTCTTCCTTCTCAGCCGTCCGGTTTTGCTCGCCGGGCGGCTTTTTTGCGCATAGCAAAGCCCCGGGGCCTTGCGGTGCTCCGGGGCGGCTTTTTGGGGTATCTGGAGAAGTGGATTGTGTTAATTGGAAATAGAGCGCATCACCATGAAAATATAGGTGTCACTGCCAATCGTTTCGATTTGAGAGCTGAGAGCAACATTGTCAGTGATGTTAGCATTTGGATTTAGGCAGGCGTAGGCACCATAACCATAGAAAAGCTGTTGCGCAACGACGTAGTTCATCTGCTTCTGGAAATAGGGAGTACGGACGTTTTCGATTTTTGTGCAGAAAAGCTCAAAGGCAACGGAAGAACCGTTTGGTACAACAGCGTCACAAACGCCAGCAGGGTCATTGAACTCGGCGATGCTATCGATCAGTTCCTCGACATCAAATTCAGCCTTTTCTTCCTCTGCAAGTCCATTGTAGTAAACTTTTACTGCATTTGCGGCTTTTTGCGCATAGTTAGTGGTGTCATCCATGAACTCGACGGGATCACCCTCGACTTTATAGAAATCTTTGAAATTTTCCAGAATTTCCTTTTCACTGAGTGCCACCCCGCCAGAACAGCCTGCCAGCAGGGTCAGGGCCATCACGCCGGTCAGCACGAGGGCCAGAAGCTTGGAGAGACGTTTCATGTTGTATTCCTCCTCTTTTGAAATGGGTCAGAAAGGTGGCGTCCGAGGTGCAGCAGGTGTGATCGACCTGTGCGCTGATGTAATTATAAAAAAGAAAAAACGCCGTTGTAAATAGAACTTGTTTGAATTTGTGAAATCTTCTAAAATGAGCGAAGAAATTTGGGCGATATCCCAGTGAAAGGAATTTTTAATTTGTGTATTGTATGCCAAGGGTTGCACAGAAAGGGAGTTTTATTGTAAAATAAAAGACGAACGGAAACAGAACAACGGCGGGCGAATGTATGGCACGAGCCCGGAAGTGAGGAAATATTTATGGCAGATTCAAAGATAAAAGTGCTGGCTCTGGACTTGGACGGCACCCTGACCAATGACGAAAAGATCGTTCCCCCCCGCACCCGCGCGGCGCTGGATGCCGCCGCCGCACAGGGCGTGACCATCGTGCTGGCCTCCGGCCGCCCCACAGCGGGCATTCTGCCGCTGGCAAAGGAGCTGGGGCTGGACAAAAAGGGCGGCTGTGTGCTGGCCTACAACGGCGGCAAGATCGTGGACTGCGTGACCGGCGAGGCCCTGTATCAGGTGCAGCTGGGAGCGGAGTTCGTCCCGGAGCTCTGCGAATTTGCAGCCCGGCAGGATGTGGCCATCCTGACCTATAACAGCGAGGGCATCGTGTGTGAGCGGGATCAGGACGTGTGGGCAAACAAGGAGTGCTTTACCACAAAGCTGCCGATGCTCCATGTGGATGATCTGGCCTCCTATGTGGACTATCCGATCTGCAAAATGCTCATCACCCTTGACCCTGCCCGGCGGGATGCTGTCTGTGCCGCCGGAAAGGAGCAGTTTGCGGGCCGGATCGACCTGTACCCCTCCAGCCCCTTCTTCATCGAGGCCGTGCCGCTGGGCGTGGCAAAGGACAGGAGCCTTGCCGCCCTGCTGGAGCGGATGGGCCTGACCCGGGAGAACCTGATGGCCTGCGGCGACGGCCTGAACGACGGCTCCATGATCTCCTATGCCGGGGTGGGCGTTGCCATGCAGAATGCCGAGGATGCCGTCAAGGCTGTGGCCGATTACGTCACCGCCGCCGACAACAACCACGACGGCGTGGCTGAGGCCATCGAAAAATTTATCCTGAACTGAGAGGAACACAAACAACAATGCCACGCAATCTGGTTTTATTTGATCTGGAATGGAACATCGGCTATAAGCCGTACATCTTTAATTATCATGGCGTGCAGCAGACCTTCCGGGGCGAGATCATCGAGATCGGCGCGGTGAAGATCGACGAGGATGCCAACGTGCTGGATACCTTCTCCATCCACCTGCGGCCCCGCATTTTCCGCACCCTGCAGCACCACATCGCCAAGGTGACGGGCCTGACCCAGGCCGACCTGGACCGGGGCGAGCCCATCGTGCAGGGCCTGCGCCGCTTTATGCAGTGGTGCGGCCCGGATGCCGAGTTTGCCGAGTGGGGCATGGATGACGTGCCGGTGCTCAAGCAGAACCTTTTCCTCTGCAATCTGGACGAGAGCCGCCCCACCCAGTGGTATGATCTGCAGCAGATCTTCCTGCGGGAGCACCCCCGCAAGGAGGGCGAGGGCATGACGCTGGAAAGCGTTGTGACCCGGATGGGCATCCCGATGGAGCGCCCGTTCCACGATGCCCTGTCCGATACCCTTTACACCGCCGATGTCTGCCGCAAGCTTGACCTGCGGGCGGGTCTGGCGGCCTACCCCACCGAGGAGGAATCCCTGCGGGCAAGCCTCTGCCCCGCCCCCGGTGATTACCGGGACTTCCGGGTGTTCCGCGGCTATGTGGAGCAGTCCACCTGGCGCAGCGACCCAAAGATCATCACTGCCAGCTGCCCGGTGTGCGGCGGGGATCTGCAGCCGGACGATATCTGGCTGAAAAAGGGCAACAGCGGCTGGTATACTCTGTCTGTCTGCCCTGCCTGCGCCGGTACCGGCAATGAGGTTGGAAAGGGCGTGTTCCAGCGCTATAAGCTGGCCCGGCGGGACGGCCTGCACTGGAGCTTTGCCCGCTGCGTCCAGATCCCGGACGAAGCCGGGCTTGCCCGCTGGGAACGGATGCGCGCCCAGCAGATCGAGCGGATGCAGGCCCGGGCTGAGAAGGCCGCCGCTGAAGCCGACGGAAAAGCATAAAGATCCCCGCCCTGTGCAGGAAAGGCCCCCGCAGTCTCGTAGTATAGGTGATATGACAAAAAAAGCTCGTATTTTGTTCACGGGCGTGTCATAGAAACCGGATATACTAAAGAAAAATGAGAGGGAAGGAACACGCGGGATGGAAATGACGATGATAGGCTGGCTCCACCAGCTGGGAACGCTGGAATTCTGGAAGGCCCTGCTGGAAGGCTTTGGCGGCCTTGGCCCCATTGCGCCCGTGATCCTTGCGATGGTGGAATCCTTTTTTCCGCCGCTGCCGCTCATTGCCATTGTGGCGCTGAATGTTGCGGCCCACGGCGGGCTTCTGGGCTTTGTGTACAGCTGGGCCGGGGTGATGCTGGGCGGCACTGTGATGTTCCTGCTCTGGCGGCGTGTCGTCAAGCGTTTTTTCTGGAAATTTGCCCGCCGCTCGGCCAAGCTGCAAAAGGCGGAGCAATGGGTCAGCCGGTTCGACACCGCGTCCCTGTTCATGCTGTCGCTCCTGCCCTTTACGCCCTCGTCCTTTATGCACTTTGCCTTCGGCATCTCTGATTTTGACGAGAAGCGCTACCTTGTCACCATGCTGCTGGGCAAGGGCGTGATGGTGGCCATGATGGCCCTTTTCGGGCAGTCGCTGGTGTCCGCCATGAAGAACCCGTTCTACCTCGTGCTTGCCATCGCCATCTGGGCGGGAATGTACTTTGCCAGCAAGCACTTCTGTAAAAAGCACGAGATCGATTGAACCGGCGCAGAGCTGCCGCTGAAATGCCAGCGCCTGCGTTTTGCTTGACTTCTCCCCCCGGCCCGGCTATAATACAGATGTATCAGGAAAAATGCGTTTACCCGGGCAGAGTAGCGCAAAGATGAGCTGGACAGAGAGAACGGGCCGTTGGCTGGGAGCCTGTTTGCAGCAGCGTGTGTGAAGTGCGCCCGGACAGCACGCCGCGGGAAACCTGCTGGGGAGTATCGCGGCGCGGCAGCCGCCGTTATCGGCTTTGAGCGACAAACCGGAGTGGAACCGCGATTTTGAGAAAAGACCGCCTTCGATGCTGTGCTTTTGGCATGGCGTTGGGGCTGAGGCATCTTACAAAAACGAGCGGAAGGAGGGGGAGAGCATGAAACTGCTGATGCGGGATGAAGCGAAGGGAAGAGAGCATACGATTTTCGTTACCATTTTCTCGGCGCTGATGGTCATGCTGGCCATCGTGGTCATGCTGATGGCTTCGGCCACTGCAATCAGCGGCGTTACCCTCCAACTGGATAAGAACGCGGTGGACATCCTGGACAAGCAGGTGGAGAACCGTGCAGGCTACATTCAGGACCAGCTCCAGCAGGCACAGGAACTGACAGATCTTTCGACCTACATCAATGAGACCGCCCAGCAGATGCTGGACGACGAAACGCTTTCCCTCAAGACGCTGGATTCCAGCAGCAGCGACAGCCTGCCGCTGCTGCTGGCTGCAGCCCCCAGGATGCTTGAGACGCTGCGCTCCAAGCGCATTTCGGGCATCTTCCTCATCCTGAATACCCACGACTTCACGGACCGCACCTCCGGAGACCGCCTGCCCTGCGTTTACCTGCGCGACCTCGACCCGGATGCAGTCCCCTCTGTGGTAAACTCGGATATTTTGCTTGAGTGCGCTCCGTCGGAGCTGGTGCAGACCTTTGACATCACTACGGATAAGGCGTGGTCGCCTGCACTGCAGTATCTGGACGGAGAGCAGGATGTGTTTTATGTCCGCCCCTTCCAGACTGCCTACGAAGACGACGAGCGTATGGGGGCGGCAAACTATGGCCGCTGGACGACTCTGCCGTATAAGCTGCTGGGCGACGACCGCGAGCCATCGCCTACGCGCAGCCCCTTATCCTGGACGACGGCACAGTCTACGGCGTTCTGGGCGTCGAGCTTCTGGAAAGCTACATGGACACCAAACTCCCGTGGGACGAGCTGCAGAACGACCATCACGGCAGCTATCTGCTGGCCTCCACCACCTCCGACCTGCGGGGCGAGGTGCTGGCTCTTCATGTCACCTCCAACACCGGCGAGCAGAGCGTACCGCTGCGGAATGCGAAATGGGAACTGACGCTCCAGCGCAGCAACAACTGCTGGTATTACATGATGGACGGTAAGCAGCAGATCGCCAGCATCCGGCAGATCGGCCTGTACAGCCGCAACGCCCCCTTCTCGGGTGAGCGATGGCTGCTCGTCGGCGTGGTGGGCGAGAACGATCTGTTCAGCTTCTCCCAGTCGGTGACGAAGCTGCTGGGCCTTGCCGTGCTGCTGACACTGGGCATCGGTCTGGCCTGCGCCTTCTTCGTCAGCTATGGTCTGGCACAGCCCGTTGCACAGCTCTCGAAAGAGCTGGTGGACGCACAGGAACAGCGCAAGGCTGTGCCGGAATTTTCCCGCACCGGCATCCGGGAGCTGGACCAGCTGGCGGAAGCCATCGTGACCCTGAGCACCGACAACTACAAGGCGGCGGTGGCCGAGCGCAGCCGCATCGAGCATGAGCGCGATTACGACGCCCTGACCGGGCTGTACAGCCGTCAGGCCTTCTTCCGGGTCTGCGGGGAGCTGTTCGAGAAGCCCAATACTCTCCGTCACGCGGCCCTGATGATGACCGACCTCGACAACCTCAAGACCATCAACGACACGTATGGCCACGACTGGGGTGACGTTTATCTGCGGCAGACGGCCCACAGCTTACAGCAGGGCTCGCCCAGCGGCACTGTGGTGGCCCGCCTTTCCGGCGACGAGTTCCTGCTGCTGTTCTACGGCTATGAGACGCGGGAGGCCCTGCGGACGGACATCAAAAAGCTGGAAGAGAACTTTGCCCAGAACAGTGCTACTCTGCCGGACGGCAAGAGACTGTGCATCCGGATGTCCGGCGGCGTGGCATGGTATCCGGAGAATGCACTGGACCTCGAAACCCTCAAGAAGTATGCAGACTTTGCAATGTATGAAGTCAAGCACTCCACCAAGGGCGAGGTACGGGAGTTCGACATGGAGCGCTACCGCGCCGGTGTCTATGCGATGGAGCAGCGCAGCGACTTTGAAAAGCTCATCCGGGAGCGGCGGGTGGACTACCACTTCCAGCCCATCGTCTCGGCTCACGACGGCCATGTGGTGGCCTACGAGGCCCTGATGCGGCCTCAGCTGCCGACCTTGCGTTCGCCGCTCACGGTAATGCAGCTGGCCAGCGAGATGGGCCGGTTGTATGATATTGAGAAGCTGACTTTCTTCCGGGCCTGCGAGTGCTACGAGGAGCTGGAGGCTGCCGGTAAACTGGACGCCGACGCTCTCATCTTCGTCAACAGCATCGCCAGTGTCAGCCTGAGCGATGAGGACTGGGCGAGCTACTGCGAGGCCCACAGTGTCATCCTTCCGAAGCTGGTGGTGGAGATCACCGAAGAGGAAGAGATGAACGAGCGAGAGCTGGAACGGAAGCGGAATGTCCCCGGTTCGACCGGCGTCTTTGCGCTGGATGACTACGGCAGCGGCTACAGCAATGGCAACAGCCTGCTGACGATCGCGCCCAAGTATGTCAAGGTGGACATCGCCATCATCCGGGGCATTGATACCGATGCCGACAAACAGCAGTTCCTCATGACGCTCATTGATTACGCCCACCCGCGCGGTGTGCAGGTGCTGGCTGAGGGCGTGGAAACGCTGTCGGAGCTGCGCAAGGTGCTCGAGATGGGTGTAGACCTGCTGCAGGGCTACTGTCTGGCCCCTCCGGCGGCAGAGCCGGGGGCCATCGACGAAAAGGCCGCCGAGGTCATCGCCGAGGTGGAACGCCAGAAAGCCGAGCGGAAAGAAGCCGGGTCTTAAAAAGCAAAAAATATTGCCCTCTGTATTGGCATTGTGCCGGTACAGAGGGCGATTTTTTGTCTATCTTTACTGAATGAAGCTGACGAAGAAGGGGCAGAGAACGGCGGTGAGGACGCCGGCCACGGCGATGGACAGGCCGCTCATGGCACCTTCGACCTCACCCATCTGCAGAGCTTTGCTGGTGCCTACGGCATGGGCCGAGGTGCCGATGCCGACGCCCTTTGCGATGGGGTCGGTGATGTGGAAGATCTTGCAGACCACCTCGGCCAGCAGGTTGCCTGCGATGCCAGTGAGGATGACGATGGCACCCGTCAGGGCCGCGATGCCGCCCAGCTCAGCGGCGACGTCCATGCTGATGGCCGTGGTGACGGACTTCGGCAGGAGGGTGGCGTACTGCTCCCGGGTGAGGTCCAGCGCGAGGGCCAGAGCCAAAGCGCTGCCGAGGCTCACCAGCGTACCCACCGAGATGCCCGCGATGATGGCGGCGGCGTTCTCTTTCAGCAGATCCCACTTTTCATAGAGCGGGATGGCGAGGCTGATGGTGGCCGGCAGCAGCAGATAGTTCACCGGGGCGGCACTGACCTTGTAGTCGGCGTAGGTGATGTTCAGCACACTCAGCAGGATGATGACGAAGATGCTGCCCAGCAGCAGCGGGTTGAAGATGGCCTTGCCGGTGGCTTTGTTGAGGAGAGTACCCAGCGCGAAAGCGGCCAGCGTCAGCAGCACGCCCCACGCGGCGGACCCGGAGAGGAAGCCCTGTAAGAGATCAGTCATGTTCGGCCTCCTTCTTTGCAGCGCGGCGGCTGGTGAGGGCCTGGGTGGTGCGGCCTGCACTCACGAGGACCAGCACCGTCACCGGGATGATGGCGATGACGATGGGCAGCAGCATCTCGCCCATCTCTGCCCACAGCTCCATGACGCCCGCGGCGGCAGGCACAAACAGCAGCGGGAAGATGCCGGTGAGGAACAGGCCCACTTCCTTGACCTGCTCGAGCTTCACGATGCCGAAGCGGAGCGCGGCCAGGAGCAGCAGCAGGCCGTAGATGCTGGCCGGGATGGGGAGCGGGAGCACTGCGTGGCAGATCTCGCCCAAAAAGCAGAACGCCAGAATGCGTGCAAATTGAAACAGATAGTTCGTAAGGATGCCTCCTTTGGCTCGACTGAACAGGAAAATACAAAATAAAATACAAGTCAACAGTATAATCCAAAAATCCCTGCGGCGCAACGGCAATACTGGCCAAGATTTTGCCCCTTTGGTGCGGAAAATTGGAGGTTTGGATAGCGTGCCTGCCCCAAACCCTGCGGCGTGGCCGTGCTGTTCGAGTCCTGTACCGCCCACCAAAACTCTTCAACTCTTGTGAGTTTCCGAAGCGCTCTTGTTGGGGCGTGCGGAGCCCCAAACCCTGCTTCATAATATCGATCA
>OLOJ01000694.1_pt1 | contig 34525 bp, 31 predicted proteins | sample 1672251 | NCBI WGS metagenome assembly OLOJ01 (sample SAMEA3136664, study PRJEB25190) | human gut metagenome | biome: human gut; feature: human-associated habitat; material: faeces | place: Austria | collected 2013 | reverse complement strand
TGAACGGTGCAGGTTTGTTCTTTTATTAAAATCCCCGAGAAAAAAGTGAAGAACCTAAATTGATGAAGTGCGCAGACCAGCTTCGCGTAAAACCCAAGGTACTGCGCTACATGGAGGTTTTGCTATGATTACAAATAATTTCATTCTTAAAGGCGGATTCCTGATTTCTGCCATTGTGGGACTGGACACGCGAGCGACAATGGATCTGGACACGACAATCAAGGGCTTCACCCTGACGCATGATGCAGTTCGCGAAATATTTACAGAGATTTGTGCTATCCAGATTGCCGACGATGTGCAGTTTGAGCTCGTTGGTATCTCTGACATTCGTGAAACCGACGATTACCCCGGTATCAATGCATAGATTTACCTTTGAGGTAAACCATCTTAATTCATATCTTCCATAAAACAATGCAGGGAATAAACAACATATCCCCTGCATCTATAATTCTACTATTTCACTTTAACCTTCTTTGTTCCGGACCAAGATCCGTAGTATGTCTTACCGTTAATCTTTTTATAGCTTCGAATTTTTGTGTAATAATACTTCTTCTTAGAAAGCTTCTTAATGGTCTTAGAAGAGCCTGTGCTGGTGTAATACTTTGCCTTCTTTGTTCCCTTCTTCAGAACATAAATCTGATAACTCTGGCTGCCACCACCAAGCTTCTTCCACTTTACGGTGATTTTCTTCTTTCCAGCTTTAACCGAAGGGGTCTTCATCTTTGCCGGAGTAATAACGTATTTTGCACTTGCCGTGCCTGTAACATCACCCTTTCCGTAAACGCTTACGGTATAGGAACCCAGATTCTTTCTTCCGGAGGAATACTTTACGGTATATCGATCCGCTGAAAGCATCTTTCCCTTCTGATCGTATACCTTTACGGACGGAGTATGAGTCTTTCCGTTATAGGTGTATTTCGAAGCCGAAAGAACTGCCTTATGCACAGCGATATCTTCCTTTGGATTTTCCGGTTCCGGTTTTGATGGTTCAGGCTTTGAAGGCTCCGGGCTTGGATTCACCGGTTTCTTTTCCAGGTTATTCATTGCAGCGTTCAGATTTGCAACGACTTTATCCAAATCTTCCTGTGTCAGATTCTCGTTCCGGTATGCTTTGTTCAGTTCGTTCAGAGCGGTTTCTACTGCATTCCAGGTTTTCTCGGTATAATCCGCTTTGTTCAGTTTATTCGCCTTTTCTCTTGCTGCATCCGCATTTGCAAAATCCGGCTTTGTTGCTTCTTCCAGCGCCTTCTTTGCTGCATCCAGATTTGCCTTTGCTTCATCCAGGTTTTTCTTCAGTGGTGCTTCGGCTTCATTTACCTCTTTCAGCCATTCTTCGGAGGTGTAACCTGTTTCTTCAATCCTAGTCGGTATCCAGTTTTCCGAGAAGCCATTTCTCATCGAAGTTATATCATGTTTAATATTGTTGGCAGTATCAACTCCATACATTCCAAAACCAACATAATCATATGCGTTCATACAAGTAAGATAATGTCCAACATCTTCATGTTCGCGAATTCCATCGTTATAAAATTTTAATTCCCAATCATACCAATCAGCAATTGGATCATCTGTTCCGGATGCCAAGTTTTCAGAGCTGCGATAATATGCTCTTTTAGCCTTACTATTGTATAGTACATGTTTATTCTCGAATTTATCATAATACGAAACCATGGCACTCATCATGGAATCCAATATTAGTTCTGGATTTAGCTTGAGAGGACTATTACTATAACTGTTTCCATCTTCTTCGAACGCCTGCTTATTCTTATCGCCAGCACGGCGCTCATTCAATTCGTCCAGCCATGTTGCCTGAAGTTTTAAATTGTCGAATGTAATCCAGCTTTGTTTAAACTTCTTTCTTTTTTCGACGTCAGGAGATCCGTCTTCTTTTGTGAAGAATTTATTTCGTTTATCCATAAGCTCTTGAATAAGATCAGCATTCTTTCCAGTGGTATAATTTTTGATATTTTCTTCATACTTTTCCACTGTAAAATTATTCTTATGATAATCGCACATCTTAGATTCCAGGAACTTAACAGCGCCTTTATCATAAGCAGTTTCCGCCGCATCATATTCTTCCTGTGCCTTCGTAACCGCCTTCTGGAGTTCTTCCAAGTTCTTTCCTGTATCGTCAGCAAATGTAGGCGCAACGCTGGTGCCGACAATACTGAAGCTAAGGGCCAGTGTTAGGATTCCGGCAACAGCTTTCTTTAATTTTTTCATAATTCTCCCTCTCTTTTGTTTATTCATTGATTGCGTTAACTTTCGTCTCTGTTTTGGGAAATATTTGCAAATTGCAAGTCCAACTTGAACAAAAGAACTATGCACTTTGATAACTGAATACACCTGATTGAGAAACTCATTAAACGCTGCCTTGCTGTATGCAGATATAATGACGCTCATATCCTCCACCCCGAAACACCTATTTATAAATCAGCTATACTAGAAAATTCTATTTCCTCTTCGTTTTAATCAGCTTTTTCCCAGACCATCCAGAATAATATGTTTTACCCTGCACAACGCGAACAACACGAACAGTTACATAGTAAGAATGTTTCTTTTTCAGTTTCGTTATTGTCTTGCTAGATGTATTTCTTGAAGCTTTGATTGTTTTTCCTTTCGTCCAACCGAAACGAGAATACGATGATGGGCTTGCGTATCTAATCTGGTAGTACGAAGCTTCATTTTTCTTTTTCCAGGTTACCTTTGCACTTGTCTTTTTTGCTTTTACCTTCGTGATTTTTGTTTTGTCGATCGTATAATCTATTTTAAAATAGTATTTGCAATCCATTGGGATGGTTGTATACACATTTACATAATATTTTTTTCCACAACGAACATAGAATTTCACGGGAATATTTTTCTTTGGATATACTTCATATGTTGCATTCCAGCCAATTTTCTTCCCCGCATTATTACGAACATCAAATATTGTTCCTACGCCAATCTGATCGGATTCAAAATCACTCTCATATACAAACGCATTGAGTTTAATATACCCCGATTCCGGTGCCGTAAATACGAAATAGTCATCTCTATCTATTCTGGAGTATCCATTGTCAGAAGAATATCTCGTTCCCAACTGTCCGTATACCTTATCTCCAACATTTATTGTATTGGATTTGCTATATTCATCATTCGGTTCATGTTCCGATATCGTCTTTGCAGATACTGTTACTGTACTAAGCAACATAAATGTACTGATAATAATCATTAACGATATTAATTTGCTTTTTCTCATCATTGTAACTTTTCTTTCTTACTTACTCTCCATCTTCCTCCAACGCATCGTTACCTGTAGCACCACCTACACCTACAGACTTCGATTCGCTTGCACTGTCTGCCTCGCCATTGTCTTTCTCACCGTTATCCGTCTTGCCACTGTCTGGGTTCTGCGCATCGGAACTCGATGGCCGGCCGGATTCATCCGGCTGACTCGGCTGCTCTGGTGTGTCCGGTTTCTCTGGTGCATTCGGATCCTTCTCGAAGGTGACGTCAATGCGGTGAGTGGCTTTGACGTTCCGGATGGTGTAGGACTTGGCGGTTTTGCTTATTTTTACAGTCTTACCGTCCACCTTGAAGGTGCTGATACGGTAACCGTCGTCCGGGGTAATGTGGAAAGTGCCGCTTCCGCCCCACTTGACGTTCCGCGTCTCATCGATGGTGCCGTGGTCGCCGGCGGTGGTGGTAACCTTGAAGAAATCGATGTACTTCAGGCCTTTGACCCGGATAATCATGGCGATACGAGGGTCCTTATTGTAAGGATCTCGGGACTGGGTGGTCATCTTGGTGAGATCCAGCCGAGTGTTTTTGCCCCCCTTGGTGGCGATGTGGCTTACCATGTAGAAAATCATCTTGCCATTGTCGTCGGTTCCAGCATAGATCTGGATGTGGTGACCGGAGCCGGTTTTCCGGACAACGGAAACCATGTCACCCTTCTTGAGGGATTTAGTGCCGGTTCGCTGTACCAGCTGCGAGGCCGGAACCCCTTTCTTGGCAATCATGATTCGCTGAATCTTCTTGCTTTTCTTAATTTGCTTGGCGTTCTGTCCCTTAATCTGCTGGCCTTTAACCCAGAATCGCTGCCCTGTCGGGATAACTTTGTAACGCTGTAGGCACCAGGACACGTAATCCGCACAGTGGAGACGAGTCCGCTTTCCATATCGGGAGCGCTTGAATCGCTTGTCAAAATAAGATGTGGGGCATCCCTTACCAGAATAAACCGCCTTCTCTTTGGTGACCTTCACGCAAATGCTCCGACACTGTTGCAGCCACTCGTTCACGTTCATGCTCCGGGTGGCCGCATAGGTATCCTGCATGCCCAGCTGCAGGGCGAAGGCCAGCGTCCCGCAGGTGATCATCAAGGTTGTGATGAATCTGTTCTTTCTCATGTATGTTCTTTCTTTGTAAAAATAGGTTGGTGCCGTTCAGGTATGCCGATTTTATTTAGTTTTTGGCCATTTGTATTTCCAATCTATTGCATTGTAAGTTTTGCCTTTTACACGTTTATAGGCATCTACATATACACAGTATTTCGTGTGACGCTTTAGTTTTTTTATCGTTATCGAATTCTTCTTATTCCCTTTTATCGTATACGTCTTAACTTTTAGAACTCCGTAATCCTTGCCCAATTGACAAACCTTCACTTTGTAGCCGGACATTCCCTTTTGCTTTTTCCATTTGATTTTCATGCTCTTTTTCCCGACTTTCAACTTTGTTATCTTGGTCGGGCCCGGATTAATTATTATCTTGCCTGTTGTAACAACCGTGCCGGTCTTATCACCTTTGAACTTTGCAGTTATCTTGGTAGTACCAGTCCCAATTTTCTTGTTGTTACTGTATTTATATGTGACGTTATAATCCTCTTTTGTCCATAAAATATTTGTGCACTCACACCCATATGAATCTTCATATCGAAGATCCAGCTGATATCCCGGCTTTTTCGATTTTCCGTTATATGAATAATATCTTGTGCTCTCAACTCTCAAATCCGCACGACTCACCTTGAAGGGAGTTACAGTGAATGGAATTTCAACGCTACCTGAGAACGGAGCGTTTTCCGCCGTTATAAGCAATGTATGCTTTCCCGGTTCCGGATAAATCTCATCATTCAGCCCAATAGAATTCTCTCCACAAATCTCAAAAGTTATGTCCTCTCCAATCTCCGGCTCTACGCCTTTCGGTGCGGTATATTTTAAATGCTTGTAGATGTTCTTTTCCCGTGCAATCTCATCATGTTTCCCATAATAGCTCTTCGCCTTATCCTTCATCACACCATATTCAAATGTGGTCTTGTCCAGATGGAAGTTCCACTTGGTGATGTCGTAGGCATCGCTGCTCTGTGCAGCCTCTTTTGTCTCGGTTGTTGCTGCCTTAGCGCTCTCTGTTTTTACCGCAGACTGAGTCTGGCTCTTCGGCTGCTCGGCTGCTTTCGCATCATCTGCGAAAACTCCGATTCCGCAGCTGGTGATGGCCAGCACGGCGGTTAGTAATATGCTTGCGATTCGTTTCATTGGTTTTACCCCCTTCTATAGTATTGTGTTCACCTTCGGGATTTTCCGAAGAATGTATGTGATGATGAATGCGGCCACGAAGAACACCAGCGCCATTCCGATGAAAATCAGGAAATTGTACCGGTACGGGTTGAAACCGAACCACTTCATAGACGCGGTGACGAATATCATGTGAATCAGGTAGATGCCGAAGGAACAGTCGTTGAGCGTGGTCACCCAGGAACGTTCTTTGACATCGATATTCATCAGAAGGTTATAGATTCCAGCAGTCTGCAGAACCACCGGAATGGATCCGTATCCGAATAGGATCTGGAATGTTTCGTCCGACACTTGCCCCAGCACTGCGCTGCAGTAGGTGGATAACATGATGATTATCACGCTTGGAATCAGGAACAGCATCCAGGATTCCACTTTGCCCAGGGACTTCTTCCGGAACATATGCCCCAGGAATAAGTACGCCGGGTAAATCATGGTGGTCGGAATGTAGAATCCAGGTTCCAGCCCAAAGATTCGGCTCAATGGCAGCAAGGACACGAACAGTACGATGCTTCCGATTAATCCCCACATCTGTCGATCCGTGGCGTGATCTGCCACCATCTTGTAGAAAGGCATCATGAGGTAGAGGCCAATCATCAGATAGAGATACCACATGTGGGCCCAGCTCTGTCCGGTGAACAGCCGATACAGCCAGCCGGTGAACAAGGTTTTCCGGAAACCGGTGGCATAGTCCAGAATCTGGAACAGAAGCGTGAATACCAACAGCGATATCACCATTCGCCGAGTGTATTTGAAGATTTTTTTCCCGGTCAGGCTCTTGTTCTCGTCCAGAAGCAGTGCGCCTGTAATCATCAGAAAACAAGGCACCGCCCACATAAGCATGTTCTCTGCGGTCTGGGTTACCAGCTTCTCCGTTCCGGTGATGAGTCCGTCGTAATACGCGTTGCTGGCGAACAGGGTGTGCAGCACCACAATGGCAAAGCAGGCGAAAATCCGAATATACGGAAATTGTTTGATATATGTTTTCTGCATAAGTTCGTCCTTCCCCGTTGCTCTCTAGTAGAGATCCTTGGCGCTTCCACCGACGCAGCCGGCAGAGTTGGAGTGTCTCGACGAACCGGATTTCTTGGAAGAACTTCCGGAGCTGCCGGAACTTCCGGAGCCGGATGCAGCGGCCGCTGCAGCAGATTCTTCCGATTCGTACTGACTATCCGTCTTGATATCCCCCAGCTTGCTTTTACCCTCTTCCAGAAGCTTCCGGATTGTCTTCTCGTCCGTTTCCTTCCGAATCTTCTTCGTGTACTCGCTGATAATCTTCTCTACCTGCTTCTTCTCTTCGCTTCGGTAATTGGACTTATTGATGCAGCTGTTCAAGGATTTGATAGCCTTGTTCTGTGCCTCCGCAGTCTTGATTTCTGCCGCTGTCTTCACCTTAGCGATGTCCGACTTCATGTTCTTGGCGATGATGTTCACCGCTTCCTTGCTCTTGGCCTCGTCAATCTGCTCTTTACCGTCTTTGACCAGCGCCTTGATTTCCTTCTGCTCCTTTTCCCGGTAGTCCGAGTAGTTCACGTCAGAAATCTTCTCGATGGCAGTATCCTTTGCTTTCATCAAGGTGTACTGCTTATAGGCGAAAAATCCACCTGCCACGACCACCAGTGCCGTTACCACAGAAACGATCGCGATTACATATTTTCTTTTCACTGAATTCCCCTTTCGCATTGCGCAACAATAGAGGTGTCCAAGGGCACCTCTATTCCATCTGTTATTCAATTAGTTCATCTTGTGATAATTCGTATATCTCCAGGTTCCCCGTTTGCCGTACCAAATCTTCCAGCCATTGCCGCCGGTTTCGTTCCGGAAATTCGGATCGTAGACATAGTACTTCTTACCATGCTTAATCACAGTCCAGGAATGAGGTGCCCGGTGTGCCACCTTGCCCCGTACCTGATGCACGTTGTATCCCAGAAGTTTTGCCTGGATGTAGAAAGTGGCCGCCATTACGTAGCAATTGCCCTTTCCCTTCTTGAATCCGCGAAGTGCATACTTCTCTGAAGAACTCTGTCTCCACCATCTATCGTAGTACTTGAGCTTGTAGGAATTCTTGTACGCCTGACGAAGCGACCAATGGGTCTTGTTCAGCTTGCGGATTCCCAGCGCATATGCTTCGTGAAGCGCTCCGCTCTTCGGAATCTTCAGATAACCGATCTTGGTGTTTTTCGCCATAGCACCTGTCTTTGGGTAAAAATAATATCCATGCAGCTTCTTATTCCGAGTCAATGCCTGCCACTTGGTTGCCAGAACGCCATGTCCCTTGGAATAATAGGTCTTACCGTTGTAGTTGAAGAATCCTTTGCCCTTGAGGGTGCCGCTGCCGGTGTTGAAGAAGTACAGCTTCTTGCTGATTTTCTTGACGCCGGTTGCCATCTTGCCGCCGCTGTAGAAATAGCGGTTGTACTTGTCCGGGCACTTCACCCAGCCGGTCTTGGTAATAGCACTGCCGTCCTTGTTGAAGTAATACAGGCTTCCGGATACTTTCCGGATACCGGTCATCATCACATTTTCGCTAAAGTAGTACTTCTTGCCGCTGATGGTCTGAATACCGTTCACCAGCACGCCGTCGGTTCCGGCGTACATCTTGCTGCTTCCGGATGGAATCCATCCCGTCTGCAGAACACCTGTCTCACTGAAGAAATAATTCTTCCCTTCAATCGACTGCTTTCCGGTAACACACTTGTCATCCACGTAGTAGTATTTGCTGCCGTTCTCAGTCACCCAGCCGTTCTTCACTTCCGGCTTCGGATCATTTGAATTCGTTGTACTATCTGTTGCTGCCTGCGTTCCGGTTTCATTCGCCGCCTCTGCGGTGGTATCTGCAAAGGTGCTTATCGGAATCATTGTTGCCGCTACAATCAAACTCAGCAGCAGAACTTTCAAGTTCTTTCTCATGAAATTTCCCCTTCCGTCTATTCTTCCAATCTTATTTTTATTGTCAATTTCTATTATACCCCCCCCCGAAATTTTTCAAGCATTTTGGATAGATTATGTTGATTCTGTATTAGCCCTGTGGTTGAATGTAAGCAACCGGGAAACTACGACACCAACACCATTTGACAAAGAACCATAAAAAGAGCACCAGTCCGTTAAGACCGATGCCCTGAAATGATATGCTCTATAAATTTGTTGATTACAGTTTCAGACTATTTTCGTCCAGCAGAAAATTCCTCAGTCCGATTGTAATAATTCCGTTTTCATCTCGGCGCACTTTAATATTATCCCCAACAACAACAATTTTTCTGAAGAAATCTGAAATCCTCAAAAGCCCTCGTTGTTCCTGATTTACTTTATCTGCGGTCGGAAGCGCAAAAGCAGATTGAATATAATACTTCTCGCTTCCTTTTGTGGCAACGAAATCCACCTCCAACTGCTTCTTTCCACGTTTTCCGTCGGCCTTGGTTTCATAATATTCCACCACCCCGACATCCACATGATATCCTCGAACCCTTAGTTCATTGTAGATAATATTCTCCATCAAATGCGTTTCTTCAATCTGACGGAAGCCTAGTCTCGCATTTCTTAGTCCTACATCTTCAAAATAGTACTTTGCCAGCTTTCCAATGTGTTTCTTTCCCTTGATGTCATAGCGATCCGCTTTGCTGATAAGATACGAATCTATTAGATAGTCTGTATAATTCTTAATCGTCTTATCGCTGATACTCTTATTCTTAACACTTTTGAATGTCCGCACAAGCTTACTTTGATTCGTATAACTTCCTATCGCAGACGCAAGGACATCTACCAGTTCATCCAACTCCGCTTTGTTTCGTACATTGTGGCGCTCAACGATATCTGAGATATAAACCTTCTGAAACAGTGAATTAAGATATTCTGCCTTGTCCTCGGCTTCTTCCATTGTTAAGATGAGCGGCAGACCACCATAAACAAGATAGTCGTCCCACGCTTCATCCTGTGAGCCCTGGTATACAGAAACGTATTCGGAAAAGCTTAAAGGATAGACGCGAATCTCGTCTCCTCGTCCACGGAACTGAGTAATCACATCAGACGAGAGAAATTTGGAATTGCTACCCGTTACATACACATCCGCATTGCGAATATGCAGCAGACTATTGAGGACATCTTCAAATTCGTCCAGATATTGAACTTCATCAAGAATAATATAATAATCCTCTTTATCCTTTATGCTTTCCTTTATGAACTTTAAGATGACATCCGGGTCGCGCAGTTCTTTATTGCTACGGTCATCGAGTGCTATTTCTATGATATGATCCTCTGCAACACCGCTGTCCAACAGATGATCATGAAAAAGATGAAACAGCAGATATGATTTTCCGCATCTTCTTACACCCGTCACTACTTTTATCAGTCCATTTTTCTTTTTCCGGATCAACTTATCCAGATAAACATCACGTTTAATTTCCATAAGGCACCCTCCATTCCGAAAACCGGTGCACTTGCACCTGATGTCGGAATATATTATACCCAATATTCAGTGTAATAGTCAATGGGGAAGGCTTTTTTATTCCGAGAACGGGTGTAATTGCACCTGATATCGGAATAATTGGATTTTTCAGTATCTTCGTTGGTCTATTCTCCAAGCTGCAGGCCAAAAATTGCCCTTGCGAATCCATCATCACGAGCTCAATCCTCTTCCTCGTCCTCACAGGCGAGGTCTTTTAGTAAGTCTTCCTTAGTACGCTTACTCTTCTTGTAAGCAGCTATGATTTCATCGAAATCCTCTCTTGCCAGCTTCTCAGTTGTTGTGATTTTTCGTCTTGCCATCGCTTATGCCTCCAGTCCCGTCAGTGTCTCAGATAACTCCTTGATTGCATTCTTCATACAGTTAGTCGTCATACTTCTGTAAGAAGAAATGCCATGTAGAGCGGGAGTGTAAGAATTTCACCGCTCCTGCCAACATTATAATCGCCCAACTTAATGGCCGAATTCACGTGATATTTTTCCGGATGCGCCAGGATTGTCTTCGTACTTTTCGTATTTCCGGAGGAAGCTTTTACTTCCACCAACGTGCACGCCCCTTTATATCGAATTACAAAATCCACTTCCAATCCGGAGTTTTTGTGAAAATAGTACAGCTTTCGCCCCATCTTGGTGAATATATCTGAAATGAGGTTATAGCATCGAGATATAATTCCCGCATCTTCAATCCACTGCAAACTTCCGCCATACCGCCCACAGAAATTCTTCAAAATCCAACGGGCTCATGTCTATGGTGGTTTCGTATCCTACCGGGATTGACTTTGGTTCTTTTTCGTAACCTCTTACCCCTAACAGAGACCCTGTTCCGATTACATCGTAGCGACCATCCAAATGGAAGAACTTCAATGCAGTTCTTGCGTCCGGGCATTCCTGAATCTCATCCAATTGAGCAACTTTTTCAAGGGAGTTTTTATAAAATTTGCAACTTTTTCAAGGGAGTTTTTTTAACCGGTAAACCACCCATGCCTACCCTGAATCCTTGAAAAACCGTAAAATACCATATACGGGTTTTTAAGGATTTTTAGCATGGGAGAAAATGTATAAACGAAATGGTCAAAATTCAGCATCAACAATGGGCACGGGACTTAGACGATCAGAGGCGAAGCGGATTAACGCAACGTGAATGGTGTCGGAAAAGCAACCTTCCGTTCAGTTTGCAGAATTGGATGTTCAAACGAACGTACCAGAGATCGCCAGTATTCGTGTCAATGCTTCGGATGTGTCTATAGAATTCTTTCCAAATGCAGATTGCCATCAGATTAAGACCGCAATGGATGTTCTTTGCCATGTTGCAGAGTAGTCGTTTTAAGAGAATCTACATTGCCTGTGTTTATACGGATTTAAGATATGGAATTAATAGACTGGCTGATGTATATGCTAATCTAAATTTAGGTCATATGGCTCATTGAAAATTAGGTCGCTCCAAGACCTTTGTGTTATCCTTTATCTAACACAGATAAAGGAGGTTGTGGTCGTCAAACAACGAATCATCCTTGTTTATAGAGCTATGGATAAGGTGCAACGGTGATAGAATCGAATATGTATGTAAACGGCATTTTTTAACCCATTGTATATGCAACCAAATTGAAGCTGTCCACATGGAGTGATATAATAGCAATGTCTGATCGTATTCAAAATAGTGTGTGATGAATAAAATTATAAGAATGTTTTTTCATGCCGAATAGAGTAATAAGAGAATATGAAAGATGGAATATACGTAATATTAAATAACAGATATAAATTATAGGAGTTAAAGTAATAAATTGATAGTATTGGTTTATTGTGAAAGTGTACATATGCCACTATACCGAAAATAGAAGCCTATTTATGTTAGGAAAAAATGGAGAAAATTGTTGCAAATGACAAGAAACAAAAAAGAATTTAAGTGGTTATAATGTCATGGTAATCTGGAAATGCAAATTGTGTAAAGACAATTTGCATTGAAGAAATTGGTAAATACCCCCATATCACATAATTAAATGGATATGCAAAAAATAAAATGAGCTAGTAGAAAAAAACACACTAAGAGTTAATAAATAAAGGAGTATTTGGATGAATAATCTGAAATATAATCTATTAGATGACAATGCAATTGATATAAGTATCGAGGGGAATGATCTACTAGGGAATGATATATATGCAGATATGCTTGTTGATATTGTGGAAGACGAGTCAAAAGATAATAATGTAGAAACTGTTGCATTGACAGGTCCTTGGGGAGCCGGAAAATCTTCTATAATAAATTCATTTAAATCAAAACTAGCTGGTAGAAAGATTAATGGTAAGAACATAAGAGTAGAGGTATATAATGCATGGAAATATTCAAAGGATGATTTCAGAAAAGCATTCCTAATAGATGCCGAAAAAGATACACATAAAAAGAAGGAACTTGAAAAATCCTTGTATCTTGAAGTTACATCTTCAAAATATACTTTTCGAGATATGAATAAATGGGTGTACTTAATAATAGTACTTGGTTTTCTATTAACTATAGCTATTTGTTTGTTTGGTTGTAGCGGTTTGGCAGAGTTGATTCAAGGTATACTAAATATTGCAGGCATTAGTATCGCTGGTGCAGCAATTTGGATGATAAAAGCAATTATTTCAGAGGAACAGGTGACCTACGTAAAAAAATTCTCAACACATGATTTTAGTAGAAAATTCGGAGAAATAATTAAAAAATCTGAAGAATTCAATGTTTTTATTATAGATGATCTTGATAGATGTAGAGCAGATCAAGCATTGGATATCTTAGAAATTATACACAGTTATCTTAAAAATTCAGAGACCAATAATTACATTTTTATTGTACCTATTGATCAAAATAGATTATCCGATTATCTGAAAAATGCTCGAAACTTTGACAATACCGCAGCTGAGCAGTATTTTTATAAAATATTTGATATTCAGGTTGATATTCAGAACCCTGGACGAATGAATCTGTATGAGATGTTAAAAAATCTGAATGAACAGAACAACTTCAAGTTTTCATCTTTTTCACTAAGTATTATAGCGGATTTTCTTGTGAATACACCTAGAGATGTAAAGAAACATTTGAATCGTATAAACACAGAGAGAATGTTGTTTGATAGTGAATCAAGAATGACATTTAGGAAAAAACTTTCTGATAAGGAAATAGTGAAGCTATATACCTTGAAGAATGTTTGGAAAGAGAATTACGAGTCTTTGATTAATAAGTACAATCTTTTTGATGATATTAATCAAGAACTAATCTCTCTATCAGAAAATAATATGGATAATGAAGACGAGTCCAGTGTACAGTTCAAGCGATTTGTAACAAGTACGAAATCAATTGATATATCAGAAATCAAACACTATGAATATTTCAGAGTAGAGGATATGCCTCAAATAACATTGCTTAATGCGGTTATGGATAATGATCTTGATATAATTACACATAAATCCGATACTGGCGAATGGAGTATGGATGATATAGCATCAGCAGTTATCTATTTGTATAATGTGTATGTTATAGAAAGGAATCTAGGAAAAGAATATATATGGTCCATTGCTTCAACTTATCTATGGATAATCGAAAAAGATGAACATATTGGAAATCATCTAATAGCTGAACTTGATTTTAGAGAGCTGATAGCATCACTTGAAACTGCATATTTACAGTTTGAGGCGGAGCATGGTCAACTTAAAACAACGGAATGTTGGGAAATGCTAAATGAGCAAGTTGCAAAATGTGTATACGATAATAGCGAAAAAACATTTATTAGGGATAACATCGGATTTTTGTTGGATACATTGATTTCAACAGGTCAAATAACTCTTGTTACAATGCTTCTTAAAGTTGATATCAAGAAAGATATTTTGAAGTATCAAAACAGGAAACGAGCTGATCTTATCAGTTTTGTAGTGAACTCAGGAGAGGCTAACGATATTCTTTTAGCAAACGCATTAAATGATTGCGATTTTGAGAGCATAGATGAAGAAACGATTGATAGAATAATTGATTATGATTATAGAAGTACTATTATTGTAATCTCTTTAAAGATGCCTATCCTACTATCTGGAAAATTTACACAGATATTAGAAAATCTGAAGATTGAAGATTTTATTTCACAAAATCCTGCATCGTTTGAAGATGACGAATTCGAACAGTGTGAACAATTTATTTTAGAATTATGCGAGAACTGTACAACAAAAATATCTGATGACATAAATCAGATTATTAGCAATTATAAAAATGAGGTATATAGATTCGTAGAGAATATTGCTTCTCAGGCTGAAACCAAGAAGTTAGAAAATATATTGAGTATGCTTTTGCAGATTTTGACTTTTGCTGATGAATCACAAGATCATATGACTCGTGTCTTTGAGCTATTAAACATAATTAATAAGTCTGGAAGATATAGAAGTGCTATGTATGGTGCTATAGATCAAGTTCACTCACTGGAACTTAGGGCTAATCTTATTGTTTCGCTAGCTGGCTTGACTAATTTTGATGAAAAAATCACTGATATTTTATTCAAAGAGTCAGATTCAAACAATTATCTCACAGAATCAATGGAGCATATTTTCGCCGTAATCCAAAATAAAGCAAATCAGACACATAATATTAAAAATGTTGCGGAAGTATATTTTAATTATGACTATGCTTCAGGATATTTCCTTAACAACTGTTGGAAATTAAACCATGCTATGTTTGAAAGATGTATAGATGTAATGGATATTAATAACATTCTTTCACGCAAAGAACTGATGGAACATATCAAATGTAAACAGATGAGTGTAAAAGAAAGATTAATAGATAAAATAGATAACTTTGAACAGTGTGAAATATTATATCAATATGTACCACATAATCAGTTTAGAAAGAAATATCATCAAAAGACACGTCAAATAATTGATAATGCATCTAATTGTGATTTGTTATATCGTATTCATAATAATGAAAACACGGATTACGATGAATTAAGGTGGATATATGAAAAAATGGAACGAGATTTTCCTAATTCTGATAGAAAACCATTTACCAAAATACCATGGAGTGCGTACAAGCGAGATTAATGATGAGTATTTTTTGGGTTTAAAGTCCATCTACTTGGCGCCGACGGAGGAGAAGGCACGAACGAATTTGGATGCGGTATCGGCAAAATGGAGTGAAAAATATCCGCATTCAATGAACCGCTGGTACGACAACTGGGATTCCGTTTGCCCGCAGGTAGCCCAAACACACGAATATTCGGGCTGTTTTGCGTCACTCCGTTCCGTACAAGGGGCTGCACTCATTGCGCCGCTAAGCGGATATCCCTGTGGACTTGCTATCTGCGAACGATTTTAACAAACCATTCGCAGATAGCAAGTATGATTGAAAGGAGCATCTATGAAGCGAGACATGGAGCTTGTTCGGCTCATTCTTTTGAAAATTGAAGAAGAATACCGTTCAACAGCGATTTATAATTTGAACATTAGTGGCTACGACATGGAAACTGTCGCCTATCATTGCAAAATATTAAATGAGGCTGGGCTGATTTCTGATTATAGTGTCCAGTATGCGGATAACAGTTTATGGTGTTTCGGCGTAGGCTCTTTAACATGGGAGGGCAATGATTTTCTTGATAAAATCCGAGATAACGCCCAATGGAAAAAGGTTAAAGATGTAATTGCACAAAAAGGACTCCCCCTTGTTGTCGAAACAATTAAGGCCATTTCCTCTGCGTTTGTGACAGCCGCAGCAGAGGGAGTAGCAAACTCCATCATTAAAAACGGTGGAACACCGCAATAAAGAGGTTCTTTGTCAAATGGTGTTGGTGAAGAATAAAAGCAACTTCTACCGAGCAGTGATTAAGCTGCTCGGTATTCTTTTTTCGTTTTAAGTAAATTGTGAGTAATTAGCATTCCGTTCCTCATTCTGACAAAGCTCCGGTAGCCGAAAGCTATTCGCTTGAGGACCTGTATTTGTCAACCGAAAAATCGGTCAATCGCTCATTGAAAGCTAGGTCACTTTAGACCAAGTTTGGCACCTGCAGCATCCTTGCCACCGGTGCAATTACTATTTTACTACTGTTTCGAAGTCGGTTCCGTTGTTCCGCAAAGTTTCACGGAGCCTGTAGGAATCGCCTTCCATATCAATCAGATAAGCTTTGTATGTAAGCCTATCAACGATTGCACTTGTAATGGCGGCATCTCCGAAGATTTCGTCCCATCTCTCAAATGTAAGGTTTGAAGTAATAATGGTTGATTTCTGGGATGCCCTTAATGAAAGGACTGTGAATAACAAATCAGCAGCTTCCCGATCAAAAGATATGTAACCAAGCTCATCAGCTATGATCAGATCGTATTTTTCAAAGCGTTTCTGATATGTGCGGAGTTTTTGCTTGCTATTACTTTCTTTTAGTTCTATTACCAGATAAGGAATTGTTGTATACAGGACACGATAGCCCTGTTCACAGGCCTTTATTCCAAGTCCGATAGCCGTGTGCGTTTTCCCGGTTCCCGGATTGCCGGTCATAATGATGTTTTTTCCTTCTCTGATAAAATCCAGCGTACACAGCTCCGGTAGGCATTTTCGCATTCCTTCCGGGAGAAGATTCATTTCCAGATCTTCGATGTATTTTCGGTATGGAAATTTAGCCGCTTTGATTTTTCACTTAGGCGGTCTGTTTTTATATTTGCTTGTTTTAGTGGCTCCTCCTTATTCTTTCTGAAAATCATGTTAAAAGTTATTGCCATAGTTAAAAACGGGTTCAGCTCTTGAATTCCATTTTATTTTCATCCGATAAACATGACGATTGTGATCATACAACGGATCACCTATAATTTCATCATACTGTCTGGCATGATAAATCATTACATCATTACCTGTTTCATCTTTTACAAACGAATTATGTCCTGGTCCATATATTTGCTTATCAACATCAGTTTTCAAAACAGGATTACATTCCTTCTTCCAAGCACGAGGATTCAAAATCTCTTCATTTTCGCCAATGCTCAGCATTCCCATACAATAGCATTCTCCCGTTTCACTTGCTGAATATGTCAAGAAAATCTTTCCATTATGTTTGATTACTGCCGGTCCTTCATTTACCCAAAAACCAACCCTTTCCCATTCATAATCAGGAGAGGATAAAAGTACTTGCGCTGTAGCAAGTTCTGTAGGAGACTTCATCTCTGCAATATACAAGTTAGATATTTTCTTACCGATATTTACTTTCTCAGCCCATACACAATATCTCTTACCTTTGTTTTCAAACACCGTCATATCCAATGAAAAATCATTGAAAGAAAAAGCATCAGTTGCCTTTACCATTCCAAGTTCTTTCCACGGATCATTTAACGGATTCTGTCCTTCACACACTAACACATATGGTCTTATAGCCCATATATCATCAATATCTCCTCCTGCATAATAAATAAACCATTTATTGTCTAGATAATGAATCTCTGGTGCCCAAATATGCACGCTCATGATTCCCTTATCATGCTTTTTCCATATAGTTACTTCATCTGACTCTCTTAACCCGTTTAAAGTATTACTCCGTCGCAATACTATTCTGTCATACTCCGGCACGGAAGCTGTAAAATAATAGCTTCCATCCGAATGCCTATACACATATGGATCTGCACGCTGTCTAATAAATGGTTTATTGTACTCAGTTTCTATATAATTGTTCTTATTCATATTCATATCTCCTTTATTCGCACAGGAAATATGAATACGGTAATTATAATGTATCTCTATCTAATATTTTGTGATTCAAATATATAGACTTAGGCGAATATACTTCTGATTCTATCTGTTGGATAAGTTCCACTACCGCAGTAGATGCAACTCCCTCAACATTTGTCGAAACCGTTGTAAGTTTTGGAGAAATATATTGTAAAACACTGATATCATCAAATCCCATTAATCCAAAATCTTTTGGAATTTCATAGCCTTCCTTAGCAGCCCATTGCATTATCATCAATGCATAGCTGTCTCCTGAACAAAGAAAAGCGGTTCTTTTATCCAGATTATTTTTGCAAACTGTTTGCACTTCTTGTAAAAATTCATTTTTTCCAATTACATGCATATTTACATCTGGATACATCCCCATAGCATTTCTAAATCCCAATTCTCTCTGCTCATGCGTATAAGTATTTTTCACTTCTTTCATCTCAAGCGGAGGACAGATAAACAGAATCTTCTCATAGCCCTTTGATACAATATGTTTTACCGCATCCATGGTCGCAACCATTTCATTTACCTGCACAGTTGTAATCTTTTCTGATACCTGATTGCCAATACATACTACCGGAACATGCAGTGATAAGAGAAAATCTTCAAATTCTTTTCCTTTGTTTATTGGGTTAATCAATATCCCTTCCATTTGACGTTCAGCCAAACCCTGAATAAGTTTTTTCTCCCATTCAAGGCTATCATCACAAACTACTATATTAGTAAAATATCCTCTTTTATCAGCCTCTTTATTAATAGTATTTAATGATTGTACAAAGTACATGTTTTCGATATTGATTGTTACAACCCCAAGTGACATTGTTCTTCCATGATTTAAGCTCCTAGCCAGAAGATTCGGGCGATAATTATTATCTTTAGCAACCTGCAATATTCGTTCCTTAGTGTCCTTTGACACACTTCCACCATTTAAAGCTCTAAGAACTGTCGTTCTGGAAACACCACACTGCTCTGCTATCTGATTTACTGTAATTGCCATATCCGTACCCCCGTATATTTCTAGTCAGAGTATACCATAATCGCCTGTTATCATCAATGAACTCACGATTTTCTCAGGATTCACTATATATTCCTGTTACTGATTTATTCTTAATCTAACCACATTAAATGATAATGGTTTTAATACTACTTTCGCCTCCCCATTGCCCAGTTTCACATTGTCAACTGTTTCCGGTTTAACAGCATCATGCTGAAATTGATTTGTCATTTTTTTATCTGCTGCTGTCATACCGATACTTTCGATTACACTATCTACTTCAAAATCCGACAATTGAAGTGACACTTTCTGTTTATTATCTTCATCACGATTTACTGCAAAAAAGACTAACTCTCCATCCTCATCATTCCATACAACAATAGAATCTACATAAGGCACATTGTTAAATTCTTTACAGTCATATACTGGCCCAGTACTCGAGACATTTAAAACTATCCCCTTAGCGTAATTTGCGAAATAATAAAATGGATAATATATAGTCTGTAACCAATGCCCCCCACCCTTTTCTGTCATAATACATGCACTTATATTAGTAAGAAGTGACTGGCATGCGATTTTAATTGCATCTGCATTTCTAATTATTACCATCTGCATCTCTGCAAACAATAACGCATCTTCAAGGGTGTAAATCTGTTCACTGATTGCGGGTGCTATCTGCCATGGTTTCTCATCAATTTCATTATTTACAGTATTGCTTGGCACAGCCCATACGCCCCACTCATCAACGCTAAACTTCATATCTTTTTTAGAACGTTTTTTTTGCTTGATAACCTGTGCAACAGATCTAATAGTATGAATATACTCTTCCATATCAACCGATTGTGCCAGAAAAGTTTTTGTTCCCTTTTCCTGTCCTGCATAATACTGATGCAGTGCCAGATAATCTGCAACATCATAAGTTTTATCCAATACTTCCATATCCCACTCAGGATATGTATCCATACTTGACAGAGAACTTCCGCATACAATCAGTTCTATATCAGGATCTATCAACTTCATAACCTTTCCGGTCTCAGCCGCAATCTTTCCATACTCTTCCGCTGATTTGTGTCCTATCTGCCAGCTTCCGTCCATCTCATTCCCCAAACACCACATTTTTATTCCGTATGGCTCATCTACACCGTGAGATTTACGCATGTCACTATACTGTGTTCCGCTAGAAAAATTACAGTATTCAAGATAATGTGCAGCATCTTCAACACCCCGTGTTCCTAAATTTACCGTAAAAATAGGATTAACATTTGTTTTTTTTGCCCATTTCATAAACTCATTTGTACCGAATTCATTTGTTTCAATTGACCTCCATGCAAGATCAAGTTTATGCGGTCTCTTTTCTTTAGCCCCAACACCATCCTCCCAATGGTATGCAGAAACAAAATTACCACCTGGATAACGTACTGTTGTTACATTCATTTCTTTTACGCGATCAATCACATCCTGCCTAAAGCCGTCTTCATCAGCATTCTTGTTGTCAGGTTCATATATTCCAGAATATATGACTCTTCCCATATGCTCAAGAAAAGAGCCAAACAATCTAGAATCTACTCTGTCAATTTGAAATTCTTTATTACATACTACTTTTGTAGTTTCCATCTTCCTCAACTCCTATCCTTTTAATCCACCACTGCTCATGCCTTCAACAAAGTACTTCTGTCCAAACATATAAAGTACAAACATCGGCAGTAATGAAACAAGTGCTCCTGCAAAAGCAGCACCATATTCAATAGTATTTTGTCCTATAAATAATGCTAATCCATTTGCAAGTGTTCTCATTTCTGTACTGCTTGTAACAATCATCGGCCATAACAGATCATTCCAAGAGCCATTAACACTTAAAATAACCAATGTTATTACCGCTGGTTTTACCTGCGGAAGCATAATTTTCCAGAATATTCCAAATTCCGACAGGCCATCAATTCTGGCTGCCTCTGCCATTTCTTTCGGTATCCCCGTAAACGCAGCTCTCATCATAAATATTGAACCAGCAACTGCCACTCTCGGAATTATAAGTCCCCAATAAGTGTCATACATTCCCATCTTGTATACAACAAGGAATAACGGAACCATAATTACCTGAAAAGGAACCATCATTGTTGCCAATGTCATCAAAAATGTTCCTGTTTTACCTTTAAATTCGTAAAATGCATATGCATATCCAGCCATACTATTTACGACAACAGCTAAAGCAGTTGTTACACCTGCATATATTACAGAGTTTGCAATATAACGAATAATGTTAATTCGCCCCTGCACGTCCACAAAGTTTTCAAGTGTAAATGTTTTAGGAATAAATGTAGGTGGCCATGAAATGATCTCTCTTTCTGTCTTGAAAGCACTAAATGTCATCCAAATGACCGGCACTAAAACCAGCAAAGCAATTATGATCAATATCAAAGCAACCGGTACATTAAAGAATACTTTCCCAATACTTATCGTCTTTTTCTTTTTCATACCGTTAGTCCTCCTTTACCATTCTTCTATACATCAAGACAGTAATGAACATAATAATAATGAAAAGTACTACCGACATTGCCGATGCATATCCCATGCTTGAATTTGATGAAAACGCTCTTGAATATATATAACTAACAGTTGACTCTGTAGTATAATTTGGTCCACCGTTTGTCGTTACATATATGATATCAAAAATCTGAAGAGCACCTGCAAATCTGGTCATCATGATATACCAGAATGTAGGCCGTATGGAAGGAACTGTTATATGTAAAAACTGAAGAATTTTTCCCGCCCCATCCATTTGAGCTGCTTCAAATAATGAAGGTGATACCTGCTGGATTGCAGTAACATATATTATTGTCGAAATACCAAAGCTTCTCCATATTGATATAAACGAGATTACAAATATTGTAAGTCCCGGAGTATTCATAAAATTAATTTTTCCTAATCCCATTGACTGTAAAGCAGCCGTTATAAAGCCTATATTTGAATGTAAAATCATTCTCCACATAATACCTATTACAGTTGCAGAACAAATAACAGGGAGAAAGTACACTGCACGTAAAAACTTATTTCTCTTATTATTTTTGCTAATAAATGCTGCTATTACCAAGGCCCCTAATACTTGCACAGGTACCTCAATGCCTGTAAAAATCGCAGTAACCTTTAAACTGTTTATAAAGCGTGGATCATGAAATGCTTCTACAAAATTATCCCATCCTACGAATGTAGCATGATTCATCGTAATAGGGACATCAAAAAAGCTTAAACCAAATGCCATAATTAAGGGAATTATATTGAATAATATCAATAAAATTATTGAAGGAGCGATAAAAACATATGCACTTCTGGATGGTCTATTCCAATACTTTCTTATTTTTTCCATCTATTACTTCAACCTTTCTATTGAAAGGGCGACCTTTTATTAAAGCCGCCCCTTCTTTTGCTATTTATGTTTCCTGCTATTTGTTGTATTTATCAACTATCTTCTGGGTCGATTTCTGAGCTTTTGCTAACGCATCTTCAACCGATGAATTACCAAATGCCACTGAGTTGATCATCTCTGGAATAACATCTGATAATACAGAATTAATGCCAGGGAAGTTTGAATCAACTATAAAATCTGTAGGAGCTTCCGGATTAGCTGCCGACATGGCGCTCAGTTTCTTATTAGCCTTATATTCTTTGTTATTTTGAACTGAATATGTATATGCCGGGAATCCATTCTGAAGAGACCACTCTAAAGCAGGACTGCTTCCATCTTTATCCTGGGTATTCCACCACTTGATGAATTTATAAGCAGCTTCTTTTTCGGCATCACTTGCTGCTGTTGTAATACCAAATCCAATAACCTCAACAGAATTCATATCTCCTGCATCGCCCTGTGGAATAAGCCCGATACCATAATCCACCCCGGCAGTGTCAAGTCCTGCTGTTACCCAAGGACCTCCAACAGTAATTCCAACCTGTCCAGCACTCATCATTGAATCCGTATCTGCTTCAAGAGGATTATCGCCATCGTCCACCATATCTTTGTACATGTTAAGGAAATTCTCGTATCCCGCATTATTTTCAAAATTAGCCTTCCACGTTCCATTATCATCAGTAACAGCCAATCCCCCAAATCTCTGCATAATGTGTGCAATTTGGTAGGCATAATCATAAGAAATTCCTGAGCCGTAAATATTTTTGGTTGAATCAGAAATCTTTGCTGCATCCTGCTGCCACTCATCCCATGATGTAGGAGGTGTCTCAGGGTCAAGACCAGCCTTTTTAAACAGATCTTTGTTCCAGTACATATAGTATCCAACTACCTGGAATGGGACGAAATATGTTTTATCACCATCAGAACAATAATCCAAATATGACTGAATAAAATCATCCTTATTCAAATCTGTCTTATCAAACACATCACTAACATCCTGCAAATAGTCCCCATATGTAAATCTGTAAGCACTTGAGCTAAGAATCATTGTTGGCCCTTCGCCAGCTGCAAATGCTGTTGATAACTGGCTGTCAAAATCTGATGAAATATCCATCTTTACTTTGATTCCATCAGTATTTTCCTTATTGAATTTATCAACCATCTTTACCAGCATATCTCCATCAGCTCCGGTAAAGCTATTCCAGAAAGTAACTGTTGTCCCTTTTGATGAATCTGATTTCTTATTTTTTGCATTACCTGTTGATCCACCACAGGCTACAAGTGATGTAACCATCATTGCCGCCAATCCCAATGCCATAAACTTTTTAAACTTATTCATATATCCTCCATTCTGAAATATGTCCAATTATTCTGCTTCGTCAAGCAAATAACCTTCAACTATTCTTGCTGCGTCGTGTTGTACACGTGTACATTTATCTTGTAAATTAAATATATTACCTGTTCTTGTTAATGTCAATATTCTTTTGCATTTTTGTCTGTAATGTCATATTTCCAATTGTTTTTTTGTGCATTTTTACTATTTGCAATATTTGTACTCGTGTTCATTTCAGAAAATTAAATCTCTGTGTAAAGTATTATATTATTCTTCGCAATATTCTAGGAAAATGCATCCATAATTGCCTGCTTATAAACATCATACGATTTTTGCTTCGACATCCACAGGTGTCAGTTTAAACAGCACACAATCAAAAACTATATATATAACAACTGACTGACCAAAAAAGATAGTACAAGATGGGTATCAGATGCTTCTGATTCAATAGTATAGTCTTATTTTCGTCACCACCACGCTTGAAATATGCCCTGACTTGAGCTCACGAAAACTGAAATGAAATTGATTGAATAATTATTCTCCTGAGTATTTCCTGATTATTTTATACTATATAGAAAACGAATATTTTTAGAATTGATTATGTAGATTGCGGTTTGAAATTTTCCAGATGGTTTACTGCATACCTACAACAGGGAACGCTCCCCGTTTGCAGTAATTCCACTGGAAAAGTAACCGCCTGTTTACTCCTCGATTCCGGCAAGTGCCGTCAGTTTTTCCTTTGTAAAATGATTAAAGACCGCAATCGTACGCCCTACAAGGATCACGGCAAGCACCGTTCCGATCCCGATCCCATGCAGCCGCCCGGTGCAGACCAGACTGATCACAATCGTAATTGTCACGTTGAGCACATCAAAACAGTTCTTCGTAAATCCGACACTTCTGTGAATACAATCCGCAATCGCCTGTACGATTCCATCGCCAGGATTCGGGACAATCCGCATATTCAAAGACATTGCTGCACCGATTCCTGTACAGAGCAGGGCAAGAAGCAATACGAGCAACCGCTGCACCATAACCGGTGCTGTCATATTTCCTTCCGGAAATGCCGGCAAAACCGATGAAAACACATTTAAAAACCGCGTAAACACGATGCTGAGTGGAATCTGCAAAATATCCATAACAAAAATAAGCTTCCGGTTCATCCGGTTTGCATGTTTCAGTAAATCTTCCGTGCCGTTTTCTGTCTCCCGAAGTGACTTTTCCACCCTTTTTTCATACTGCTTTTCCCGGATATTATGCAAAACCAGTTCCAGTATTACGAAAATTGTGTATAACACAAGTGTTGTATTTCCGAAATTGTGATGTGTGATCTCCGATACGCTGTAAGATACCGAAATGATTGGAGATACGCCAAGTCCCGCTTTCGTATTCAGGGTAAGACCCATCGCCAGGATTAATAATCCTGCAATATAGATCAATACACGATAGATCATTGATTTTTTCATAGAATAATTTCCCTTCCTTCTATAACCTATTATGCACTTTCTTATTTATTTTTCAATGCCTGAGATTCCTTCTTGTTTTACTTGACATTTTGTATTGTTTGTATTATTGTAACTAATACAAAATATTGTATGATATTTACGGAAGGAGAAAACATGGTAATTTCCATTAATGATGCCTCCGAGATTCCGATCTACCAGCAGATCCGCAATCAGATCGTGCTCGGCATTTCGGACGGGCGGATTGCTCCGGGCGAACAGCTTCCCACCGTGCGGGCACTGGCAGAGGAGATCGGTATCAACTCCATGACCGTCAGCAAAGCCTACACCCTCTTAAAGCAGGAGGGCTACATCTACACCGACCGCAGAAGCGGTGCCCGCGTGCGGCAGGAATTTGAAACGAATAAAGAATTGTCGGAAAAATCCCAGGAACTGCTGCGCCAGATCATTTCCGAAGCGAAAGTAAGCGGCATGACGCAGACAGAATTTTTCGACTTATGCAAACGCATCTATAAGGGGTGATTGTTATGATTATGAATATTATCTTTTTTGCAACCATGTATCCAATCGTCTTTATCATACTGTTTTTATTTTCCACACAAAATAAGTATGAGAACGGACGCCTGTTTGCCGTAAACATGAAAAAAGAATGGATAAAAGATGCCACCGTCGCAGACATCCGGCAAAAATTTAAAAAGGAAATGCGTTACTACGCCATTCTCCTTGCGATTGTTCCATTTGTAAGTCTGCTGACCTCCCATATGTCCATTCAGCTTACCATCTGGATGTTCTGGCTTCTGGCAGCGATTTTTCTGCTTTCCCTGCCGATCATGCGTGCGAATCACCGGCTGAAAACATGGAAAACGCAAAACCATCTGTACGAAGACCGGCAGCCGGAACATTATGTGGAATTAAAACAGGCTGGCTCCGTAAGAAAAGTCCGGTTTCTCCCGTTTTTCCTGCCAAATATCATCAGTATCGCAAGTGCCCTGTTGCTGCTTCCAAAGTCCAGTGGGCTTGGGATTTCCTGTCTGATCGGTGCCTCCTGCGGGCTGGTCTTCTGGCTTGTAGCTGTATGGATGGACCGCCAGCCGGTTTCCGTCATCAGTACGGACAGTGACGTGAATATCAATTATGCACGCGCAAAGAAAAACCTCTGGAAGAACTTCTGGCTGATCTCCTGCTGGCTGAATACGGCACTGATCCTGTTTCTGGAGATCCTTACCCTGTCTGCCAGACACATGGGAATATGTTCCATCGCCGGCATGATTGTTTATACACTGCTTTTACTCCTGCTGTGCATTTTCTGCATGATAAAGCTGAAAAAAATTGACCGAAGCTATGCACAAAAACGGAATCTGACCAGCGATGAAAATGATGACAGAAACTGGATCGGCGGCATCCTCTACTACAATCCATCCGATCCCCATACGATGGTAGAACAGCGCGTCGGCATCGGGACAACGGTAAATATGGCCACATCCCTCGGAAAAGGACTTACTATTTTCAGTGCCATTATGATGCTTTCCTGCCCTCTGTTATGCATATGGCTGATTCAGGAGGAATTTACTCCCATTGATCTGGTGATCCAAAACCACACACTATGCGCACAGCATCTGAAAACGGATTATCAGATTCCGCTTAGTGAAATCAAAGATCCCACACTTCTTACCGCAAGTGATCTGCCGGACTGGACCAGAACAAACGGCACCAGCATGGATACATTGGAAAAAGGCACATTTACCATCTCCGGAGGGGAGGATGTCAATGTTTTCTTAAATCCAGAAAATGATGCGTTTCTCCAATTTTCCGCAAATGGGAAAACTTACTATATGGGCGGTGTAGACGATACCCAGACAAAGGGGATTTATGAAGAACTGCTGACCCATTAGGTCCGCAGTCTTTATTGGAAGGTCGCAAGACTTTTTATATCATACGTCCCCTGTATGACTGGATTTACTGATAAAAGAAGACATCTCTGTTCCGAAAATTTAATGAACCGGTATATTCACAAAACGTCTGTTTCAGAATCTGCAGATGAAGAACTTGAGTTTGATTAAACCTTGTAAAAATGGTGGCTGATTTATTGACCATCGCAAAAAATTGAAAAACTTACACCATCACTTCACAAACTTTATTCAAATTTTATTTCAGGTAAACTTAAATAGGATGTGGGACATATGGAGCTTTTTCTTTCGACTATGTCCCACATTTTCCTTTTGTTGGGACATATGCAGATTTTCTTTTGACTATGTCCCACATTTTCCTTTTGTTGGGACATATGCAGATTTTCTTTCTGATTATGTCCCGTTTTTGGATTTCTGTGGGAGGTTCCCTCGCCTTTTTTTGCATATGTCCTGCTTTCGGATTTCTGTGGGAGGTTCCCTCGCCTTTTTTTTGCATATGTCCTGCTTTCGGATTTCTGTGGGAGGTTTCCTCGCCTTTTTTTGCATATGTCCTGCTTTCGGATTTCTGTGGGAGGTTTCCTTGCCTTTTTTGGCATATGTCCTACTTTGGGATTTCTGTGGGAGGTTTCCTCGCCTTTTTTTGCATATGTCCCCCCTTTTAATACCGCCACAAAATCTTTATCAGATGATACTTATTTGTTTATCAACATACCCTGTATATAAATTTCCAAAGCAAAATACTCTCATTTTCCTGCCTTTCAGAATTATTTAAAATGATAAGTAATTAACTTTTGCACAATTGCAGTATCCAGCGGCTGCTCCATAGTCTCATATGTTGTAATCAGCCGATCTCCCGGATATATCCCATTTCTCGCATACATATGTAACTTATCCGCGGCATTCTTTGCATATTCAGGCAAGTCCATCTTCCCAAAATGTTCCCAGTAAATTTCTTTTCCTGTCAGCGGATGAAGAATTGTAAAATCCGGATAAAACACTGCCTTCCCGATTTTTAATTCGCACTCATAACGGTATGCAATTTTTTCCATATACAAATTCATTGCAATCAATGCTTCTGACTTGGATCGTACATATTCATTTTTACAGCTTTTATACTTCAATTGTTCGGGATAATTGGGATTTTTAGGATAGGAAGTATCACTCCATATAAGTTCTTCCTGCGTAACCATCTGATAGAATGGACAGAGCAATTCCTGATACGCCGGATCTTCTGAAAGAAACCTGTCCGACTTTTTATTTTCACCAACTGCATGTCGTTGATAAAGTTCTAATGCATACAGTTCTTTTTTACACTCTGTCTGTTTTTCCAATAAGAATCTTTTGTATGCCAACTGCTGTGCATATTCTCTGTGTTTCTTTGGAATATACGTCTGTGTGTGACCGTCACTGTGAAACCATTTCACCCGGTTTCCATTGTGAACACAAATAATTTTTCCATCGGGAAGATGCAATAGTTCTTCACTGATTTGTTGTAATTCTTTCGTAAGCCTTCTCTTCTCCGAAAGAATCTGATAATAAATTGTTATAAAAACCTCTCCTTTCTGTGCATTAATATGACGTTATTAAAACACAACTTCATTCTCATGTAAAGTAAATTTTTATATTTTTTAACAATGGGATATATCGGAAAAAAGTAAATTCATATATCCCGCACCTCCCTTCTGTTGGGACATATAAAATTTTTCTTTACATAGATATCCCGGCAATTTATCTCTTCAGGATATATAGCAACTTTCTTTGCAATTATGTCCCATTTAGAAATCACTACGGGACTTTTTGTCTTATTTTTGGTGTATGCATCCCGTTTTCAGTCTCTCAAGGGACTTTTTCATCAAATTTTTTTACATATGTCCACTCCCCTGTTTCTCGCAGGATCTTTTCATAACTTTTTCCCACATATGTCCCATATTTTAATTTTTTCGTACAGATTTATATATTCGCATGCCGTACTTCTCTGCCGGAATCCGGTAATCCTTCAGCTGTTTGTTGGTCTCTGCCTGTAAAACTGCCTTCGCCAGTTCCAGATTTTTCGTTTTTTCTTCTGTGGAAAGTTTTAAAAAATGCATTGCTCATACAACTTCCTACACCCTATATAAGTTTATATAATTTTTCACAACAAGGTGATGAACTTTCTCTCTATTCTGTAAATAATCAACATGTATCCTTTTGAGTTTCTGATACCATTCTTTTTTCCACATCTTCCATACAAATTCTGATCCCCGTTATTATATATTTACAACTGCAATTCTTACAAATCCCACCATTGTTTTCGCATTTTGATACAAACGCATAATAGTTTACAAAAATTTTACTGTAAATTCGTATATCCTCACAAATGCGTTATTATGTAGATGATGTTATAATACGTAGAATAAATACAGGAGAAATTTAAACATATGTCAAAAGTGGTTCACAGGAAGAAAAGACTTTCCTCCTTTAAATTAATTGTACTGGGCTTTGCCGCTGTCATTTTTGTCGGCGCACTGCTGCTGATGCTTCCGGTCTCTTCGGTTTCCGGAACACAGACTCCTTTTCATGAGGCACTATTCACCTCTGTTTCAGCGGTATGTGTCACAGGGCTTGTTGTACAGGACACCGGCAGTTACTGGTCTTCTTTTGGTCAGGCAGTTATTTTGCTGCTGATCCAGACCGGCGGGCTGGGTGTCATCACCGTTGCTGTTTCCTTTGCCATTTTATCCGGACGGAAAATTTCGCTCATGCAGCGCAGTACAATGCAGGATGCAATTTCTGCACCGAAAATCGGCGGTATTGTCCGCCTGACCAAATTCAGCGTACAGGGTACATTATTTATTGAATTGCTCGGCATGACGGCCATGCTTCCGGTTTTCTTCCGTGATTATGGCATCAAAGGCATCTGGATGGCAGCCTTTCACTCTGTATCTGCATTTTGCAATGCCGGTTTTGACCTTCTGGGAACTTCCAGCCAGCCGTTTGTATCTCTGGGCAGATACATCGCCAACCCACTGATCAACCTCGTAATTATGCTTTTGATCATAATTGGTGGCATCGGCTTTCTGACGTGGGACGATATCTGCAGCCATAAATGGCATATCAGACGTTATCGCGTACAGAGCAAAGTCATTCTCTGGACATCGGCTTTACTTATTATAATTCCGGCCGTATTCTTTTTTGTTGTGGATTTTACGGGTTCATCAACCGGCACCAGACTGCTGGCCTCCACGTTTCAGTCTGTAACAACAAGAACTGCTGGTTTTAACACCGCAGATCTTACAGCAATGACACCGACATCAAAATCTGTTATGATTATGCTGATGCTGATCGGAGGATCTCCCGGCTCTACTGCCGGCGGCATGAAAACAACAACTTTTGCAGTCCTTATTTTAAATATGGTTGCCACGTTCCGCCAGAAAGAGGACATTGAAATTTTCGGTCGGCGGCTTGACAGTCATGCCATTAAAAATGCGGCCACCATCGTTGCTTTATATATCATTTTTTTCTTTATTGGAGGGATTGCCATCAGTTCCATCGAACACCTTCCGCTTCTGGACTGCCTGTTTGAAACGGCATCCGCTGTCGGAACCGTCGGACTTACACTTGGAATTACACCAACTCTCGGCATCCCGTCCCAGCTGATTCTGATCCTTCTGATGTTTTTCGGCAGAGTCGGTGGGCTTACCTTAATTTATGCGGCAATTTCCGTAAAACAAAACGGAGTAAAACTGCCGCTCGAAAAGATAACAGTTGGTTAAAAAGGAGTTGAAAATACCATGAAAAATATATTATTAATTGGATTAGGAAGATTTGGAAGACATGTTGCCATACAGCTGAACAATCTCGGTCACGAAGTGATGGCAGTCGACAACAACGAAGAACGTGTCAATGAGGTTCTTCCGTTTGTCACCAATGCTCAGATCGGTGACAGTACCAATGCCGATTTCTTAAACTCCCTTGGCATTGGTAATTTTGATGTGTGTATGGTAACGATAGGTGGAAATTTCCAGAATTCCCTTGAAACTACTTCCCTGCTCAAAGAACTCGGTGCAAAAACGGTTGTATCGCGTGCAGAACGGGATGTACAGAAAAAATTTCTTCTGCGAAACGGTGCAGACGAAGTTGTTTATCCGGAAAAACAGATTGCAGAGTGGGCTGCTATCCGGTATACTGCCGATCACATACGCGATTATATTCAGGTGGATGAGGCACATGCAATTTTTGAAGTGGAAGTTCCGGAAAACTGGATTTCCAAAACAATCGGTCAACTGGATATCCGGAAAAAATTCGGAATCAATATTGTTGCCATCCGGGAAGACGACAAAATTAATATGGCAATTTCTCCAAATACCGTATTCCAGTCTGGTACCACATTGCTTGTTCTCGGTGAATATAAAGAACTTCAAAAATGTTTCCGTATGTAGTTTCTATTTCCATAACAGATTCCACAGGTTCTGATAAGCAGCTGTTTCATACAGATTTATATAATTACATGCCGTACTTCTCTGCCGGAATGCCGGATATAAAAATCCTGCTTCCGGCAGTCCCGGCTCATATTCTCCCTCAAGCGGTCCCACGGCACACAGAAGATAATTGTATACTTCCTCGGAACCTTCCTGCCATTCCTTATCGGTTCCTTTCACTGGAACATCATACATTCCATGAAACAAAAAACAATAACTTTCTTTTCCCGGTGCAACACGTTCCCCGATCATTTCATAAAGCAGATCCAAAAACGCATCGTTCTGCAGCCCGGACTCTTTGATTCCATCCAGAAGCTGCCAGATACTTCCCGGTTTTCTCCCGGTTTCCGGAATCCGGTAATCCTTCAGCTGTTTGTTGGTCTCTGCCTGTAAAACTGCCTTCGCCAGTTCCAGATTTTTCGTTTTTTCTGCTGTGGAAAGTTTTAAAAAATGCGTGTTGAATGTGCCATCTATATATCCTTCTGCATCATAATATGCACCGGCGATCCGGTCAATGTGTGACCGCGCCGGAGTCATGCGCCGTGTCAGTTCGAGCATGTCTTCCCGATTAATCATGATTTCCTTCTCCGATCTTCATTTAAGAAAATTATACTGGTATTTTCCAGATTTTCCAAGAGAATATCAGATTATAATTTACATAATCCTGTTATTTTTGTATATTTAATCGCATAATAGTATGTAAGTGTGCTGTTTCTGCGGAAATAGTTGAGTCTGCAGGCATTCCTGTGATATGATACATTTACACGGGCAAACGTGTAATTAGAGGAGGGTACTGCATGGGAAATTATTTAAACCAGGATGGAAAAAAATTTTACGAAATTACACATTCTGATATCTACGTGGATAAGACAGAATTATTGACCTATACAAATTCTGTCTTACAGACTCTGCAGAAATATATATGTATCAGCCGTCCCCGCCGTTTTGGGAAATCAATAACCGCCAGCATGATTGCTGCCTACTACAGCCGTGGCTGTGATGCAAAAGAACTCTTTTCCCCATATAAAATTGCCCGGAATCTGGATTTTGACACCTATCGTAATAAATACAACACCCTGTTTTTAAATATGCAGGAATTTTTAAGCCGGACGAAAAACATCTATGAACTGCTTGATCGCATGAAACGGCTGGTACTGCGGGATTTAAAACGGGAATACCCGAATGTTGATTATTTTGATGATACAGATCTTATTGAATCCATGCAGGATGTATATCAGGAAACTAACTGTCCTTTTGTCGTAATCATTGATGAATGGGACTGTATTTTCCGGGAATACAAACAGGATAAAGAAGCCCAGGAAATCTATCTGGATTTTTTGAGGGATATGCTAAAAGATAAGTCCTGTATTGCACTCGCTTATATGACAGGAATTCTTCCAATCAAAAAATATGGATCTCATTCTGCATTGAATATGTTTACAGAATATTCAATGACAAATCCAAGAGAAATGGCAGAATATTTTGGCTTTACAGAAGTAGAAGTTAAAAAGCTGTGTGAAAGATTTCATCGGAATTTTGAAGAAACACGCGCATGGTATGATGGATATGAACTTGTGACAGTGGATGGAGAAGAAAAAATTTGTTATTCCATGTATAGTCCAAAATCAGTTGTTGATGTAATGTTAAGTGGGGTATTTGACAACTATTGGAATCAGACAGAAACATATGAGGCGTTAAAATCATATATAAAGTTAAACTTTGATGGATTAAAAGATGCAATCATTCGTATGCTTGCGGGAGAAAGAGTTCAAGTTAATATAGGAACATTTTCGAATGATATGACAAGCTTTCATGGGAAAGATGACGTTCTGACATTATTGATTCACTTGGGATATTTGAGCTATCATTGGCCTGATAAGACAGTTACAATTCCAAATAAAGAAGTTTCTCAAGAATATATTAATGCGATCAGTACAATGGATTGGGCTGAGGTTACAAGATCTGTGGAAGATTCCAAAATGCTATTAGAGGCTCTATGGAATATGGATGAAAAAGCTGTGGCAGCAGGAATTGATAAAGCACATAGGGAAATTTCAATTCTTCAATATAATAATGAAAATGCATTAAGTTGTACAATTAACCTAGCTTTTTATTTTGCAAGGGAATATTATACAATCATAAGAGAACTTCCAACAGGAAAAGGATTTGCAGATATTTGCTTCATTCCAAGAAAAATACATCTTGATAAGCCCGCTGTGATCATAGAACTAAAATGGGATAAAACAGCACAAGGAGCAATTCGTCAGATTAAGGAAAAACAATATGTAGATGCGTTAGATGAGTATCGTGGAGAATTGCTTTTAGTAGGAATTAACTATGATAAAGGGACAAAGATGCATACATGTGTGATTGAACAAATGTGTAAGGAATAATTGCAGAAAATATTTTAAGAAAGCTAATTATAAAGAAGAAGTCACTAAAGGCGGAAATCATGCACAATTTTGCAGTTATGGCAAACAATCAGGACATAAAGTCGACTCCCTGCGATCCAGTGATAAAATATGTTTTACAGTTTATGGAAATGAAATGGTCAAAGAGGAATCCTGGGCACCATTTCTGCAAAGCGTGGTTATATTTGGCAGGTGTCATTTGGTAGAATCTGGAGAAAAAACAACAAAATTATTAAAACAATTTGCAATGAAATATTATCCAAATGAACAGATGGTGGATGAAGAGATTGCACAGGCAGGAAAAGCTGCACAGCTTTTTGAGATAGAGATTGAACATATGAGTGGAAAAGAAGTACAGGAACGATAAGAAATTTAATATCAACTCATAAATTCCCTAATATCTTCCAAAATACAAGCAAATTCGATGACATAAGTATATAAAAAAATTGATCAAACAATGATGGAGGTATACAAAATGTTAAATGAATCCGTAGTAAAATTATTAAAAGAAGGTATGTGGGATCTTGCAACATGTGCAAATGGAGAACCAAATGTAGTGCCAGTTGCATTTAAAGATGTGACAGATGATGGGAAATTAGTTGTAGGAGATGTGTTCCTTGAGACAACATTAAATAACTCCAATAAAACTTTTAAAACACAGATTATTTATGTAATGAAGATATCGCTATAGAAGTATTCTTAGCGATATCTTTTTCATGGTAGGGTTCCTCCTTTATATGAGGATTATAGCCAAAAGAAGAAAGGATCGCAGTACGCCACCGGTTAAAACTACGGAAAGCATTGCGAAGGAAAGTATAGTTGAAATGAGAGACATTACGCCAGAA
>OLOJ01000693.1_pt1 | contig 34529 bp, 18 predicted proteins | sample 1672251 | NCBI WGS metagenome assembly OLOJ01 (sample SAMEA3136664, study PRJEB25190) | human gut metagenome | biome: human gut; feature: human-associated habitat; material: faeces | place: Austria | collected 2013 | reverse complement strand
AGTTGTGGTTTGAAAATTCGGCATACAATACTTATCTCGGTGGCTTCAGAGGTACTATTACAATAACTGCTCTTGACTGAGCCGACATACACGAAAACGGAGGTAATAGAATATGAAAAAACGAATACTTAGTATCCTGCTCGCCTTTTGTATAGTGATGAGCTTTGTGCCGATGATGGCAAGTGCAATTGAGATTTACATTGACTTGAAAATTGTCGGTCAGGCAAATTTAACGCTCGAAGTTGTGTCGGGCGACAGCATTGACGAGGTCAAGGAGAAAATTCGGGATAAAACGGGCTTTTCTCCCGATGCGCAAAGACTGTTTTTCGGCGAAAAAGAGCTTGAGAACGGGCGCACGCTGGCAGATTACAATATTCAGAAGGAAAGCACACTGAGCTTGCGTTTGCAAAAGACGATGCAAAACGGCGCAGACGCACTGAATAAAACCGTAAACACAGCGAGTGCACCTATCGTGTATTTCGGGCAAAATCAAGAAAATAAGCCTGCCGCATGGCGAGTTATCGGTTATGACGGAAACGGTGTTGCCGGCGCACAGGGGGATATGACCCTGCTTGCGGCAGGCGCTATGGGAGTTATACCATTTGCCGATATCATATTATACAACGAATACGCACCGAGTAATTTGAAAACCGCGATAGACGCGCTTGCGGAAAAGCTGACGACAGAAGAAAATGCTGCCGTAAAGAAACGGACGCTTACAAGCGGAAGTTACAACGGAGAAAATACCGACTGTATAGCGGGAGGGCAGGTGGATAACGCTGTATTTTGGCCGCTTTCCACAAAAGAGGCTATTGCGGTAAACAACGATCTGCGTGCCTTGGATCCTGCGCATCCGAATTGGGTGACAAGCAGTTGGTACCTGCGCTCTCCCGGCTCCAAGACTTTTTATGTCGCCATCGTGAGTAGTGATGGTTCTGTCCAATACTCTGGGGCCTCTATCCGCAAGAAAAATAATCATCGGACTGTTCGTCCTGCTTTTAACTTAAATCTGAACTCTGTCCTTTTTGCATCTGCCGCCGTGGGCGGAAAGCCCGAAGGAGGGCTGACCCCGATTTCCGAATACAGCGGCAATGAGTGGAAATTGACCCTTTTAGATAGTAGCCGCAATTTTGCCGTAACGGAAAAAGCTGTCAACGCCGCCCCCGACGATACCGTTACGCTGAATTACACCGGGGCGACCACAGGGATAAATGAATATATCTCCGCCATCATTGCGGATAGCAGCGGCACACAGTATTACGGCAGAGTAGCACAGCCTACTGCCGCAAGCGGAACGGTTGAAATCAAAATCCCGTCTGACCTTGCGCCGGGCAGCTATACCCTGAAGGTCTTCAACGAGCAGTACAACGGCGACCGCAAAACCGACCTTGCAAGCGGTTTCGCGGATGTTACGCTGACGGTTGAAAAGCGGGTCGACGAGCAGTTCACCCTCACCCCCGGCGGCAGATATTACTTCGATCTGTCGGCGATGAACATTCCCGGAACGTTAAACAGCGCTCTGCCGGACGGCACACTGCATTATGTGCCTTTCACCTATGTGGGTACGGTGGAAGCCTACAAACTCACGTCTGCGATGGCGACCACCGAGGAATATGCACAGCAGAACAAATACGCTCACAGCCTGTTTGTGGCGGACTATGCCGTAACGCTTAAGGTAAACTGGAATAACTTAGATACTGCGAGTCTGATTTTCGGCAAAGATTATGCCAGCGGCGGCGTGGACTATACCCTGCGCGCACCGTCTTGTGGAAGTGGGTTTACCGGTTCAGGCGATTCAGAGTGCGGTACGCCCCAAAGCAATGAGTGGGACGCGGTGCTGGACAAGAACAGCGGATATATCCAAAACTGGAATAAAATGTATTCGTGGGGGCAGGACACATCAAGTTACAAATTGTGGTATCGTGCGGTTCGCGGGTACAGTTCGGCCCGCAGCTGGCTCCACAGCTATGCTACGAGCTCCTACTCGAACCACGGTTTCCGCCCCGTCCTTGAACTGCCGACAGATCTTGCCGCCGACAATCTGAAGGTTGTTGAGTTGCGGACGGTTAAATTTATGCCCGGCGAGCAGCAGAACTGGATCAATATTATCGTGAAAAAGGGCGAGAGCTTCAAAGCTCCCTCTGCCGAGGGACTGCCCCGCCCGGACGGCATTTCGGCAGATGCACAGTTGTGGTGGGCAGACGAAAACGGAAACTACTACAAGCCCGGCGATACCGTTCCCGCAGATGTTTCGGCACTTACCGCTTTATGGGGCGGTTTAGGTCTGTTCCTGGATCGGGGCGACGGCGAGGTCGAGGTTACGCCGGACAATTATACCGATATTTTCGGCGACGGGACTGCCTCCTTTGTTCTGCCTAAGGGCAGAAGCCTTACTTCTCTTAGAGCATCAGGAAATCTGACAGGCAAGGATATTTTGGAAATTTATTCGACCGGCAAGCTTGAAAGGTACGGCAGTGTTTTCCCGAATCTGAAGCTCAAAAATGCCGACCTGACCTCTGTGAGGCTGAGCGAAAATTACATCGGACATGAAAATCCGCTCTTTGTCACGCTGGACGGAAAGAATACCGTCGGAAGCCTGAACGAAATTATCGAGAGCAATAACACCCTTTCCGTTCTCGGCAACGGCTCGCTGACGCTGAACAGCGCATTGAAGCTTGGGCAATACACCCAGTTTGGCGGCGGCAGCGTCACTATGACGGACGGGCTGAAGGCGTACTTTCTTACCATAGACAGCGGCTCGCTTACCGTAACGGGCGATCCGCAGGCCATTACGCTGCGGGATCAAGATTTAGGCTATCTGCAAATGGGAGACGGTGCGCGGCTGTTCACGGGCTCTTCGGCACAGGATGCCACAGAGGCTGCCGTGCCGCAGCTTTCCGACAAGACCTATGTGCGTATCACGGGCGCTTGGGATGTGACCTATCAGCCCGGCACAAACGGCTCGGGCAATGCGGTCACAGATATTAAGTTCTATAACGATGCTCTCACGCTGCGAGGCGCTTTGTTCACTCGCACGGGGTACACGCAAGTAGGCTGGGCGACCGTTGACGGCGGCGAAAAGGTCTATGCTTTCGGCGGCGGCTATACCACCAATGCGGCGCTGACCCTCTATCCCGTTTGGAACACGAATCAATACACAATTACCTTTGATACGGCAGGCGGCAGCGAAATCGCACCCATTACACAGGACTATGGCACGGCAATTACCGCCCCTGCCGACCCGACAAGAGAGGGCTACACCTTCACGGGGTGGGACACAGAAATTCCCAAAACCATGCCTGCCGAAAATATAACGCTTAAAGCACGGTGGAAAGACATTGAAAAGCCCACGGGCGAAATTATCATAGGCACAAATAAATGGCGCGAATTCTTAAACAAGCTAACCTTCGGTCTGTTCTTTAAGGATACGCAGGAGGTAACGATAAACGCTTTCGATAACAGCGGAACCGTGTTTGTCTCTTATCTCGTGACAAATCGAGACCTCTCTGAGACGGAACTCGGCTCTCTTGTATACAATGCGTATGATGAGCCGTTTTTAATAGAGCCTAACGGAGAATATATAGTTTATGCAATGCTTGTTGACGAGAGCATGAACATAACATATCTTCGCTCCGACCGCATAACGCTCGATAATATCCTGCCTGTAATCGGCGGCATTGAAAACGGCAAGACCTATTGCGAAGCGCAGACAGTTACAATTGACGAGAAGTATATAGATACGGTTACCGTAAACGGCACAAAGGTCACGCTTGATGAAAACGGCGGCTTTACTCTCTCTCCTGCGGACGGCGAACAGAAAATCATTGTCACCGATAAGGCTGGCAACACCACTGAAATGACCGTGACGATAAACGACGGGCACACCTTCGGCGAATGGGCATCAAACGGCGACGGCACGCATAGCCGTGAATGTACCGTGGACGGCTGCAAGGGTGTTGAAACAATGGCTTGCTCGGGCGGAAATGCAACCTGCGCCGAAAAAGCGGTATGCGAATACTGCGGCAAGGCTTACGGAAAGCCTGATTTAAACAACCACACCGACTTAAAGCACATCAATGCAAAGGCGGCAACGAAGGCCGCCGAGGGCAATATCGAGTATTGGTACTGCGGCGGCTGTGATAAGTATTACAGCGACAAAGACGGTACAAACGAAATTAAAAAGGCCGACACCGTAACGGCTAAGCTGCCGGGCAATCCGAAGTCTCCCAGAACCGGCAACGCAGGCGACCTCGCTTTATGGATTTCCCTGCTGCTTGTCAGCGGCGGCGTAACAGGCGTCACGGCGGGCCTGCGCAAAAAGAAAAAACACAAAGTATAATTTTTTTCGTTTCCCTTTTCTGCTTTTACGGCAGTAAAAAGCCTCCGTTTTTTAACGGAGGCTTTCGTTTATTGCGGCTTATGCATATTCTCGATTTTTTTAATGTATTCGGTGCTGTTCTCAAGAAATTTCCGAGTATCAAAGGACTCGTTTTTAAGGCTGTTTTGAATAATAATACCATCGGAAACCATCAAAATAAGCCAAGTGAAATAGTCGGCCGAAACAACGTCTGTTCTCTCGGCGATTTTTGCCGAAATAAGCTTTTGGAATTCATCATAGCGATGAATCAGCTTAGCTCTGATTTCCTCGTCGCCGAGCAATGCCGCGTCAAAGAGGTGAAGCCTGAGCCCGGCATAGGCTATATTTCTCTCGATTACATAATTTACAAGACGGTGCGGCGAGGTATCCTTTTCCTTGTTTTCCGTCCATTGTATCAGCTCGTCCCATTGGCGCGAAAGATAGCGGTCGGTAACGGCAAAAAGTATTTCGTTTTTGCTTTTATAATAGTAATACAGCGTGCCCTTCGAAATGTTTGCCTTTTCGGCTATTTTCGCGAGAGTCACCTCCGAAAAGGAATTTACCTTTAAAAGCTCCTCAGTAGTATCGAGTATGATTTCGTTTATATTTTCGGGTCTTTGAGCTGCCATAATACCCTCCTGCAAAATTTCTTAAAGTATAACACGAACAATCGGCAATGTCTACAAAACAATATTCACAAAAAAAACACATAAGAGTGATTTTTTTAGTTAAAAGTATTGACAAACGCTTTTTGCGGAATTATACTTGGCTTATGAGTCGGTCAGTTAACCGACATATTTTTTATGCACAGTCGGGCGTGTGACCGACTGCAAGGCTGATTAAAAGAGGCTTGAAGTTATGAACATATCATCAATTAACAAAAAATTGAAAAAGACTTTCGGCGGAAAATTCAGTGCTTCAAAGGAGAACGGCTCGATTTTTGTTCGAGGCAAAAGCTCCGATTGGGGCGAAATCGTCGCGGCTTGCCAAGCGGCGGCAAAAAAATTCAGCACAACGCATATTGTCAACGATATTGTTTACACGGGCGAGCAGCCCGCTCCGACGCGTCTGCCGTCTCTCAAGGATGATTTCCTCGAGGGCAGAACACCCGACGTGCTTGTTATCGGCGGCGGCATTTCAGGTGCTTCGATAGCAAGAGAGCTGACCAAGTGGAAGCTTGACGTTTTACTTGTAGACAAGGAGGCGGACCTTGCGCTTCAGGCGTCGGGACGCAACGACGGCGAGGTGCACCCCGGAATCGACCTCGGCAAAGGCTCGCTCAAGCACAAGTACATTCGCCGCGCAAACCATATGTATGCAGACGTTTGCCGCGAGCTTGACGTTCCGTTTAAGCAGGTAGGTCAATATGTGCTTTTCCGCAACGCCGCGCTGAAGCCGCTTATCGGTCTGTATGCTTTTTGGCGGAAGCATCACGACGGCATAGAGGACACCGAGATAATCTCTGGCAAGGAGCTTATGCGCCGCGAGCCGAACCTCACACCGGAGACAAAATTCGCAATGTATAATCCGAGCGCAGGCTGTGTTTGCCCGTACGGACTCACCATAGCCTATGCCGAAAACGCCGTTCAAAACGGTGCGCAGGTAAGCCTTAACACCGCCGTGCTCTCTATGGAGGTGTCGGAGCATAACATCATAAGCGTTACCACCAACAGAGGCGTTATTCATCCGAAAATCGTTATCAACGCCGCAGGCGTTTTTGCCGAGGATATTGCCGCCATGGCTGATGACAGATTTTTCTCGATTCATCCGCGCCGAGGAACCAACTCGATTCTTGACCAAAAAGCAGGCGCATATATGCACTCGGTAGCCTCCGTAAAGGACATAAGCGTTCACGGTAAAACCCATTCAAAGGGCGGCGGCATATTGCACACCGTCCACGATAATCTTCTCGTAGGACCCGACGCCGTAGAAACGGTTGAAAAGGAAAACACGGAAACCCGTGCCGAGAGCATTAAAACCGTCTTCGACAAGCAGACTCAAACAATGCCGGCGCTGTCAAAACGTGATATAATCACTTATTTCACGGGCGTTCGCGCTCCTACCTTTGAGGAAGATTTTATACTTGAACCCGGCAGAAGAACAAGGAATTTGATTCACGTAGCCGGTATTCAATCCCCCGGACTTACAACCGCTCCCGCGGTTGCCGTCGATATGGCGGAGCTTGCGGTCAATATGCTCGGCAAGACCGAGACGGTTGAAAAAAACAACAATTATAATCCTATTCGCAAAGGCGTTCCCGTGCTTCGCGAAATGGACGACGATACAAGAGAAAAAATGATAGCCGAAAATCCCGACTACGGCGAGATTATTTGCCGCTGCGAGCAAATCAGCAAGGGCGAAATTCTCGACGCTTTGAAATCCCCGATATGCGTTCCGACGGTTGACGGTATCAAAAAACGCATAAGACCGGGAATGGGACGTTGTCAGGGCGGCTTCTGTTCGCCGCTTGTCACCAAAATAATTGCCGAATTCCTCGGCGTTCCGCTGTATGAGGTTAAAAAATCCTCGGCGGAAGCGGTGATAACATACGGCGAAACAAAGGTAAACGAAGGAGGCGAAGAGTGATGACGACAGGTAACTATGACGTACTCGTTGTCGGCGGCGGCCCTGCCGGACTTGCGGCGGCGATAAGCGCTCACGATAACGGTGCCAAGGTTCTCCTTCTTGAAAGAGAGGCAAGGCTCGGAGGAATACTCAAGCAGTGCATTCACGACGGTTTCGGTCTTCATCACTTCGGCGAGCAGCTCTCAGGTCCGGAATACGCCGAGCGGTTTGAAGATGAGCTGTACAAACGCAATATCGAATACAGCACCCTGACGTTTGTCACGAAAATAGACAAAAACGGCGACGGAGGCTTTACGGTGCATACCGTCGGCAGAAGCGGCGTTTCGATATTTACGGCAAAAGCGCTTGTGTTGGCTACGGGCTGCCGCGAGCGTACCGCCAAGCAGGTATTTATTCACGGTACGCGTCCTGCAGGCGTTTTCACGGCCGGAACCGCACAGCATTTTACAAATCTGCTCGGGCTTATGCCCGCCAAAAAATGCGTAATTCTCGGCTCGGGAGATATAGGACTTATCATGGCGCGCCGGCTTACGCTTGAGGGCGCAAAGGTTCTCGGCGTTTATGAGGCAAAGCCTACGCCGTCGGGACTTACGAGAAACCTGCATCAATGCCTGCACGATTATGACATTCCGCTGCACCTGTCGCACACCGTCACTCGCGTGTTCGGAGTTGACAGGCTCGAAGCGGTTGAGATTTCAAAGGTTGACGAAAATATGGCTCCGATACCCGGCACACAGAGCCGCGTCGAATGTGACACGCTGATTCTCTCGGTCGGATTGATTCCCGAAAACGAGCTCGCCGAGTCCGTCGGAGTAAAGCTTGACCCACGCACAAAGGGTCCCGTATGCGACGGCCAGTGTATGACGAGTGCCGACGGCGTATTCAGTTGCGGCAACGCTTTGCACGTCAACGATTTGGTTGACTTTGTTTCGCAGAACGCCGAGCAGGCGGGAAAATCAGCCGCTGCTTATTCGGCCAAGGAAAGACGGCTTATTGAGATAACCCCGGGTGACGGCTTATTGTACGCAGTGCCGCAAAGGCTTAATCTCAACGAGGATAACAGTAAAACAGACCTGTATTTCCGCGTCCGCGAGGAGGAAAACAACTGTGTGCTTCATATTTACGCGGACGGTAAGGAAATACTTAAAAAGCGTTACGCATTTATGCGTCCGCCCGAAATGGAAAATCTCACGATTGATTTCAGCGCATGCGAATTAAACGAAAACAGCCGAGTGGAGCTTCGGCTGGAAAGACTCGGTAAAGGAGACGGTGTAAAATGACAAAAGAATTGGTTTGCATCGTTTGTCCCCGTTCGTGCAGAATGACGATTACATCAGACGGTGACGAGCTTGTTGTGACCGGCAACACCTGCAAAAGGGGCAAAGAATTCGCCGTAAGCGAAATGACCGACCCGCGTCGTACCGTTTGCACAACGGTGCGCACCGCCTTCCCTTCGGTACCGGTTCTGCCCGTTCGCGTATCGGGACCGATTCCCAAAAACAGAATTTTCGACCTGATGCACGAGGTAAACCGTATCACCGTTTCAAAACGACTCGGACGAGAGGAAGTCGTTGTACCGAATATTCTCAATCTCGGCGTGGATTTGATTGCAACAAGCAATATCCTGAAGGACGAGAAGAAGCAACCTTAAAAAAGAAAGAGGGGAAAATCTTTAATGGAACAGTCACTTGTGCTGACCTTTGACGTCGGCACGCAGAGTGCAAGATGCTTGCTTGTCAATGAGAGTGGAGACTTTGAGGATAAGGAGCAGCAAAAATACAAGGTTCCTTATTTATCAAAACAGCCCGGATGGGCAGAACAGACCCCGGATTTTTATTTTAACATTATAGCCGAAATGTCAAAAAAGGTTATCGAGAGAAATGCCGATAAGCTTGACCGCATAACAGCCGTATGCCTTACCTGCATACGTGACACGGTGCTTTGCCTCGACAAGGACAAACGTCCGCTTCGCGACATAATATTATGGCTCGACGAGCGTGAGGCCGACGAGGACGGACAGATTCCGGCAGCAAAACGCGCATTGTTTTCGCTTGTGGGAATGGGAGAATCGGTAGATATGATTTACCGAGCCTCTACCGGCAACTGGATTATGCAAAACGAGCCCGAAATATGGGCCAAAACAGACAAATACGTTATGCTGCCGTCATATCTCAACTATCTTTTGACGGGCGAGCTTAAGGATTCCGTGGCAAATATGATAGGTCACGTACCGTTTGATTACAAAAACCGCCGTTGGATGAAACCCGGTGCTCTCACGCGCTGTGTGTGCAATGTTCCGTCCGAAAAGCTCTGTGAGCTTGTTCCGTCGGGCGAGGTCATAGGCAAAATCACAAAAGATGCGTCCGAAAAAACGGGCATCCCAATGGGACTTCCGCTTATAGCAACCGGCTCCGACAAGGGATGTGAAACCATCGGTATGTCCGTTGTAAAATCAAACCGAGCAGCAATTTCCTTCGGCACGACCTCAACCTTACAGATGGCGGTTAAAAAATATTTTGAACCGCAGCCTTATATGCCGGCTTATCCGGCTGTTCCGAACGATATGTTCAATCCCGAATTCGAGGTCTATCGCGGATTTTGGATGATTTCGTGGTTTATAGAGCAGTTTGCCGCGAAGGATAAGGTTGACGCCGCCGAGGAGGGCGTTTGCATAGAGCGTTATCTTGACGATAAAATCAAGGATATTGAGGCCGGCTCCGGCGGACTTATTTTACAGCCGTTTTGGACTCCGGGCATCACGAACCCGAACGCGAGCGGCGCAATTATAGGCTTTTCGGATTTCCATACGCGTTATCATTTGTATCGTGCCATAATAGAGGGCATCTGCTTAGAGCTGTACCACGGGCTCGTTAAAATGCAAAAACGCTCAAGCGTCACGGTAGATGAGCTTTATGCCGGCGGAGGCGGCTCCAGCAGCCCGGTCGTATGTCAAATTGCCGCAGATGTGTTCGGCTTGCCCGTACACCGTATTCAGACTCACGAGGCGAGCGCAGTCGGCTGTGCCATGGTCGCGTTTATTTCACAGGGCGTTTACGGTAGCTATGAGGACGCCATAGAGCATATGGTACATAAAAAAGACGTATTTATTCCGAACGAGGAAAACCACCGAACCTATATGAAAATTTACGGCAAGGCGTATTCTCACCTTGCCTCAAGATTAAAGCCAATAGAAAAATACCTACATCATTTTCAAACAGGAGGACACTGATAATGAGTACAAAACCGTATAAGGGCTTTGAGCCTAAATGGATGCTTCAGAGAGCACCTGAGAACAGCTATCGTTCAATTTTCCGCTGGGGCGACCCCGACTTCTTCAAATATCCGAAGGAGAGCCTTTACAAATATGTTAAAAAACGCTGCAATCTCAAGGACGAGGAGTTTATGCAGTATAATGACGATTTGGGTCTTGACCCCGTAAATCTCGGCGAAGAGCACGCTCCGAAGATTGACAAAAAGCACGTAAAGGCCATTGCCGCAATAGTCGGCGAAAAGAACGTCTCACAGAGCGACTACGACCGTCTCGCCGTTTCCTACGGACAGACAATGTACGATCTTCTCAGAATGCGTCACCGTCGTTTTGACTCTCTTCCCGACCTTGTTGTTTTTCCGGAGACAAGCGAGCAGATTGAGAAAATCGTAGCCTACGTCACAAAGAATAAAATACCGCTCTATGTTTACGGCGGCGGTTCGTCGGTTACAAGAGGCGTTGAGCCCATTAACGGCGGCGTTTCTCTTGATATGCGCCGCAACTTCAACAAGGTCATTAAATTCAATGAGACCGACCAGACCATTACAGTTCAGGCAGGTATGTCCGGACCGAAGCTTGAGGAAACGCTTCAAAACGCTCAGAGCCTTTTCGGCGCAAAGCGTCCGTACACCTGCGGTCACTTCCCGCAGTCGTTTGAATATTCCTCCGTCGGCGGGTGGACCGTCACACGCGGTGCCGGGCAGAACAGCACCTATTACGGCACCATAGCCGATATAGTTGTTTCGCAGAAATACGCCACACCGATAGGTAAAATCGAGACAAGTCACTATCCGAGAGAGGCAACGGGACCGAACCTCAATCAGGTCATGATGGGGGGCGAAGGCACCTTCGGCGTTCTTACCGAGGTCACGCTCAAGTTTTTCCGCTGGATGCCCGAAAACAGAAAACGCTTTTCTTATATGTTCAAGGACTGGCCGACAGCTATGCGCGCCGCTCGTGAAATGATGCAGTGTGAGTGCGGCTTCTCCTCTGTTTTCCGTCTTTCAGACCCGGAGGAAACTTCATTAATGCTCCATCTTTACAACGTTGACGAAACGCCGCTTGAGCCTCTTCTTGATAAATTGGGCTACAAGGACTTTGAGCGCTGTCTCTTCCTCGGATTTACAGACGGCGAAAAGGGCTTCTCAAGAAACGTTGCGCATAACATAATGAAAATTGCCGTTAAGCACGGTGGAATCCCGATGACCGGCTACGTATGCAAGGGCTGGGAAAAGGGCCGCTTCAACGACCCGTATCTTCGCGATACACTCATGGATTTCGGCTTTATGATTGATACGCTTGAGTGCACGGTCAACTGGTCAAATATGGCTCGTGTTCACCGTGAGGTTCGTGAGGTTTGCCATAAGCTTCCGAACACAATCGTTACAACTCATATGTCGCATTGCTATCCGCAGGGCGCCAACCTCTACTTCATCTTTATGACTAAAATGCAGGACGAAGAGGAGTTCCGTGCTTATCACGCAACAATTCTCGACGCCATACAGAAGAGCGGTGCTGCCATCAGCCACCACCACGGTATCGGAAAGATGTTTGCCCCGTGGCTTGAGGGCTACCTCGGCGAAAAGGAATACGGCATAATCCGCACGCTTAAAAACTATTTTGACCCCGATTACCTTATGAATCCGGGCGGAACCATAGGCCTTGACCTTAAGCCCGAGGACAAAAAGTATTTACGTGAGCATACCGAGTATGTTGACGAGCTCAAGGACTGAAAAGGCTTTGAAGCGCGGCTCAAAGCCGTTCCGTCAAGCATAAATACATAAAATCAAGGCTTTCGTCTCACCTGAAACGAAAGCCTTTTTATTGCCGATCACAGAAAAGCTTACTTTTTGTATATGCTTTCGGCATTTGCGGCTGTTGACTGTTTGCCGTCGTAATTATATAATAATTTATAACATAATTTCGCCGCATATGTGATATGCCGCACAAGCAAAGAGGTTCATCATGACAGATAAAAGCTATTCAATTATTTTCAGCAGCCCGACAGGCAACACGAGGCTGCTCGCCGACGCCATTCGCGACGCGCTGCCGGAGGAAAACTGCAATTATTTCGGAGTGAGCGAAAACGCCGATACACAATCCGACATTTTATTTATAGGCTTTTGGACGGATAAGGGAACCGCCGACAAGGCGACCTTGGATTTGCTCGAAAAACTGAAAAATAAAAGGATTTTTCTTTTCGGAACGGCGGGCTTCGGCGGAGACGAGGAGTACTTCAAAAAAATCCTCGCAAATACAAAAAAGAGCATTAGCGGCAGCAACATCACAGTCGGTGAGTATATGTGTCAGGGAAAAATGCCGCAAACGGTCAGGGAGCGCTATATCAAAATGAAAAGCCTGCCGAATCCCGTGCCCAATCTCGATATGCTGATTGAAAACTTTGACCGTGCTCTGTCTCATCCCGACGAAAACGATTTGAAAAGGCTGAGGCTCTCCGTGGAAAAGCTGTAATATTAAGCGACAGCGCGACCTACCCCGCTAAGCTGTGCCGCGTATCATATTACTATTGATTTATTGTAAAAATAATGATAAAATATTCAGCGTAGCACGTAAGCAGGTGTAGTTTAATGGCAGAACATCAGCTTCCCAAGCTGAATACGGGGGTTCGATTCCCCTCACCTGCTCCAAAAACGGCAAGTATCAAAGGATACTTGCCGTTTCTTTACTTTTCACATTTTACTCTCGTCTCGCTTCTCTTTCGTCTACCCTCAGTCCGCTCGCTTCATTATTCGCTGTTCACTTTTCTCTCTTCGCTCAACCTCTCCTCTCTTGCAGAGGAAGGTGGGCCTCGTCAAGGCAAGCCGGAGGGATTCTGCCTCCCTTGTAAAGGGGGTGGGCCTCGTCAAGGCAAGCCGGAGGGATTTTGCGGAGTTATATGGAATTTAAATAGATTGTGCGTGATTATTTAATCCCTCAGTCCGCTCGTGAACTCGCGTCCAGCTCCTGACGGGAGCCCGTCCCCTTTGTCGCTTCGCGACATTTCCCCACACCGTGGGGAATCACCCTTTACAAGGGAGCCTATTACTATTAGGGTGCCGCGCCTTATAAATAAAATCCATTAAAAAAGCTCCCCTTGGGGGAGCTTTTCGTTTTTATTCGCCGCCGGTACGTCTGAAAAGGTCGTTAATGTGTCTGAAATAATTTTTGTCTATACCGTCTATTGTTTCCTCGGTGGTTCTGAACTGCCAGTTGCCGAACGCTCTGCCGGGAACATTCATACGCGCGTCCGAGCCGAAGCCGCACATATCCTGATAAGAAATGACGGCAAGCTTTGCCGAAGAGCGCCACACGGTTTCGATAATCTTGCGGCAGGACGGGCTGTAATATCCGCCGTCGCCCCAGTTATCGCCCGTAAATCCGCAGTAATCAAGCGCAAAGGCTCGCTCTTCGGGCGTTGCCTCCCAAAGCCACGCAAGCAGCGTTGTGTTGTCGTGCGTGCCGACATACGCTACGGTATTCAGCGGATAGTTATGCGGCAGATGTGTGCTGTTTCCGCACGGGTCAAAGCCGAACTGTATTACACGCATACCGGGGAACCGAGTTTTATCAAGCAGCTGTGTGACGTCCTCGCCGAACACGCCGAGATCCTCTGCAATAATAGGAACGTCTCCCATTTCTTCCTTTACGGCGTCAAAAAATTTCATTCCGGGCCCCTTAACCCATTCGCCGTTTTTCGCCGTTTTTTCGTCCGCAGGAACAGCCCAATATGACGCAAATGCGCGAAAATGGTCAATTCTGACCGTATCATAAAGTCGAAAAGCGTCCTTTATGCGGCTGAGCCACCAGGCATAGCCCGTTTTTTCAAGCACATCCCAATTATAAAGCGGGTTGCCCCAAAGCTGACCGTCCTTTGAGAAGTAATCGGGCGGAACTCCCGAAACTCTGCGGCGCACAAAGCTGCGCTCGTCTATCTCGAAAAGCTCCGTATTGCTCCAAACATCGGCACTGTCGGTTGAGACGTATATCGGCATATCGCCGAGTATTTTTACGCCGTTTTCGTTGGCAAACTGCTTTATGCGGTGCCATTGAGAAAAGGCAATATACTGCTCGAATTTATAAAAATCGGCTTCGTCTTTCAACTCGTCTCTGTTTTTAAGCGCATTTTCGTACCGCGCGAATTTTTCATTCCACTCATACCATGGCTTGCCGCCGAATTTTTCCTTTGCGGCGCAAAACAGCGAATATGCTTCGCACCACGGGTTCTCCTCGCAGAATTTTTCAGTCTCCGCAGATACTTCGTTTTTCTTGTTTTGATACGCGATTTTTAAAAGCTCCCTGCGGCTTTTTGCGGCAAATTCGTAGTCCGCCGTGTAAGGCGAGCCGTAATATACGCTTCTTGCAAGGTCGTCTTCCGACACATAGCCGTCATTTTTGAGCGTGTCCGGGTCAATCAGAAGCGGCGACAACGCAAATGCCGCCGGAGACGCATAAGGTGAGCCGTAAAAATCCGTAGGACAAAGCGGCAGCACCTGCCAATATGAAAACCCCATATCCTTGATACGGCGTATAAACCGTTTTGTCTCTTCGCCCATTACGCCGATTCCGTACTTTGACGGGAGAGATGTGATATGCATTAAAACTCCGCCGGCTCTTGTGTTAAGCATTCTATAATTCCCCTTTTTTGAGCTTCGTCTTGATTTATGCCGCTTTGAGATACTCCTCAAGGCACAGGCCGCTCTTATTCATCGCCTTTGCAGCCTCTTTGCCGACATAACGCCAATGCCACGGCTGATAATTCATACCCGTTTTGTCGGTTTTATTTTCGGGATAGCGCAAAATAAAGCCGTAATCCTGCGCATTTTTTACAAGCCACGAAAACTCCTTTGTAGAGGCAAAATCGGAGCTTGCACTCACAATATCCATTGACAGACCGAGATTTTGCTCGGAATATCCGCCCGGCAAAATAAACGTGCGCGCCTTTGCGGCGGCGTCGTCATCGGACAAGCCCTGATTTTTATAATAACTCACCTTTCGGTTGTAATTATCGTTTTGACGTGAAACCGAGCAATACCCTGCATACGGAGTTAAAACGCAGCCGTCCTTCTTTGCGGCGTCGTACATCTCTTGATACGCTTTAACAACTCTCGAATCAAGCTGCACGCTGCTTCCGCTTATCGCGTTTGCAAGCGACGGCACATATCCGTCGGGTAGCTTATGCCCTGCGTTAACAAGCGTGAGCTCCCAATTGCCCGAGTTCGGGTCTACGGTTTGAGGATTGTTAAAATCGGCTGCCGAAGCCGTAACGGGCGGTGCCGATGCGGTCGTCTCCGGAACGGTTTCAGGGGCTGTCGTTTCCACGGTAGTCTCTTCTTCGGTCGTCTCCTCCTGCGGTTCTTCCTGTGTGGTTGTTTCGCTGATTTTTGCTTCGAGCCTCTCGACGGCAGGGTCCTTTACCTCTCTTTGCCCTATCGTAAGCTCACCGACTATAAGCCCCGTCATTATAACGGCCAAAATTACAAACAGCAAAAATTTTCTTTTTACCGTCTTTTTCAATCTGACTTTTTTCTTCATATTTCGCGTCCTTTTAAAATCTCTTCTTGATATTTTAAAATGTTTACGTCGGATTGTCAATCAAAAGGCGCATTTCGGCGACAAAATTCAGCCGACGGAGATTTTTTCTCATCAAAGTAAGCGAAGCCGTCAATCCACACATTGATTTTTTATCTTTAAGACACTCCGACAATGCGCAAAAAAGACCCTGCGGATTTTACTCTGCAAGGTCTTTTTCCTGTTATGGTTTAAAAATTGGGGGTGCCCAAAATCAAACTCTGATTATTTGTTCTTCTCTGCGATTGCAGCCTGAGCAGCAGCAAGACGAGCGATCGGAACACGGAACGGTGAGCAAGATACATAGTCGAGGCCGATCTTGTGGCAGAACTCAACGGAAGACGGGTCGCCGCCGTGCTCACCGCAGATACCGCAGTGAAGTGACGGACGGGTAGCTTTACCGTTCTTAACAGCCATTTCCATGAGCTGGCCTACGCCGACCTGGTCAAGCTTAGCAAACGGATCACTCTCGAATATCTTCTTGTCATAGTAAGCACCGAGGAACTTACCTGCATCGTCACGGCTGAAGCCGTAAGTCATCTGAGTAAGGTCGTTGGTACCGAAGCAGAAGAACTCAGCTTCCTTAGCGATGTCGCCTGCGGTAAGAGCCGCACGCGGAATCTCTATCATGGTACCTACTTCATACTTCATATCGGAGCCGGCAGCTGCAATTTCTGCATCTGCAGTCTCAACAACGATATCCTTAACATATTTAAGCTCTTTAGCGTCGCATGAAAGCGGAATCATAATTTCGGGAGCAACAGTCCAGTCCGGATGAGCCTTCTGAACGTTGATAGCGGCGCGGATAACAGCCTTAGTCTGCATCTTTGCGATTTCCGGATAGGTTACTGCAAGACGAAGTCCGCGGTGACCCATCATCGGGTTAAACTCGTGAAGAGAAGCGATGATAGCCTTAATCTGCTCAACGGTCTTGCCCTGAGCGTCTGCAAGCTTCTTGATGTCAGCTTCTTCGGTGGGAACGAACTCGTGAAGAGGCGGATCGAGGAAACGGATTGTTACCGGGCAACCCTCAAGTGCTTCATAGAGCTTTTCAAAGTCGCTCTGCTGATAAGGAAGAATCTTATCAAGAGCAGCTTCTCTCTCTTCAACGGTGTCGGAGCAAATCATCTCTCTGAATGCGGCAATTCTGTCCTCTTCAAAGAACATATGCTCTGTACGGCAAAGGCCGATGCCCTCAGCGCCGAGTTCTCTTGCCTTCTTAGCGTCAGCCGGAGTATCTGCATTGGTACGAACCTTGAGGGTTCTGTACTTATCAGCCCAGCCCATTATTCTGCCGAAGGTGCCTGCTATGGTAGCGTCAACAGTCGGGATAATGCCCTCATAGATGTTACCGGTAGAACCGTCTATTGAAATGTAGTCGCCCTCGTGGAATTCCTTGCCTGCGAGAGTGAACTTCTTATTTTCTTCGTCCATATCGATAGCTGTGCAGCCCGATACGCAGCAAGTACCCATACCGCGTGCAACAACGGCAGCGTGTGAAGTCATACCGCCGCGAACGGTGAGAATACCCTGAGAAGCCTTCATACCGGTGATGTCCTCGGGAGAGGTCTCAAGACGAACAAGAACAACCTTTTCGCCTCTCTCGTTCCACTCCTCTGCATCCTCTGCGGTGAATACTATCTTACCGCAAGCAGCACCGGGAGAAGCACCGAGACCCTTGCCGAGCGGAGTAGCTGCTTTAAGAGCTGCTGCGTCAAACTGCGGGTGAAGAAGAGTATCAAGGTTACGCGGGTCAATCATAGCTACCGCTTCTTCCTCGGTTCTCATACCCTCGTCAACGAGGTCACAGGCAATCTGAAGAGCTGCCTGAGCTGTTCTCTTACCGTTTCTGGTCTGAAGCATATAAAGCTTGCCGTGCTCAACGGTGAACTCCATATCCTGCATATCTCTGTAATGATCCTCAAGGGTCTTGCAAACATTTTTAAACTCTGCAAATGCCTCGGGGAACTTCTGCTCCATCTCTGTGATGTGCATGGGAGTACGAACGCCTGCAACAACGTCCTCGCCCTGAGCGTTTGTAAGGAACTCACCGAAGAGGCCCTTAGCGCCGGTAGCCGGGTCACGTGTGAATGCAACGCCTGTGCCGCAATCATCGCCCATGTTGCCGAATGCCATTGACTGTACGTTAACTGCGGTACCCCATGAATACGGGATGTCGTTATCACGGCGATAAACGTTTGCACGGGGGTTGTCCCATGAACGGAAAACAGCCTTGATAGCGCCCATGAGCTGATCCTTGGGATCGCTCGGGAAATCCTCGCCTATTTTAGCCTTATACTCATCCTTGAACTGCATAGCGAGCTTTTTAAGGTCGTCGGCGTCAAGCTCTACGTCCTGAGTTACGCCCTTTTCCTTTTTCATAGCGTCTATAAGCTGCTCAAAATATTTCTTGCCGACTTCCATAACAACGTCGGAATACATCTGAATAAATCTTCTGTAGCAGTCCCAAGCCCATCTCGGATTGCCTGACATTTCGGAAATTGTGTTAACAACCTCCTCGTTAAGGCCGAGGTTGAGGATTGTGTCCATCATACCGGGCATTGAAGCGCGCGCACCGGAACGAACCGATACGAGAAGCGGATTTTTCTTATCGCCGAACTTTTTACCGGTGATGCCTTCCATCTTTACGATGTACTCGTTTATTTCAGCCATGATCTCGGGATTGATCTCGCGGCCGTCCTCATAATACTGAGTACAAGCTTCTGTTGTGATAGTGAAGCCCTGCGGTACCGGAAGACCGATGTTGGTCATTTCGGCAAGGTTTGCGCCTTTACCGCCGAGGAGCTCACGCATGTTAGCATTACCCTCTGAAAAAAGGTAGCAATACTTTTTTGCCATTGAGAATACCTCCAATTATAAATTACAGTGTTAATGGCTGCCCTCGCTTTAAAGCTATGGGCATTATAAACCGCTTGATATTATAGCAGAAAAAATACGGCATTTCCATAGTTTTTGCGAATTTTTTGTATTTCGGCGAAATAAATTAAGCACAAAATACAATTTTGAGCATTTTAGGGGAAAATATGCAAGTTTTACGCCGTTTTTTGCGAGTACAACTGTGCAAATCAAAAAGGAGCCGTAAAAATTACAGCTCCTTTCGGAAATGAAATTATACAAGACCCGTGTACATCTTTAAGATGTACTCCGCGTCAAAGGTCGAAATATCGCCGCTGCGGTTTGCGTCCGCAACATATTTAGCTGTGGGGGACAGCTCCTCCATACCGTTTACGTATCTCAAAGCAAGCCTTGAGTCAACGGGTGTTATGCTGCCGTCAAGGTCCACGTCGCCGAACTTTGCCGTAAGCGGAGCCACATAATGAGTTCCCGCATTATAAACGAGAAACTGCGGATACTCCGCCCAAGTGTCAACGGTCGGCTGCGTTTTCGCCGTCATCGCCCGCACATAAAGGTCACAGCCGTTTTTGCGGTAATCAAACATCGCATGCCCGTAATTCTTTATAAACCAGGTGTTTTCGGGGAGCATACAGGTTGAGGCGTCGATAATGCCGTCCTCGGAAAGACAGTTGTGCCCGACGTCCCTCGCCTGAACGTAATCGTCGCCGAGAGTCGTTTTAAGACGGGCGCAGGTGGCACCGCCGCTTGTACGATTTGTCTCTATAACTCCGTCGCTCGTGTAATCGGCGGTAGGCGTAAACGGCGCTATATAAAGATTGTAGTTTGAGAATATGCAAACAGAAGTGCCGCTTGCCTTGGCTCTCTGTAAAATCGAAGAAATATTCGCCTGTATATCGTGTATCTCGTCGATTTTTCTCTCAAAGGTCGCCCAGTTGGCGGCTATCACGGAAGCCGAGACACCGCTTTGCTGCTGATTTTTCTCCATATACGCCCGCATTACGGCTTTTGCGTCATCATAGTATTCATCGGGTACAAACGCCCAAAGACTCGGCGTGTAGCCGAAGCCGGAAACAAGGCACTCGGTATAAATGCGGTCCTTATAGGTTCTGCCGCTGCCGTCGGGAAGCTCGGTCTCAAGGAAGCCCTCAAGCTTCGGCACCGCAAGCTGCAAAAGCTTTAAGGTGTCAAGCACCTTGCCGAGAGTGTCGGAATTCATACTCTGATTTATAAACGGGATAAGCTTATCTATGCCGACGGCTATCTCGCCCTTAAAGAGACAGCCCACCATATCAAGCCCCGTAAATGCGGAATTTAGCATGGTTATGTTTGAGACGTCGTCGCAGCCGTAAAGTCCCAAATACGAAGCCAAAACCGCTCCGCCCATACTGTGGCCGGCAATCGACACCTTGTCGACGTGCTTATCTGCCTTGATTTTTTGAACATACGTGTTTATGTCCGCAGCAAGCTCCTGCATAGATTTATGCCAAGTAAGACCGTAAACGTAAACGTTGTCGGCACCGACTTCGTCGCAGCACGCGTCGACTATATCCTTATCAAAGACGTCTGCCCTTGTGACCTCGTCAAGTCCGTATTGCGATACCGGCTCGGTATATTGGTCTATAACGGTGACGTCGGGGTGCTTTGCCGTGCCGTCGGGATTGCACGAAACCGGCTCGAAAAGATTGTTTGCTATTTCCACTATTCCCGTGCAAAACGTTTCATAATCTCCCTTTAGAAACGCGCCGAGCGGAGCTATGGCGTTTTTCGCCATTTCAACTATTGCGTCCTGCGACGGCCCCCAAACCTGATTTCCGTCGCCGTCCACCAGCGCATATTCGCTGAAGCCGGCTATTATCAGGATAGGCGTAACCTTATCCTTGGGCTCTGCGGCTGCCGCGGGAACAAAGCAAAGAACTGTCATGGTCAGTGCCAAAAGTATACTGACAAACTTTTTCATCCTGTTTTTTGACATAATTATTCTCCCCCTGCTTTAAACAATTAAGTAGATATTACCATAATTATATCATTTTTGCAATATTTTTTATACAATCAGCTCATAAAATCCGTCTCAACCCTTTTAATTGACGTTTCGGGTGAATATGTCCATTTATCTATGTGGCCGTCACTTATAAAATAATCCGCCGCCGGACTTTTGCCGTCACCGGTAAAATAGTCCACAATAATAAGCTTTATTTTCATCCTTTCGGGATTTATGCTTTTTATGTAAACCGCGGCACTGTCGCCTGCGCGCGGCCCTGAGGCGCATTCGGCAAGCCCTGCAAGATTGGGCGCAAGCTCCACGAATATACCGTAATCCTCCACAGAGCGTATTACTCCGGGCACGGTTTCTCCGGGCGCGAATTTTGAAGCATTTTCCTCCCAAGTGCCGAGCAGCTCCTTTTGCGACAAGGTGATTCTGCCGTTTTCATCTATCGATTTCACAACTGCCTTTATATCCTGATTAACCGAAAAACGAACACACGGATGAGGTATGCGCGACACCGAGATACCGTCTATCGGCATAAGTGCCGAAATGCCTGCGCCTATGTCGCAAAACGCGCCGAACGGCTCAAGGTGTGTCACACGCGCGTCGATTATATCGCCCGGAATAAGTCTTGAAGTATAATTTGCCGCACACTGCTCTTGAAGTCTCCGTCGGCTGAGCAGTGCGAAGGTCTCCCCTTTTTCATTCTCGGAAAATCCCGTTATCACAAAGTCAACGGGCTTATTAACGCGCGATATTATGGCTATGTCGCGAACCGTATTATCTTCAATCCCCATAGCGCATTCCTCGCGCGGCATAAATCCCTTCATACACCTTAAATCCACATCGAGATTGTGTCCGCGGTCGCAGAGAAACGCGCGCGCCTCAAGCGATTCTCCCGACAAAAAGGCGTTTTTGAGCTCCGCCGGGCTTGAAAGTCTTTTTTCGACGGCTTCGATGTCTGGGCGTGCACCCTCGGGGTAATATTTTTTCATAATTCTCACCTGCTTTGTTTACACTATGCCTGCCGCTTTATAAACACCGTGTCCCTTATGGCAGGTACAACACTATATGTATATGCGGCAGCTCTTCGGTTGAGAATTAACGCGCGATTTTATTTTAGCCCGGCAAGCCTCCGGTTTTGCCGCGACGCAGAACGAAGCGAGCCGCTCAAAACCGTGATAAACAAAGTCCGGAAAATGCAAAAGTGCCGCAAACACGAGGTTTGCGACACTTTTTTACACCATATTCAAATATCACTTTTTAGCCTGCTTTGAGTACTTCTTGAGATATATAAATCTCATAAGTCTTGTCTCAATGGGGTTTATGGGCTTGCCTGCCTCAAACAGTCTTGCGCCGACTGCGGTCTTGCAGCCCTTATCCATTACCATTTCAACCGCTGCGGCATCATATTCGCTGCCCGATACGCAAAGCGCACCGTTGTTGTTAAGAAGAACGCCGTTTCTGCCCTTGAGAGCCTTTACGACCTTCTTAGCGGTCTTTTTGGTGCTGTTGGGATTAAATGTTACCGAGCGAACGGTTGCGCCGACAAGCTGTGCAAAATCGTCAAGAAGCGGCTTCATTGTTTTGCCCGACTTAGACATTGCGACTTCCGCCGGTGTTTTGGTGTGCATAATGAAGTTTACGTCCTTGCGCTTTTTATAGATGGCTCTGTGCATTTCAGCCGAAGCCGGATAATCATTGCCCGCTACAAGCTCACCCGTTTTAATATCTATTCTGACTATCGAGCCGTCGCCGTCTACGGCACTTATATTAAACACGCTGCCGTCACGTTCGCTGTTGCACGGCTCAAATACCGGAGCCTCCTTGGCACTCGAGTCAAAGAGCGAGCCGATATACTCGGCTACGTCGCCTAAGGTCTCGGCTACCTTACCGGTGATGAGACGGTATCTGTTTTTAACGGTAGTTTCGCAGATCTTTTCGAGCTCTGCCGCTACCTTAAACGCCTCGTCGTAATCCTTACCCATGCAAAGAGCACCGTGGTGAGCCATAATTACGGCCTTGGAGTCCGAACGCTTTATAGCCTCGACAACGCCCTTGCGAAGCTTGCCGGTTCCGGGAAGTCCGTATGCCGCAATCGGGACATTATCGCCGACTATTTCGGCCGACGCGGGTTCAACCTCGTTTATATCCATACCGAGCGCACTTATGACGGACGCCTGCATCTGATGCGTGTGAATTACGAAATTAACCTCGGGGCGAAGACGATATGCCTCGGCATGAATGCCCTTTTCCGAGGACGGCTTAATGTCACCCTCATAGCTGCAATCGTCGATATTAACAACTACTATTTCGTCGGGAGTAAGAGTTTCATAGGGACGTCCGCTCGGAGTAATAACGAATTTCTTATCGTCTACTCTGCATGAAATATTACCCCATGTTCTCGCGATAAGGCCGTATTCAACAACCTCTATACCGGCTTTAATGACAAGCTGTTTTGCTTCCATTATATCCATTGTATTCACCTCTTCGTTATTTATAACAAAGCGGGACAGACGGAAAACCCGTCCGCCCCGTTTTCTTGGGATTAAATTCAGTCAGCCTTAACAGCGACGTTTTCAAATACTCTGTCGAAGCAAGCAAGAGCCTGGTCGATCATCTTAGGAGTATAAGCGGCTGAAGTATAAAGACGGCTGCCTGCGAGAGTTACAAGACCCTCTGCCATGTAAGCTGCGCCCATATGCTCCATTTCCTTCTGTCTTACGCCGGTCTCGCCGAGAATTGCCGGGATTTCCCACGGTTTCTTCCAGTTAATCTGATAGTGCATTGTGCCGACTGTCTCAAGGTGGCAGATAGAGCCGGTGTTCCAAACTACGAAGGGAAGACCGTGCTTCTTAACGAGCTCTTTAAGACCCGCGCAAATTCTGTCGCCCATCTGACCTGCCTTCTGGCAAGCGTTTGTTCTTTCGATTTCTTCAAGAGTGAAGTAACCTGCGCAGCATGAAAGCGGGTTAGCGGTCATTGTGCCGCCGACAAGAGCCTTGTGGATCTTCTTACCGCTCGAATCAAGGCCTGCACCGAGATACTTCATGTACTCTCTCTTACCGCCGATGCCGCCTGCACCCGGATAACCGCCTGCAATAACTTTACCGAATATGGTAAGGTCGGGCGATACGCCGAAGTAACCTTGAGCACCTGCCATACCGATACGGAAGCCTGTAACAACCTCATCGAATACGAGGAGTGCGCCGTATTTGCGGCAAAGACGCTCAACGCCCTTAACATATTCAACGGTGATGGGGGTAGTACCGCTCTCGGGGCCTACCGGCTCCATATAAACGGCTGCTGTGCCGCCGCGGAACTGGTTGAGTCTGAGCTTTCTCTCAAGCTCGTCAAGATCGTTCGGAGTAGTCTCCTGAATGAACATGAAGCAGTTGAGCGGAACACCGTGAGCCTGTGTGAACTTGGTGCCGTTTACGCGGATACCGTATGCCATCTGATCTGACCAGCCGTGGTAAGCGCCGCCCATCTTTATGATGTTCTTATGCTTTGTAGCAAGTCTCGCGATACGAGCCGCACCCATGCAAGCCTCGGTGCCCGAGCCCATCATACGGAACATATCAACGGTTTCAACGCTGTCGGAAATCTTTTTGGCGAGCTTGTACTCAAACTCGTGGAAAAGTCCGGTTGAGGGACCGCAAGTATTAAGGAGGTCGATGACCTGCTCACGAACAGCTTTCGGGTTGGAGCCGAGAACAGTCGGGCCGCCTGCCTGAAGGAAGTCAAAATACTTGTTGCCGTCAACGTCATAGAGATATGCACCCTCTGCCTTTGTGAAAACAAGCGGGAAGGGATAGTTGAAAGCAAGGTTATGCTGAACGCCGCCGGGGATTATCTGGCGAGCTTCCTCAATCTGTGCTTTTGATTTGAGGCACTTTTTGTTGTAATACTCATCCTCGTATTTTTTAAGAGCCTCCGGCTTGATGGTGTAAATCGGCTTTTTAATAAGCTCATCAAGCTCTTTGTTGACTGCAACAGCGTCATTGTACTCCGAAATTGCAAATCTTGTGTCCATATCGTGACCTCCGTTTAATAAAATTAACGAAACGGTGCTGCGCAAAAGCGGCGCACCATAGATAACCACGTGTAGTGAATTACCGTTCACTTGTAATTATAGCACAAAAAAGACTCTTGTCAACGCAAAAATACGACGCGGCAAACAAATCGAGCTCAAAATTGCGGACGTTTAGATGTTTTTTAACTATTATTTAAATTTGTTAAACTAAACAGCCGCGAAATTGAAAAAATGACGAATACATCTGTGGGGTGTAAATGAGCAACTACACAATATATTGATGATTACTCCGTCAAAATAAATAATCGATGTGTTAATTATTCGTCAATCTGCCGAAATTTCGAAATTGCGGCAAAAAATCGCGGATTTTTTGCATAAATGTCTCTTTCGACTGCCGAATTTACATTGCAGCCGCTTTCAGGCTCCATCAAATAGGGTGATTCCCCACAGTGTGGGGAAATGTCACGAAGTGACAAAAAAGGCTCCCTTGTAAAGGGAGCTGGCTACGAACGTAGTGAGTAGACTGAGGGATTAAAAAGTAATTTGCTTTCTATTTAAATTCCATATAACTCCGCAGAATCCCTCCGGCTTGCCTTCGGCAACCCACCTCCCTTTACAAGGGAGGCAAAAGCGAATTAAAAGGTCACGCACATTCTTTTTAAATTCCGTAAATCCCTATGAAATCCCTCCGGCTTGCCTGCGGCAACCCACCTCCCTTTTCAAGGGAGGCAAAAAGCGGATTAAAGGTCACGCACATTCTTTTTAAATTCCGTAAATTCCTATGAAATCCCTCCGGCTTGCCTTCGGCAACCCACCTCACTTTTCAAGGGAGGCAAAAAGCTTCCAAACTGCTTTGGCGAGGCTTGCTCTCTGCAAGTGAGGCTGAAAAGTAAAAAGGCGAAAACGGAAGTGGAAAACGAATAGTGAAAAGGGCGGGCAGGGGCGTGTGAAAAGCTCCTCATATGACACACAAAAAAAGAATAGGCATACAGCACCTAAATTAAGTACAAAAACAGAATAGGCACACGATATCAGAATGGGGTACAGAAACGGAATGGTGCACAAAATGCAAAACAGGGCACAAAAAAACAGAGCAAGGCGAACCTTGCTCTGCTTATGATTGTTAATAAATCGGATCGATTGCTACGTGAGCGTCAGATCTCAACCCAACCCGAGTCGCCGCCCTCTACGGGGCCGGTGCCTATGGAGATTGTGATGATATCATCAAGCTCGTATGCAGAAACATCGAAATCCGGTGTTTGATAAACCTGTTTCATTGAGATTTAATCTCCTTTCAAGATATAATAATAAAATTTAATGTCGGAACGGAATATTCAGTTTTGAACAGCCGAACCGATAGTAAAGTTTCGCTGTGGTTTCTTGGTAAAATTCAATTACTGAGCTTTCCAAGCAGCAACAGCAGCATCATATCCTGAAGCAACTTTAGCAGTTACAGCTGCGGAATACCAAACATAATGATCGGCAGTACCGTCATTGTAGCATACATAAGCGATGCAGTCAATATCAGTTGCCTGAGAAGCATGAGAGATATTCTTGACGATTGCGCCGAAGTATGCATCGGAAGAAGCGTCTGCCTGACTTACATAGTCGGTAGAAGCAGCCTTCCAAGCTGACGGAAGTGCGGTGCCTTTCTCAACTGCTGCCTTAGCATCAGCTGCATCGGCAGCGCCTGTGTTGGCAGCAATGAAGCCAACGCTCTTAATTGTATTGCCGTTTGAGTTCATAGCAGCGAAGTCAGCAGCTGTGATAACCGAAGTAAGTCTGAACTGGAAGAGATCATCCGGAGCAGTTGTCTTATCGCCTGTGAACTTAACCTGAGTCTTATACTTAGCTACAGCATAAGACGGAGCTGACGGCATGTTAGCAAGGATATTACCTTTTGCCGCACTTACTTTATCGTGAGGAATAACTGTAGGGTTAGCGGTAGTACCAGCGGTCTGCTTCAAATACTGAGCTGCATTAGTACTCGAGTCACACATTGCAATATTGATGTTGCCAGCCGCGATTGCAGCTGCATCACCGGTTACGTCAAATGTGATTGACATTTCAGGTACAGAAATGCCATTAGCTTCTTCTGTGATCTTTACACCCTTTTTAGATGTAGCACCAAGGTTAGGACCGTCGGCAAGAATCTGCTGCATAACACCGCTGTTATACAGCGCTTTGTCTGCATCACTCATTGTTGAGTTGCTCATACAAGTGGCGGCAAACTTTGCATTGATGTTAGGTTTAGTAGCATCCTTTGCATAATTTGCAAGGTCTCCCAAGAAAACACGTGAAGAAAGGTCAGGAGTATAAACATTGCTGTCATACAAGAGACATGTACGTGAGTCAGAGAAGAGGAAGTTGTCGAAATCCGCTACTTCGAATTTTAATGTAACCGTAACTTTTGCGCCTGGTACGATTTCAGATGCTTTCTTATCTGATTCAAGTACAAGACCGAAAGTTTTTCCGGTATCAATAGCGAAAGAACTGATTGCGACTGTGCTTAAGAGCATGACTACAACAAGAGCAATACTTAAAATTTTCTTCATCTTAAGCATAAATTAATCTCCTATTTGTAAAAATTGATTGATTAAAAGGACATTACCAAGCAGTATTGACGTTACCGGCAATCACATTCTGGTCAGGAAGAGTTTCGAGCCAAGCATCGTGTGCTTCAATAGCAACTGCATCAGTACCATCAACCGCACCGTCGCCGTTTACATCTGCTGCATAATATGCTGCAGTATCTTCATCTATTGTTTCAATCCAAGCATCATGTAATTCGACAGCAACCGCATCGGTACCATCAACTGCACCGTCGCCGTTTACATCGCCGAAGTAAATGAATACATAGGTTGCAACTACTTTGCCGCTGTCATCTTTAAGAAGGATGGTAGCTCCGGTAGTCATATTACCCTGATCGTTGGCAACTACTTCAATAGAACCTGCCTTTGTAGTAACATAATCCTCAATGTTTGCGCCATTAATGGTATCTATACCGAATACACAGCCGGCATAGTCGCCCGAGCCAGTGCAAAGGTTGGTTCTGATAACCGCACCGTTGCCTTCTTCGGTAAGGATAAGTTCCGGATCAGCTGCAGCTGCAGCCTTCATTACCGGGAAAGTAAGTTTCTGACCTGTGGTATAAACCGTAGAGGTTACATCAGAGGTCTTGTAGGAACCTACATAGAGTTTACCGCCGAGATTGGTCATTGATTTCTGATCGTTAAGCACACCGAAAGCGGCCGCAGTATCGGAAATGGCCTTAGAAGCGGTAAAGGTGAGGGTCGAAAGTACGACGCCGTTTGCCTTCTGAGCAACAGCTCCGCCGGCAGCCTGCGGTAATACGCCGACATAGACATAAGTCTTGCCGCCCGCAGCAGCATCATTTACGACCGTCTTTGTTGCATCGCCTGCACCGAACAGCGTTGAAGCGGTTGTGCCGCTTACAAACTTAACAGCACTGCTGTCATACTGAACAGGAACAGAAACCGTTGCAGCATAATAATCTGTGGTTAATTTTACGGTAACCTTGACCGTATCGCCTGCGCTATATGACGCCTTGTCAAACGATAAAGCGATAGTGCCGTTTTCTGCGACACCTGTATTATCATTTGCGAAAACGCCGACTGCAAGCACGCCAAGGAGCATAACTACAGATACAATAAGGCTAATAGCCTTTTTTGCCTTGGTCATTTTTTGCCTCCTTCTATTCTTAATCAATATTAAATATACACTTTTGAGAGCACAATGTCAATAATTTGTGAATAAAAATGGCACACCGAAAGAAAATATCCCTTACGCTATCACAAATAAAGTTATTTCCTCGCGGGCTTATAAGCTTTGTACCGTTTTTTCACAAAACTATTCCGCCGCACTTTTAAAGTATATGCTCTAATCTTTTTAAGAATATCCCATTACATACGCCCTTGTGGGGGAGATAACTCCCCCACCGGGTTTTAACTTAAGTAATTAAAGGAAATTACTTCTGAGCGATTGCAGTTCCGCCGTAAGCAGCGTCAACTACAAGGCCGTAGTTAGCGAGGTCAACCTTACCGGTAGCAAGGCCGCCTGCAGTCTTATAAGCGCCTGTGAGAGCAGCTTTGTTGTTGATTGCGAGGTCCATGGAGGAAGCATCGAATCCGTCAACAACACCGTCGCCGTTTACATCGCCGTAGATAACGACTGTGTAGATAGCAACCGGAGCACCGCTCGACTTAAGGCTGAGTGTTGCGGTAGCGCCTGTACCATAAAGGCCTGCAGCGTTAGCGGCAACATTAAGAGTTGTAGCCGAAGGATCCTTAGCCGTTACTCTTGCGAGTACGTCGTCGGCAGTAGCGAGCGAGCCGGGTGTTACGCCGGTGATGAGAGAAGCGTTCTCTGTTACGGAAACGCCCTCATTTGAACCCGCTGTGGTGGGAACTGCTACGTACTTGCATACGAACGGAGCCATAGCATTCTTGAGGTTTGTGATAACAGCGTCAATCTGAGCTGCTACAACGTTTGAATAGAAGCGGTCATTTGCAGCATAGTTTTCAGCGGAGCCGCTGTAAAGGTTTGCTGTGTTGCCCTTCTCATCGGTGTACTCATAGCCGAGTACGGAAACGAGCTTAGCATAAGCTTCGGTCTTTGAAAGGCCGTCAGCCTTAGAAGCGTCAAATGTATATGCACTGTTGTCAGTGAATATCGACTTAGCCTGAGCTATAACTGCCTCAAGCTCGGTGTAAGCACCTGCCTCGAGAGCAGAAGCCGATTTCGGCATAAGAGCGCGCTGAGCGATTTCAAGCTCATACTTAACATCGAATACCTCGGACTGAAGAGCATTAGCGTTGGCATTTAATGCCTCGGCAGCTGCAAGAGCCTTGGTGTATCTTGCATAAGAGCCTGCTGTGTAATCAGCCTCTTTGTAGCCCTGAGCCTTAGCCGCAGCAATTTCTTTAGCAAGGAACTGCTTTTCGGTTTTAACCGCAGCGCTCTTCAGGAAGCTTGCATACCAAGCAATGTTCTTAGCGCTGTTAAGGACTTCAAGCTCTGAATAACTGGGAGCCTTGTAAGCCTTTACGGCATCCATATAAGCGTTCTGAGCTTCGGTTGAAGGAGCCTTCATGGAAGCTACGATAGCACTCTTATATGTAGCGTTTGCCTTGTTGGCAATAGCAGTAATTTCAGCCTCTGAAAGTGAGCTGCCGTCAATGTACTTTTCGGGAGCTACGGGGCCCTTGTAAGCGTCAATGATAGCGTTGCCGGCTTTCATTGCCTTTTCGTAAGCCCAATAAGCATAGAGGTCGAAGTTCTGATAGTTGATGTCGCCGGCAGCCTTAAGAGCATCCTCAATGGGAGCCGGTGTAACGGTTGCTGAACCGCTTGCAGGTGTTGTGCTTGCTGTATCAAGAGCCTTAGCGGCGGTTTCAAGAGCGGTTACGGCTGCAGTGAGATTGTCGTCACTGTAATTGCCGATGTTAGCCTTCTTGAACGGGCCGTAAGCGAGCTTAGCAGCAGCGGTAAGAGCTGTCCAGTAAGTGTCCCAAGCCTCTGCCGGATACTTAGAAGAATCGCGGTTAGCCTTGAACTCGCTGTCTACAAGAGTTTTAATCGGCATCGCATTGTAGTAATAGAGAGTGCCGAACGGGGCAGTCATGGTAAGAGTACCGTGACGTTTCCTGTATTCACCGTAAACAGTTACCGAGCTGTTACCGAGAGCATATGTGGCACCCGAGGGAACCGTCGCTGCGTCAACATCGGATTTAAGTCTGAGCGGGTTAACGGTAACAATACCGTTGGGATCGCCTGTCAAGAATTTCTGACCGACGAGAGCCTCTGCCTGACCCGAGGACTCAAAGTAGGTTGAATTATAAGCGGAAACAGAGCTTGCGTCGAACTTACAATCAGAATCTCTCTGGTTAGTCCAGGTTACGGCAATGTTTGAAATAGCAGAAGCAAGAGCCGATGCACTTGTTACAAGGTAATCTGTGGTGGTTTCACCCTTCATCTTAACTACCTCATATATGTTTGTCTTCTTATCTTCCTTAGACCAAGGGGAGCCGACGGTATCGGCTGTATCGTTGGTTGCATACTCAAAGGTAGTGGAAGTAATGTCGCCGTTGTAAGCAGTACCGTCCTTGAAGGTGAAGCTGTAAACAGCGGTTACCTTTACAAGGCTGTCTGTGGGAACTGCCGCGTTAAGAGTAACATCGGTGCTCTCATACGGTGAAAGAGTCTTTTCGCCGCTTGTGAGCATTTCGGTGTCGTTAACGGTAACAGACTTAAGAGTGAGCATATAAGGATGATCATATGTATCGCCGTGCTTTAAGAGCATACCTGCAGATGCGTTTGTTACCTTAAGAGTAGTATTCATCTGGCCGTTTGTAAGCTGTACATAGTTAAGTGTACCCTTATCTATTGTAAGCTTAGGCTCAGCATAGGACTGAGCGTTAGTAGTCCAGCCGAGGAAGAAGTTTACGAACGGAAGAGCTACGTCAAGAAGACCGCCTGTTTTAACGGCATAGGCAATACCTACAATCAATTTCTCTGCGAGGTCTGCAATAGCGCCCTTCTGAAGAATAGCGTCAATTGAATTGTAAGAATCGGCGATAAGAGCGGTGTTGCCGCATACCTTGCCGAGAACCTTGTTAAGGAGTTCTCTTACGATTCTGAATACTGCGGGATACAGAGCCTCGGTTCTGAGAGTGCTGTTAGCAGGAATATTGAATATGCCCGTAACGCTGTTTGTACCGAGGAGCTTGCTTACGTCAAGGTTGAGAAGGCTGTCGATAATGTCTTCTCTGAGAACAGTCTCAAGGAAGGTCTTACCGTCAGCAGCGGTTTCGTTGATTATCTTCTCAACAGGAAGAACGTCGCGGATAATCTTGTCGAGCTTAACCCACGGATCCTGTGCGGTAGCAAGGTCGAGGTCAAGGTCGCCGGTGTTGATGAGCTTCTGGAACTTCCAGCACCACTCGTTGTCAGAGGTGAGAGCCCAGTCGATTATCCAGTCAATGGTCTTTTCCCAAGCGCGTGTGTTCTTTTCGAAGTCCGCAAGCTTATAAGTCTTGGAGGCTTCAAATTGGTAGCCGCCAGCCTTATCGGAGCCGAGGTCGGCAAGCTTGGAGAGATACTTCATACCGATGTCGGTGCCCATGGTAAAGATAACATCGAGCCAATAGCCGCTGTCCTTACCCTTTACGAGGGTCTTCGAGTTGTAATCGGCATAAATAAGTGCGTCATAGTTGTAAGTCGGAACGAACTGAGTTGCAAGCTCACGAATTACGCAAGCGAGAAGAGCGGTTACGTTCTGTCCCTTGAGCTCGGCAGCCGACGGGAGAATTATCTGAGGCATAAGAGCCTTAACGCCGATTGCGCCGAGAGCGGTAACAACATCCTGATTGGAAGCGGACTTATCTACAACTGTGTCATAGTAGCCTGCATAAACAGTCTCATAGCCGGTACCGAAGAGATACTCGGGGTTATAAGCTGCTACATACTGAAGAGCCTTGCGAAGATTGGGAATGAGCTTTGTATTATCGCCCTTTGTCCAATTGATTGCAGCCTTTGCAGTATCCGAAAGCATTGTGTCGATTGCCTTGCCGACAAAATCGTTGAGTGCCGCAAGAACGGTGGTATAACCCGCTGCCGAAGCAGTAACGGAGCCGTTGTTTGCAGCTGTGGGCATAAACTCGTCAACGAAATCACCGGAGATGGTGTAGTTCCAGTTAATGAGCTTAGCGAACGAATTAGCGGTGGACATATCAAACTTGAGCCAGGTCTCTGTGAGACCGTCTTTGCTGACAAGGCGATAATAGCCGTTGTCGTCGGAGCCTATTGTGAAGTCCGACCACTCCCAGTTGTATGTGCCGGCAGCCTTAGAATAGAATGCCTTTACATCTGACGGAAGCTTAGCGAGAACAGCGGTGGCCTCTGAAGCCTTGCCGCCGAAGAGCTCGGTCTTTTCAGCGCCGAACCACTGTGCAAGAAGCATCTTAACCGAGCCGTTGAGAACAACGGGAGCAAGATCCTTAAATACATAGGGAGCTATCTGATAGAGAGCCGAAACAAAAGTATTGCTGTCAAGGTTGAAGATTTCGGAAACCTTACCGCTTGTGGCAAGTGAGGGAAGGAAGTAGCTGTCCTTAACGTAATATTTTACGTTTTCGCCGGCAGCGTTAGCGTAAACATAAACGCCTGTGCCTTTGCCTTCCATATCGGTTTCTTCAGTCTTATAATACTTCTCTTCCTGAGCTACATACATCTTCTTGGCGGTATCATATTCAAATACCTCGATGTAAGCACCCTTAGAGTCTGAATCCTTAACATAATAATCGCGAAGACCTGCTTTAGCGCTTGTCGGAAGAGCAATGTGATTGCTTATGCAGTTGCCGGAAGCGTCTTCTTTATAAGAAGTATAGCTCTGCGGCTTAGACATAGCGTTGATGAGGACCTTCTTGACAAGAGTGTCGGGATTTTCGGTTGTTGTTGAATAAGTGTTGATGAGCGTCATGTCATCGTCAACTCTTGCGAACATCGGATAAACGAGGCCTTTTAACATACCCGGAAGATCCGAGAGGTACTTATTAACGCCGGAAATATCAACAAAGTTGCCGATAATGCCGACGTCGAGTTTGCCGTCGTTGATAACCTTTTTAACGAGACCTGCGTTGTCTTTAAGAAGAGTTGCAATGCCGTTGACTATGTCGAGCTGAGCGTTCTTTTCTCTTGTCATGCCCGACGGCCAGTTTTTAAGGTTAGCGTTTTTAACTATGCCGAGCAAGCCGCTGAGAAGCTTAACAGCTCCGCTGTTAAGAAGAGACTTAACGTTGTCGATGGTTCCGCAAAGAGCATTAACCGAGCGAAGGTCGATGTTGAGCTTAAGGGAGCCGACGCTAAAAACCTCGCCCATGTTTATGTTCGCGGCAGCGAGGGTAACATCAAGGAAGTCGAATACAACCGACATTCTCTCTTCGGTAGAGAGCCTTGTTACCGCGCCGTCCGGGCTGTATGCGTCAAGAGCGGTAAGCTCTTCGCCGCTACGATAATTGGTCTTAGCAGCAAACGCCATTACGGACATAGTTGAGAAAATCATGACAACTGCCAAGATGACACTTAACAATTTGGTAGATTTTTTCATACGTGTTTTTTCCTCCTAAAAAGATTTACATTAAAACCATGTATGCGTACCCGATTTTTTCTGCGGGCGGCACTCCCCGCAACAATTCCTCGCACAAAATCCGCTGTACTTCTGACCGCTCTTTGATTTACAAGAAAGCAAACCGATTTCGGCACGTTAACTCGGTCGGTTTCCACCGTTTCCACTTCCGTAAAAATGAATCGGTGGAAAACTGATGATACACACCCGAGCATATTACCGTAGGATGTGTATCAAAACGGGATGGAAACTGCACGGTAAATCAGCCGTGCGGCAGCGCTCCCTCAAAAAAGGGGGCACTTCGCCCTATTACACCATTCCTATGGTTAGTTAAAGTATAGAATTTTAAACGAAAAAAGTCAATAAATTGTTCACACAAATTTGTTGATTTTCTGTATTGAACAAATAGAATTGTTATTTTTGGGCAAAAGTGGCAAACAAAATTGGCAATGTTGTTGTAAAATTATGAACAAATTGTTAACGTTTTCGAGTTTTGAACTTTTTGACAAGTATTGAACACGGTTTTGAACATTTTTACGGTATTTTCGGGTAAAAACAGAGGGCTTTTAGGCTCCCTCAAATAGGGTGATTCCCCACGTGTGGGGAAACGACAAAAGGCTCCCTCACATAGGGTGATTCCCCACAGTGTGGGGAAATGTCGCGGAGCGACAAAGGGGACTCTCTCCCGTCAGGAGCTGGCTACGAACG
>OLOJ01000685.1_pt1 | contig 34667 bp, 40 predicted proteins | sample 1672251 | NCBI WGS metagenome assembly OLOJ01 (sample SAMEA3136664, study PRJEB25190) | human gut metagenome | biome: human gut; feature: human-associated habitat; material: faeces | place: Austria | collected 2013 | reverse complement strand
AGCTACAGTACGTACTACTTAGATTGAAAAACATCTATAAGATCACTCGCTTAAAAGATTTGAAAAACGAATGGTTGTTCGCATAAGTGATAAAACGCAGAATTATAGCAAAGTCACCAAATTGCTAGTTAAGCCAATTTTTAATTCCAAATGGAAAATAATTTTTCCAATTCTAATTTTCATAATTTCTTATATACTCTTGGTCCGTATAAACGGGATAATATACTATTCTAACAAATTACCTAATGAATTAGGTAATATATTAGACAACACTTTAAGATTATCATTGCATGTAATGGTGTTTTTGTCAAGTTCTCTTCTGTTTTTGTTTATTGGTCAGCCTATCAAATCTTCAAAGTTAGAATATAAACTTAAACAAATTGGCCTAACAAACAGTTTAAATGAGCCGCCTTTATACATAGCATGTAAAAAATCATATTCTTGTAATCACAAATCAATATACACTTTTTTCGCTAATACTCTTTCTTTAAATGATTTCAAAGAAAAAGAGCATCAACTCGAAGCAGTATTTAATGCAAAAATTATATCCATTTCCTATAAAGATAAAAGCAAGCAAAAGATATTAATAACCACAATTCCCATGAAATATTACGCAGTACGCGGTATTGATGTCAATAATCCATATCTTTCAGATATTGTTAATTGCTGTATTGTTGGAGCTACAGGGTCGGGCAAAACATATACGGTTATTGTTCTGCTAACCGTTATAATAAAAAATAACACTCAATCATCTATATCTATAATCTTTTGTGACTATAAAAACAGCTTTAAAAACGAGTTTTCTGAATGCAAGCAGTATTTTGGATACTCAGACTGCCTAAAGGGCTTAAATGAAGTTTATACTGAATTTGAAACACGATTAAAAGAAGCAGAACCAGAAAACTGTTCTAAAATTATTTTTATTTTCGATGAATGGTCCGCGTTCCTAAATAGCCTACCAAAAAAAGAGAAAGAATTAACGAAAAACAAATTATCTTCTCTACTTTTTATGGGAAGATCATTAAATATTATACCCATAGTTTCCGTTCAGAGAGCAGATAGTGAGTTATTTCCATCGGGATCTAGAGATCAATTCCATACTATAATTGGTCTGGGAAATCTCTCAAAAGAACAGAAGTCGATGCTATTTCATGAATATAAAGATCAATTAAATGAGATAAATCATCTGGGACAAGGTTATATATTAAATGATGGTGTTTTAGAACGTATTAAAGTAAAAGAAATGTCAAACGAAAAAGAATGTATTGATATAATTAGAAGTAAGTTGCAGATTTCTCCATGCGAATGTGGAAACACAAATGAGCATGGAGAGGAGCCTCTTTGAGGCTCTTTAACTTGATAGTAGATGAATAATATCACATATACTTATGATGAAATATAGAAAAATATGCAATTTAGATTTCGATATTCCTTCTGAGTCTTTTGTTTCCTACACCTATCTAGGCAACCAGATTAATATTCAATACAATTCGAAAAAAAACTGTTCCTGTCCAATAATTAAAATCAATAAAGATTGTTATTACTCAAAGAAGACAAATGAAGTCAAATACTTTACTAAAACAGAAAAAAGAATTCAAAACAAGAAAAGCATTTTAAAATCCATGAATACCTTAAAAAATATACTTATTCTGAATACTTCTAAGCATCCTGAAAATGCCCTCTTCATCACACTAACCTATGCAGAGAATATGAAAGATCAGAAGCGATTATATCAAGATTTTCGCATATTCAATCAAAAACTTCAAAGACACATTTACAAGCAAAACAGCTACAGAGCTGAGTACATTGCAGTGACTGAGCCACAAGAACGTGGTGCATTTCATTTACATGTAATCTATATATTTCCATCAAAAGCTCCTTTTATCGATAATAAAATTATTGAAAAATTATGGGAGCATGGATTTACATCAACAAAACGATTAAAGAATTCAGATAACATTGCATTATATTTATCAGCCTATTTATGCAATCTAAAACCACAAGATGAGAACACTTTTATTAATGACACTCAAAAAAAATCAGTTATTAAAGGTGCACGACTACATTTTTACCCTAAAGGCATGAGGTTGTATCGAGTCTCTAGAGGAATTAAAAAACCTGAGGTCGAAACAATGCAACGAAAAAAAGCAGAAAAAATTTTAAAAGAGAATAATTACGTTTTAAAATATGAAGCAACTTTTAAAATAACAGATGATTCATATACAAATATCATCAATAAAAAAGAATACAAGAAGGTGAAAAAATGAATCCATTAGTAAAGCAAAAATTAATGATGCTTACTCGCAAAGAAACTGCCGAGATTCTTGGAACGTCCATTGAATCTATTACTCTTTTATCAGAAATTGGTATTTTACATCCCATCAAAATTGGACGTTCATTCATGTACAGCCAAGAAGATATCTTAGAATTTCAAAGACTATATAGAGACTGTAATCTCAGTAATCGAAGCCATGCTATGAAATCATATTTATTAAAGCAAAATAAAGCCCAGTAAAATGGGCTTTTGTACTATAATATAGGTGTTCTCTAAAGCACCTATTCTAAAAGAAGAAAGGATGAAAGAATAAATGCCTATTAGAAAAAGAGAATCGAAGAATGGCGTGCTATATGAAGTCTATTTTCGCTATGCTTCATATGATGGAGTCAAACATTACTATAGCAAACGAGGATTTAAGAAAGTGAGTGATGCTAAAAATCATGAAGCTAAAATGAAGTCTGAGTTACAGGCAAATGGAGATATTTATAAAGAATCTAATAAAACATTAAAAGAAATCTATGATGAGTTCTTAAGTATTGGTTCTTCGCAATATCAATACAACACAATTTTAAATACCAAAAAGGTTTTAAAACATTGGAACGGGGACAATGCCGTGATAAATCTAGGAAGAATTCCGATTTCAAAAATCAATTATGTAATACTTCAAGATTTTTTTAACAGACGATCTAAAGAAGGAAAACAAATCAATCTTGAGATACGTAAAGTTTTGAATCGCATCTTACAATATGCAATTAAATGCAACTATATTCAAAGCAATCCTTTGCAGTATGTACAAGTACTCGGTATCAATAATCAAAAGGAAAAACATATTTTATCTGTTACTGAATACAATCTAATTTTAGAAGCAATCACTGCAAACAATTCCTTTACTCATAACGCAATGGCTATTGCGGTGAAAATCGGATATTACACTGGTATGAGGATCAGTGAAATCTATGCCTTAGAAAAAGAAGATATATTATTAAACCAAAATCTAATTTTCGTACATCGCAAATTAATATATAAAGGATTAAAAGGAAATGAAATATATGCTGTTAATAATATGAAAACTAAAAGTTCAAAAGCGTACATTCCCTTACCAGAGAAGTTAAAAGGAGAGTTGTTAACATGGTTTAATATGAATCCATATTCCAAAGTAATTTGTGATGATGTTGGAAATTATTTAAACTGTAATTCTTCAATTGGATACTTTAGAAAAATATCAAAAAAATTGAATATTCCATTTCATTTTCATTTATTGCGTCATACATATGCTTCAACACTAGTTAATGCCAACGTTCCACCTCGTATTGCAATGGACTTATTACGACATTCAAATTATGCTACAACTATGAATATTTATACACATATCGCAGATGAACAAAAAAAAAGAATATAGTAAATAAAATATTTAAATAAAGTGGCGTTTTTGTGGCGAATTTGAAACAATCGCCTGATTTAAACTGATTAATTTAAATAAAGCGCTTTATATAAAGAAAAAAAAGTCATTGAGTAACAATGGCTTTATATTTAGATGGCGTCCCAGATAGGAGTCGAGCTACGACCTTTCGCTTAGAAGGAAAACCCTCTATCCAAATAAGATACAGGTATAATATTTTTAGTTTTATCATTTTTATTAACTCCTCCACAAAAACAAATTAACTGAAAGTCATTTTTTATTAAGTTAAATGCATTTTAATTAACTAAAATTGTAATTTAAATGATTTTAGATTAATTTAAATCAATTTTTATTCATTTTAAGTAAATTACTTAACTAATTTTATTGAATTAGCTTATTTTATTTACTATAATTTATTTGCATAAACAAATTTAAAGGAGGAAAATAATGCTGAATATCGAATTAAATGATTTAATTAAACAAATAATTACCACACAAGCAGAATCACAAACTATCGAAGTAAAAGCAGCTCATGGAGGAACGCCAAAACGTTTATATGACACTCTTTCTAGTTTTTCAAATCAAGATGGCGGTGGAATTATTGTATTTGGATTAGATGAAACACAAAACTTTAAACCAGTAGGTGTCTATGATTTACAAGACCTACAGAAAAAAGTAACCGAACAATGCAATCAGATGATTCCTCAAATCCGCGCTATTTTTACAATTACTGAATACGAAGGCGTCAATATTTGTAGTGCAGAAATTCCCTCTATCGATATCACAAATCGCCCGTGTTACTATGCTGGTGCAGGTAAAGTCAAAGGTTCTTATGTGCGAGTTGGAGATGCTGATTTACCAATGACAGATTATGAAATCTATAACTTCGAATCCTTTAAATCACATGTACACGATGATGAAAGGCCCATTGATCGAGCTACTCTTTCTTTATTAAGGGAAAATGACATCAATAATTTTATTCTACAAATGAAATTAAATCGGCCTGGATTTTCAAAATTATCCGAAAATCAAATTTATGAATTACTATCTATCACACGTAATAATATTCCCACACTAGCATCCGTTTTAAATTTTGGAATCTATCCACAAGGACTATTACCGCAATTAGCTATTACCGCAATCGTTGTTCCAGGAGAAACGATTGGCGACATCACTAGCGATGGAATACGTTTTCTAGACAACAAAAGAATTGAAGGCACTTTATCAGAAATGTTGGATGAAGCCATAGCTTTTTGTAAAAGAAATATAAAAGTTCAAACAATCATCAATCCAAACAATGGTAAAAGAGAAGATAAAACAGAATATCCTATCAACGCTATAAGAGAAGCCATTTTAAATGCGTTAATTCATCGTGATTACAGCATTTATACGGAAGGTACCCCTATCCAAATTTGCTTCTTCACAAACCGCTTAGAAATACATAGTCCTGGAAGCCTATACGGAAGAATGACAATTTTTGATTTAGGCAAAGCTAGACCCGATTTAAGAAATCCTGCACTTGCTACAATGTCTGAATTTTTATTAAAGACTGAAAACAGATATTCTGGTATCCCAACAATACGTAGAGAAATGAAGGAATATAATTTACCTGAACCTGTATTTGAAAACAAAAGAAATGAATTTGTTGTTACTTTATATAATAATCAACATACCTCAAACGACAATGAAGATATTGACTTAATACGTTTTTGTAAGTCACCAAAATCAAGAAAAGAAATCGCTGAATATTTGGATATTAAAACAACATCTTTTGTGACAAAAGAATATATTCAACCACTAGTTGATGCAGGTAAACTAAAATTGACAATTCCTGACAAGCCAAAAAGTAAAAATCAAAAGTATTATTCTGATTAAAAGAGAATACAAAAAAGCGTTGAAGTCAAACGATTTCAGCGCTATTTTTAACTCAATATGGTGCCCCCGAAAGGAGTCGAACCTTCGACCTGCAGTTTAGGAAAACTGACCTCCTGCTTAGGAGCTAATACCGTGTTTTGTCCGCTTGATATCGTGAAGTGTTAATTGTGCCGTAAATACGGCATTTTTAGCACTTTTTCAATTCTTCATTTTCGTCCGTTTTGTGCTAATAAATGAGTTCGAATGATGGTTCGGATGACGTCATCCGAACCCCTCTAATTAGCAAAATATTAGCAAAAAAGTTCGGATACGCGTAGGTCATCCGAACACTTTTCCCCAATTTTTGGGAGCGTTTGACGTGCATTCGAACCCTACGGCACGGAGCCTGAAAAAATTTGGAGCCCCCGACAGCATCCGAACCGTTCGGATGCTCTTTTGGATACCTACTTTGCCTAAAATACACTCTTCTGTAGTCTAAAACATAGGTTATGGAAAGAAAATTATTACAATTTTGATGAATAAAGCTTACTATGCTATAGTTTCTTTAAAGAAACTCTTTATTAAAATCATTCAAATATAAAAAGATTGGAGAAAACATGAACAATGAAATTATTAAATTTGTAAATGGTGATTTACAGCTGGATGTTACAGTATCACCAGATAATGAAACAGTATGGTTAAATCGTAATCAACTTGCACAATTATTTGACAGAGACGTTAAAACCATTGGTAAACATATTAACAATGCTTTAAAAGAAGAATTAGATGATTCAACTGTCGCAAAATTTGCGACAGTTCAAACTGAAGGAAGCAGAAAAATACAAAGATCTATTGAATACTATAATTTGGATATGATTATTTCCGTGGGATATCGTGTGAAATCTCAAAATGGTGTTATCTTTCGAAAATGGGCCACTTCTATATTAAAAGACTACATGATGAAGGGATATGCAATAAATGAAAAAAGGATTGAGGTACTAAATAAAACTGTTTCAATTCAATCCAGAATGTTAGCTTCTACTTTAGGTATTGAGGAAAAAGAAGTTTTGAATGTCATTGAAGCCTATTCAAATGCACTATCATTACTTGATGATTATGATCATGGGTGTATTTCTAAACCAAAAGGTAAAGACTCTATTTACCAATTAACCTATGAAGAGTGCAGAACTCTTATTGATTCTATGAAATATGGTGGATTTTCTGATGTATTTGGTGTTGAAAAAGAACCAGGCAAATTGAATGGAATTATTGCAGCTGTATATCAAAATGTATTTGGACAAGAAATCTATCCAAGCATTGAAGAAAAGGCAGCTAATCTACTGTACTTTCTAGTCAAAGATCATCCTTTTGTAGATGGATGCAAACGAATTGGCGCTTCTATTTTTCTTGAATTTTTGAATAAGAATCAACATTTAATCATTGACGGAAAACAAATCATTTCAGATAGCGCCTTAGTTGCTATTACATTAATGATCGCCGAATCTAGACCAGAGGAAAAAGAAACAATGGTCAAGCTAGTTATGAATTTCTTAAAAGCCTAATCTATGTCCTTATTCCCTGCTCCTTTTACATAGCCAACAAATGATTGGTTGTGGGAAAGGAGTTTTTTTATGCGTAAATGTAAAGTAATCGCAGTCACAAACCAAAAAGGTGGGGTTGGTAAAACAACGACCACTGAGAATGTGGCCATTGGATTAGTACGACAGGGATTTGATGTATTGATTGTTGATTTTGATCCCCAGGGTGATCTGACAAGTTGCTTAGGTTGGAAAAACAATGATGCTTTAGAACATTCTGTATCTTCTATGCTGGACGATTATATAAATGACAATGACATTGATTATGATTCTTTGATTTTGCATCACGAAGAAGATGTAGATCTGATTCCGGCAAACATTGAATTGGCCGATTTTGAAATGCGTTTGGTCAGTGTCATTAACCGGGAACAGACATTAAGTAATTGTATTGAACCATTAAGAGATAAATACGATTACATCTTTATTGATTGTCCACCTTCTCTTGGTATGCTTACCGTCAATGCGTTGTCTGCTGCAGATGAAGTACTAATACCAGTACAAACTCAGTATTTACCAGCTAAAGGAATGACGAAATTGTTACAGACGGTCAATAAAGTGCAGCGTAAAATTAATAGTAATTTGAAGATTACTGGAATTGTAATGACACTTGCGGATCTAAATACCAATATTACCAAAAGTACTATTGATACGATACGAAAAAGCTTTGGAAAGAACATTCATGTATTTGATACGATCATTCCAAAAGCTACGAAAGCCAGTGAAGCATCTATTTCCGGTAAAAGTATCTATGCGTATGCCAAAGATTCAAAAGTAGCTGTGGCCTATGACAATCTGACAAGAGAAATGGTAAAGAATCCAAAAATAAGACATAAAGATGAAATAAGTCTTTAGGAGAAGTAGAATGAAAAACAATCATGTGGAATTATTTGGAACTTTGACAAGAGATATTGAAGTATCCAAGAATGGAAAAGGAAATAATTTTGTAAAGTTCTCTTTAGCTTGTTTAAGAGATGGAAAGAAACCATGGACAGATTATATTAACTGTATTGCCTTTGGTGATATGGCAAATGATATCTGTAAGCATGGTGATAAAGATACAGGATTTTGTATTGTTGGAAATCTTCGTACAAGCTCTTATGAAAAAGATGGTAAAAAACAGTATTCAACCAATGTCGTTGTTGAGTCTTTTGAATTGTTAAATGACTAGAATTAAACGATGTCCCTATTGTCATGGTGCAGCACATTTGTTGATTGACTGGGACAGTAAACGAATCAATGGCTATTATGGTCAATATGTTACATGTACTTTGTGTTCTGCCCGGGCACAGACTAGACAAACTTCTGATCAAGCTATTGATGAATGGAACAATCAAGCAATGAAAAACACGATACAACTTACTCTATTTTAAAGGAGGTGGCACATTTGCCAAAACTAGATTTAGGATTGCCTAGCTATGATTCCCTTTTTTCTACGGAAGAAGAAAGACAAGAAGCTAATAGCGAAAAAGTAATGGCGATTCCTATAGATAAGATTACAGATTTTAAAGAACATCCCTTCCATGTCACGATGGATGAGGATATGGCAAAGCTTATTGATTCGATTAAAGAAAACGATATGCTGATGCCTGCATTAGTTCGTCCCAAAAAAGATGGAACGTATGAAATGATTTCCGGTCACAGGCGTAAATTTGCCTTGTCACAGCTAGGAAGAAAGGAAATGAATGTCATTATCCGTGATTTGGATGATGACCAAGCAACGATATTAATGGTCGATTCCAATATTCAACGTGAAAACATTTATCCTAGCGAACGTGGTTATGCTTATAAAATGCGACTGGAAGCCATGAAGCATCAAGGAAAAGCTGTTGATATAAATTATGATGATATTTCTATCGAATACAGTAAAAATACAACTTGTGCCCAAGTTGGGCACAAGCCAGTGAATAAGAAATCAGTAGAAATTTTGGCAGATCAATTAGGTGAAAGTAAGAATCAAGTAAAAAGATTTATTCGTTTAACCTATCTGATTGAACCATTACAGGAAATGGTAGATGGACGACATGAAAACGAAATCAAGATTGCATTTAATCCAGCTGTTGAACTTTCATATTTAACAGAATCTGAACAGTATGATTTAGCCAATGCGATTGTTGAAAATCAACGAACACCATCTTTAGCGCAATGTCAGGAATTCAAAAGATTGAGCCATGATGGTGAATTAACATCCGAATTCATTGAAGATACTTTATCGGAGGAAAAACCAAACCAAAGAGAAAAGTTATCTTTTCAAATGAAGGAAATCGATAAATATTTTCCCAAGGACTTCACACCAGGCAAGAAGAAGGATTTGATGATTCACTTGCTGGAAAACTGGGCAAAGAAAAGATCACGAGAACAAGAACGGTAGTTGAACATGCAACTGCTTTTTTTCAACTTGTGATTGTTTCCAAACTGTTGGAGGGGCAGTTTGTCTTTGCGTCAGGACGTGTGACTGTAGCCTCCCCTAAAACCCCTCCTACCTACCGAAACAATCTTTATTACCTACCGAAAAAGAAAAAATGTTGTTATTGAGTAAGTAGTAGAAATATTTGTATCTAGGTAATGATTTAGAAAAGTATGTATTTTTAAGATAGAGATATTTATCAAGACATACAATTGGAGGTAAAAACGATGAAAAGAAAGTTAATTGCATTATGTGTTTCAAGTGTACTTGTTGGAAGTGGAATCATCTTTAACATGAATCAAGATGTATCTGTACCTACTGTAGAAAAGTTTACGGAAGATACTTCAGCAAATGTTAGTAAACATAAGAATGTTGGCAAGAACGAAGAATCCAGTGAAGTAACTCAACCCAAAAAATCAGAATCTGAGAAATTGGAAAACAAAGGCAAATCTACTGAAAAAAGTGAATCTCAAAAAACTTCAAGTAAGCAAACATCTACAAGTAAAAGTGAGACTACAGCCAGTGTTTCTTCGGAAAGCAAAAAACAAAATTCCAAAAAAGAAGGTTCTAGTAAGAGTTCTTCCGGTTCAGATAAAGAATCTTCAACTTCAAACAGTTCCAATGCATCGAGTAAATCAAACAATGATGTTGTGAGTCAACCTGTTGAAAAGCCTAATGAATCCAAACAAGAACCTGCGGTAGAATCTACACCTACTCCAGAACCGACAAGACCAAGTTATGCTTGTCCAGGTGGAGTCAATCCAGATGTGAGTTGTGATGTGATTTTAGATACAAACTTTTACTATGCAACCTACGGATCACAAGCTGAAGCAGATGCTGCAGGAATGTATTACTTGGATGAAGTGATGTACATCGGTGATATTGAAATCACAAATTACTCTGTGCAGCCTGTTTATCGAAATGATCATAGTATTGCCTACTATGGATTAAATCTTTGGAGTAATGGAAGTTTGATTCAATAAAGGTGGTGATGAATGAAAAAATGAATCGTTTTAGTTAGGCGAGATCTTCTCGTCTTTTTTGTTGCAACAAAATAAATGAAAGGAAAAATGAAGATGAAAAACATTTTAAAGAAAGGCAGTAAGTTCTTTCTGACAGCATTAGTGATTCTCAATTCTATGATGAATACAATACCGGTACATGCTGAAGAACCAACTACCGATGAAAATTTAGATTCTGTTGTAGAACTAGGAAATATCAAAGATATATTTCCAGATTTAGTACCACAGGATAATGGTGTAGTAACACTGGACATGACAGATATTGGTGGTCGATATGCCATGATTCATATCAACAATCAATTTGGTTTTGACTATATTTCTTATTTGACCGTTGGTGATAAGACTGTATTCTGTATTGAACCGATGCAGTTATTTACAGAAGGTTTAGATTATCATGAAGATACAGCTAAATGGGATGAACTGTCTGAACAAACTCGTCAGGTAATATGGGAAATCAGTTATTATGGCTATTCCTATCCAGGCCATCAAACAGAAAAATATTATACAGCTACACAATGTATGATCTGGCAAGCTGTTACAGGGACATGGTATCAGCCTTATGAAATGGATGGAACAACGATTTATGATATTTCTGGCGAAATGGCTGAAATCAATCGTTTAAGAAGTCAGCCACAAGGAAGACCTTCTTTCAACAATCAAACAGTAAAGATGGGATTAAACAGTCCTGTTACTTTAACCGATACAAAAGGAACTTTAGGTAATTATTCCATCACAAATGCCAATGGTATCAATGCTTCTGTAAATGGAAATAACTTAACAGTTGCCATTACTTCTGAAAACTATGATAAGTCCATTACTTTCTCACGTAATTTTAGTGCTCGTGATGTGAATGTTATTTATGGTTCTTCTGGCTATCAAAGAGTCATCTGGTTAGCATCAAGACGTGATCCTTCTCCGGATTTCAAATTAAATTTTGAATTACGTTATGCTGATATTGAAGTCGAAAAACAAGACGTGGAAACAGGTAATAAAACACAAGGTGATGCCACATGTAATGGAGCAACATTTGCGATTAAAGATACAAGTGGAAATGTTCTTGAAACAATTACTACCAATGGATCGAAAGCAAAATCTAAAAAGTATCCAGTTGGTACAACACTTCATGTTTGTGAAGTGACTTCACCTGAAGGCTATTTAAAGAATGAATCTTGTAATTCCGTTACCCTAAAAGATTCAGGTGATTCCACTCCTTCTACCTTTGGTACAACCATCAAAGATCAAGTCATTAAAGGACGTATTGAAATTGCGAAAAGCATTGATAAAGATAAATACGGATTATTCCAGTCTAATATTCAAAAGCCTGGTAAAGGATTTAAGTTTGATATTATCTTAAAATCTACAGGTAAAGTTGTATCCACACTAGAAACCGATGAAGATGGACGAGCTATCAGTGATTATCTTCCTTATGGAACGTATGTCGTAAAAGAACAAGCTTCTACAGGTTACGATACATTAAAACCTTTTGAAGTAAAGATTGATAAAGATCAAAAGACCTATTTCTATAACATCTATAATGATACGATCAAAGCGGAATTAACAATCTATAAAACGGACAGTGAAACAGGTAAACGTATCCCTGCTGCTGGTGTTGAATTTAAAATCAAAGATGCAGATGGTAATTATGTTACTCAAGAAGTCACTTATCCTAAAAAATATACAACAGATGTATTTAAAACGGATGAAGATGGATCTGTACATTTACCTGCTCCGTTAAAATATGGAGAATACAAATTAGTCGAAATCAAAGCACCACATGGCTATGTGTTAAAAGATACAGAGATTCCAATCAATGTAGATGGTTCTAGTACAGAAATCTTTATGAACTTTGATAACAAGACACAAAAAGGACAAGTTTATGTTGAAAAGAGTGGTGAAATGTTATCTGGTGTTGAAGAATCTGAAACAGATTATGGAACACTTTATACACCAGTCTATAAAGAAAAATATCTATCTGGTGTTACGTATGAAATCACAGCTCGTGAAGATATTGTTACTCCAGAAGGAACAGTATGGTTCCATAAAGGGGATGTTGTAGATACATTTACAACAGGTGATGGTATTACAACTTCTTCATTACTTCAGTTAGGTAAATATTCCATCAAAGAAACTGCAACGCAAACAGGATTTGTATTAGATGAAAATAGCTATGATTTTGATATTGAATATGCAGGTCAAATGATCGATGTTGTTGAAATCAAACAGGCTTATGTCAACGAAAGACAAAAGTTGGATTTACAGATCACTAAAACATTTGAAGATGAAGATAAAGATGCATATAAAGATGTTGTCTTTGGCGTCTATTCTAAAAATGATATTACTGTAGATGATAAAGTCATCATTCCAGCGAATGGATTAGTTGGTACATTAACGATTGATAAAGATGGTAAAAATGTAGAACAGTTAGATCTTCCTACTGGGGATTATTACGTAAAAGAATTGGGAACAAATGTCGGGTTCAAATTAGATGAAGAAGAACATGATTTTACGTTCAACTATGATGAAGATACAACAAAATCCACAGTCATTGTTCCTATGGAATTACACAATGAAAAGCGTAGATTAGAATTGGATATCAACAAAGTGGATAAAGATCATCATGATCATTTCTTAAATGGAGCTATCTTTGAAGTCTATGATAAAAAAGCTAAATCATACATCACAACACTTGCATCTGGTCAGTTAATGATCGTTGGTGATGATGCAAATGAAGAATATGAAATCTCTAAGGATGAAGATTTTACAAAGATCATTAAAACCGTTAAAACGAATGAAAATAAACAGATCATCTTAGATATGGATGATGGAACTTATTATTCACGTAAAGTTGGAGATGACAAGGTTAGTAAACACGTTATCAAGGATGGTAAAGCTGTACTTGTTGATGCCATTTATGGTCATGAATATGAATTCAAGGAAATCAAAGCACCTACTTCTTATCAGTTGGCTGATAAATCCAAAGTTTACAAGGTAGAAGCAGATAAAGATACGGATACAATCATTTTTCATTTTGAAAATGCACGTATCGTTGTTCCAAATACAGGGGTATAAATAGTATGAAACATAAGAAAATAAAAATAGTTGCACTAACAATTGTTGCAGCAAGTTTATTAGGTGGAATTCTATATAGTGAGTTTGGAACAAAGAAATCTTATGATTATTCAGAATACTATGTAGAATCGAAGCCAAGTAAAGCAACAAAACAAAATAAAGATAATGAGGAAGCTTCTGAAAAGGAGCTTTCTTTATCTTTACTCCAAAAAACAAACAATGATGTTGTTGGCATTTTAGAATTTGATAATCGAGTTATTTATGAACCTGTTGTACAGGCACCGGATAATGATTACTACGTTCGTAAAAATATCAAAAAAGAATATGCCAATGCCGGAATACCATTTGTATCAGCTGACGGAAATATTGATTCAAAAAATGTTGTGATTTATGGTCATTCCAGTAAATGGAATAACATCATTTTTACACCATTAATGAACTATATTAATCAAAACTACTATAAAGAACATCCAACATTTCATTTCATTACAGAAAGTGAAACGAGAACGTATCAGATATTTGGTGTTATGAATGTGGATCTAAACAACTTGAATGATTCTTTAGAATTCACACAATCCAGTTGGGATTCAAATACTTCATTCAATGCCTTTTTATCCGATTCTATTAATCGAGGATTATATAAAACAGGTATTTCAGTCAATACTGATGATAAGTTAATGACTTTAGTGACTTGCGATACAAGAAATGATAACAAGAGAATTGTCATACTAGCAAAAAGAACGGATTGATTCAAAAAGTCTATAAATTCATGAAAAGTTAATAGTTCTATGATATTGTTAATCTATACTTAAAACTTTTTTGATTTATGGGAGGAAACATTAATTGGTGAATAATAAATTAAAATGTAAATTGTGTGGTAATTATTTTGATAATAATGAAATGAGTGAAGAACATTATCCAGCCCGTAGTGTAGGAAATAACGATATTGTTGCAGTTGATATATCTAAGACAATTGATACCCTTTTATCAAATGAAACTAGAAAAAATATACTAAATCGTGTAGAACACGGTGAAAATATTAAGCAAATATCGGACGATCTTTTTGATGATGAATTAGCAATTCCATTATATCCACATGGTCGCACGGCTCGAACACTTTGTAAAAGATGTAATACTTTTCTAGGTAAGTATGATGAAGCATATTTAAAATTTTTTAATGCTGATGGAGATCCAAAGATAATTAAAGGATTTAGTGAAAAAACTAAATATCAGATAATTAAATCAGTATACGGGAAGTTTCTTTCTATACCTGAGACATCGGAAGAAAGTTTTGATTTTATAGATTTTCTTAAAGACGATACAAATAAAGACTATAAGGGAGTTTGGAACTTATATTTTGTAAAGAGAGATTATAGCAGTGATATTTTAGGACTAAAAAATATTGATACCGGTAAACTTGAATTCGAAGCTGGAGTAGTATATGAATTATCAGATGATAAGTTTATATATAACCTTTTGAATTTAAAAAAACATGATACTTATAAAATGACAAATATATTTGATATATTAAAAAAGAACTATGTATTGACTAATGGTGTTGGAGAAACTGGTGGTTATCATGCTCAAATTTTATTTTCAAAATTATTTTCAGAATGATATCATGCCTTCGAATTTTTTAGTTAGCATTACCTATATAAATGGGTAATGCTTTTCTTTTACCCTATTTTAGAAAGGACGGTGATGAGATGGCTAATTATAAATCTTCGGATGAAAAAACTAAACAAGCCTTTGAAATGATTGAACAAGGTGTAAAGGATGTGTATTCTTCTGACTCCTTTAAACGATATTTATCTTGTCTTAGCAAATTCCACAATTATTCATTGAACAACACTTTATTGATATTGGCTCAAAAGCCTGATGCAAGTTTAGTTGCAGGATATCGTTCCTGGCAGGCAAACTTTAATCGTCATGTGGACAAAGGTGAAAAAGGATTGATGATTCTTGCTCCTATTACGTATAAAGAAGATCGATTAATGAATAAAGTAGATGAAAATGGAAATGTTGAATTGGACGAAACTGGTTCACCCATCCAAGAACAGCAACAAATCAATGTTACTCGTTTTAAGACAACAACCGTATTTGATATATCACAAACTTCTGGGGATCCTCTTCCCTCTTTGATTCATGATTTAACGGGTTCTAACAAGGAAGCTAAGGCAATCATTCAATCCGTACAATCTATCTGTACAATTCTCATTGAATTTAAAACAGAAACAGAAGATTTGAATCTTATGACAGGAGCTAAGGGATACTATTCTCCTAAAGAAGATAAGATTGTGATTAATAAAGATTTAGAAGATCTACAAATCGCCAAAACATTAATTCATGAGTATGCTCACAGCATACTTCATAAACAAACAGATAAAAATCAAAGCCAACGAGAAATTGAAGCCGAATCGCTGGCTTTTGTGTTATGTGATCATTTTGGATTAGATACTTCTGAATATTCCTTCGGCTATATCGCAAGTTACGCCAGCAAAGATTTTGATGAATTAAAATCCATCCTAATTAATATTCAAAGTAGTGCTCACGAAATGATTGAACAAATAGAACCTGTATTCAAGGAGAAGCTGCATATGATAGAAATGAAAAGTAAATATATAACACCATTAAAAATGGAACAAATGAATCATGATATTGTGATTCAAGTTTCTTCTCTAATGAAACAGTATAAAGACGCATTAGATGATCCAAATGTATCCACTTCGGATATTCATGAAATGGTAGATCAACAAATCTATGATGTTATCAATAGTAAGCCTGAATTTTCTGATCAGGCTTTTTTGTTCGGAAACAATCATGACTATTATCAAGCCCTTCGAACTGTATGTTTTGAAGCATTTACGAATCAAAATTTTGATACAAGTAAGAACTGGTTTATTGAAAATTCTATTGAACATAGAAACTATGAATTATTTGAACAAATTGCTCAACCATTACTGACCCATGATGCTTACTACATGAAATATACAACACCTGGATTTATGGATCTGAACGTGGAAATCATTGATGATGATCGTTTTGCGATGGCTCATAACTATGAATTGAATGGTGATTTAATGGCTGATCCTGATATTGAATTTACAGTGGATAAAGAAAACAGACTGCTCTATCCACAGTCTTATCAACAGGATAATCTTCAATTCTACCAACGAGTGGATGGTGATCCATTTCGTGCTAATGAATTAAATCGTTTTATGAATCAGTGGATTCACAATATCCAGGAACAAAAATACAAAGTAGAAACAATTTATACAGATGAACTTGAATTATCCACAAAAGAAAATCCATCTGGTGTTCGAAAGTTTTGCAAAGAAAATGGAATCGCAAAGATGGCACCAAAAAGTAAGGAGTTGGAAAGATGAGTAAACGATTTATACGAAAAGATGTTCTAGAAAAAGTAAGAACCCTATCTGCCTTTGATTATTTAAGAAACTATGCACCAGATCTGTTAGTAAAAAACGGGAGAACAGATTATTATCATCGAGATCATGATTCCTTGCATTTTTCCAATGGAAAATGGTATTGGTGGTCACAAGGTAAAGGTGGAACATCTGCACTTGATTATTTGATAATTGTAGAAGGTTATGAATTTAAAGATGCTTGCAACTACTTATCCGATTTAATGAATGTAAGTGAACCAGTAACAACTTATTATCATCCAAAACCAATAAAGCCATTTGAATTACCAGTCAAAGATAAGAACAATGATCTAGTGATTCGTTATCTGTGCGAAATACGAAAAATCGATAAAGATATTGTCGATGACTTCATATCCAAAGGAATGATTTATCAATCCGCTAACTTCAAGAATGCCGTGTTTGTTGGATATGATAAAGATAAACCAGCCTATGCATTTAAACGAAGCATCTTTAAGAATTTTAAATTAGATCATGCCAGAAGTAATAAAGCGTTTAGTTTCAATTACACAAATAAAAATAGTAATGAACTGCATGTATTTGAAGCAGCTATTGATTTATTGTCCTACATGACACTTTTAAAAATGGATGAAATAGATTATACAGAATTTAATTATCTATCTCTTGCTGGTGCCAGTGATAAGATTGCGAGTAAATCTGAAGCCGATATTCCTATTGCACTAAAAGCGTATTTAGAAAGAAATCCAAATATCAAAACAATTATCTTTCATCTGGATAATGATGAAGTTGGTATTGGCGCAACATCTAAAATTATTTCCATTTTGAATTCAAAATATCAATGTATTGATGAACATCCAACTTCTTATAAAGATGTAAATGAAGAATTAATTCATAAAAATTCGTTACTATCGACATTTTTTTGATTTTCTGTTGGTTACAAATTATTTTAACTTCTGAATTCTTACAGGAAGCTCTGCAAAAGGATGAAATCAAATAAATGTTTATAGATAACAATGTTGCGTCTAAAGAAGCAATCAAAGATTTCCTAGAAGATGTGCAAAAGCGACCTGGAAAACATTAAATTCTATATTAGAAATTGCATTGCAAACACTTTATAATCTTTCACGAGGTGATAAAACAATTGAAAGATTTTGAAGGCATTGTTTTATTAAAACAAGATGGAACTGGATGGGAAGATACACTTTATTTATATGCTGCAGATATCCCATCTTTGAACATTAAACAATGTGGTGCTCTTATTATGAGCAAATACTATGTGCAATCGATTTTAAATTTACAAGCTCCTTTAGACCGGATGATTCCTGTTTATCCAATTGATTATCGAACAGAGCAGAATTTCAAAGGAACAGAAATAGAAAAACAAAAGCTAGATAACTTACTTCTTCTAGTAGCAAAAGCAATAGGAATCAAACTGTTTTTGAATCGTGAAATACCAGAAGTATTAGTGCTTCCTTGGGAAACACTAGAATCAGAATTTGATTGTTAGAATTGGAGTCATAGATGAAACAAAAAAATCTTAAACAATTATCAGAAAAAGAATTTCTTGAACGATTAGAAAAATCAAGAAAGCAATCTAAAGATGGAAAAGGGAAAGATGCAGATATTGCAATAAAAGAAATTCGAAAGAAATACAGTTTGTAATTATGATCAAGGGAAAGTTGATGCTTTCTCTTTTTTGTTATTCAAATTTAAGAAAGTGAAGGTGATGTAATTTGAATAAGCAATTTGATTTATTTCAGAAAATGAAGATCAAAGAAGTCTGTGAAAATATTAGTCGTATGACCTATGCCTATATTAATCCGGACACAAAACAACCTACTGTTGTTCCATCAAAACATTATAAGGATATTCTAGATCAGCCTGTAGAAGTTTTAGTTAATGATCAGGTAAAGAAGCAGTTCTTAAATATCATGTTTAAACAAATGAAAGCTTTAAAGGATGAAGAACCCATTCTGTTCAATGAAACATTGTTGTTGATGGATTTAAACAAAACACCAGATAATTTAGAGCTGAATGAAGAAGCTGCATTAAAGATTACAGCTACAGAACTTGTAGAAAATGAAAAAGCACAGAAGAAGAAATTCCATCTTATTGATAATGAATATTTGAATGCCTATGAATCCACAAAGAATGATTCAGAATTGATGGTTCAACTTTTTGGTGAACAACAAAATGAACGTATTTATTCCATTGAATTAGATGAAATGGATATGGAAAACCCAAAGACAAAAGGAGGAAAAAGCAATGACTTACAACACTAGAATTTACAATTATGCCAATCTTCACTTGGAAGATAAACAAATCATTCAGGCTCAGTTGCTGATGCTTGAATCTGTAGAAGATACCATTACAAATTACACATACGCAAAGGAAACTTCCACAAATATTTTAGAATCTATTTCTCTTGAAGAAGGAATCCATGCATTAGAAGAAGCAAAACAAAATATGTATAACGATATTGTTGAATATATGATTTTTGCGATTGATAACTATGAAAATGAAGTATATGAATTAGATACAGATGATCCATTCTATGGATTGTATGTAGAAATGGAGAACTTAGAAAATGAATAATGTAGAAACAATTGAATTCAGTACGGCTAATCTTGAAAGATTGGCTTTTTATTTTAAGAATTTGAAGATGGAGGTTAGTGGAAAATGGTACACAATGACAAAGTTTTAGAGGATGTAAATGCTCTGCTTGATTATAATGCCGTTAAAGATTATTTATTTATGACAGTCATTAATGCAGAAGAACATAAAAATGATTTAGCCACTATGCCTCATACTATTATTGGAGATCTTGCGATTGTTTATAAGATTATGATACAAACAACAAATGACCGTTTTTGTTCGGCTAGAGTGACAAATCAACTCATGGATCAGTACGGAATTGATGTAAACAAACTTCATAACGATGCATTGATTTCATCGCCAAATATGATGAAACCAGAAATACTTCCATTAGAAACCATGTTTATAGGAATTTCAAAAGACATAGCCTTGGAAGAAAAAGAACATCAACTTGTTGTTCTGACAAATGAACATAAAACAGATGGTGCAGCCACAATGTTCTATGCTGGAATTTTAAATGATTTGGCTGAAAAATTAGAACATGACTTATATATCATTCCATCATCAACAGATGAGTGTATTGCATTATGTGATTCCCCTTCTTTGAATATTGAACATGTTAAAGAAATGCTTCTTTCTGTTAATAAATCAACATTGGTAGATCCTGATAAAAAGCTATCTGATCATTTGTATCATTATGATAAAGATGAACACATTTTAGAAAAAGCAGATGATTATGAAAAGCGAATCAACAAACATAAATATTCGCAATTACTTCATTGGAATTGGAGATTTCAAAATGATAAAGTACGAAGATATCGTTAAAAGAATATCCACTATTGAAAAGAAAAAAATCAAAAATGAAGAACGCATCAAAACACTTTCTGAAGAAAATAATATTCTGACTGCAAATCTAAAACTACTGAATCAGAAAAAAGAAATGTTCGAAAAAATAGATCAAGATCTTGCCGATTTGATTCCGGATAAGAAAAAGACTGTAGCCAATTAATGTCTACAGTTGTAACAAGCAACGTCTTTTGGGGACAAAAGACTAGTATTTAGGGAATATCCCTAAGACCCTGAGCTATCACAAATGCTGATAGCTCTTTTAAGATTGGAGGAAGATGAAAATGTTAAATAGTTTAACACTCTGTTTTGTCAGTTTTCTTGGTGGAGGATTAGTTGGGATGGGTACGGTTTTATTTATTCAAGGTGCTTTCTACAATGAAAACAAAATCGAAGAAAAAAGAAATCAAAGTTAGATTAACGAATCAAGACTTTGATCATCTTAACAATTTAGTTAAAGAATCAAGGCTATCTCGTGAATCTTATCTAAGAATGTGTATAAACGGTTTAGTGCCTAGAGCTGTACCAAGTAAAGAATTAATCGAAGTAATCAAAATTTTAAGAGAGATTGCTGAAAAGATGAATCAAATCGCGATATCTGTTTATACACAAAATGCAATGGATAAATCCTTTTACATGGAAAACTATGAAAAGCTACAAGATCAAATCAATGAGATTATGATTTTGATTCGACAACCAATCAATATGGAGGAAGTATGGCAATTACCAAAATATGGGCAGTAAAAGATGATTTAAATCGTGTCCTAAACTATATTAAAAATCCAGATAAAACAAAAGAAGATATGAGTGATGGTTTAAAAGAAGTTTTAACTTACACTACCCAAGGCTATAAAACCAATGAAAAAGAATTTATTACCGGAATCAATTGTGAATCTCGTACGGCCTTAAAACAGATGATGAACACTAAACTTTCCTACAACAAGATGGATGGTCGCCTTGCCTTTCATGCTGTACAATCCTTTAAACCAGGTGAAGTGACACCAGAACAATGCCATGCATTAGGTGTTCAGCTTGCTAAACAAATGTGGGGCAACCGATTTGAAGTGGTTGTTTCTACTCATTTGGATAAAGAACATCTTCACAATCATTTCGTGGTAAACTCCGTTTCCTGGGTAGATGGTAAAAAGTATGACAATAAGAAAGCTGATATCGATCACTTCCGTGAATTAAATGATGCAATCTGTAAAGAGCATGGTTTAACTGTCATCACAAAACCGGAAGACAAAGCAATGAATTATGGCGAATGGAAAGCCGAAAAGAACGATTCCACCTATTTACGAAAACTGATTCGCTATGATGTGGATTCTGTTTTATTGTATGCAAGAACTCCTGAACAGTTTCAATCTAGTCTTGAAGAAATTGGATATGTTGTAAATTTGAATGGTAAACATTGGACTTTAAAACATCCACAATCTAAAAGAACATTTCGCTTTTATAAACTAACTCGTGATAATCGATATGATGAAGAACATTTAATGGAACGGATTAACAGTAACTTTTTATTTCCTATGCAGTCATCTGTTCCTGATGTTATACCCTGTAAAGAATATCAAGGAAACCATAGAAAATTAAAAGGAATCAAAGCGATGTATATTCGATATTGTTTTGAATTGGGTATTTTACGACCTAAAGGAATACCTCAAAAATATCCAAGTCCAGCACTTAGAAAGGATTTAATTTATATGGAGAAAATTACAGATGAAAATACATTTGTTGGCAAGCATAATCTTGAATCGATTGAAGATGTGCTTGCTTTTAAATTGAATTTAAACAACCAAATAGAAAACTGGATGAATCAAAGAAGATCCATCTACAACAAAATCAAACGAACTCGTGATCCAGAATTAAAAAAACAATTAGAACAGGATCGAGATACGCTCACTTCCAAAATTGCACATGGGAAAAAGGAAATCCGCATATGCGAAGATATAGAAAAGAGAGTACCTGACATTGAAGAAAAATTAAAAATGGTCAATGCATTAGAAACAGAGCGTATGCAAACACAAAAAGAATACGAAAGGAGCTTGAATTTATGAACAGTGCCGATACTGCTGATCAGATGATGAAGATGACATTAGAAGGTATTCAAGTGGCTGCTGAAATTGGATTAAAAGCTGGTGGAACAGCCGCTAAATCTCTGGCTGTTACTTTGTATGCGATTATTAGTGACAACAAGAAAATCAAAGGAAAAACAAATCTAGATAACCTATTAAAATCCAATAAGGAATTAAAAGTATTCGCGATTCACCATTCTGACTTAAAAAAGTTTTGTGAAGAAGCAAAACATTATGGTGTCCTCTATTCTGTATTAAAAGAAAAGAACAATACAGATGGGATCGTAGATATCATGGTCAAAGCAGAAGATGCTTCTAAGATATCTAGAATGGTAGATAAATTTGACTTAGCTACTATTGATACAAAAGCCATTCGTGAATCTGTCTTATCACAAAAGGATATAAAGCCAATGAGTGATGAAGAGCATGATGCATTGTTATCAAAACTGATGGATGAAAAATCAAACCCCAACAAGGCTCGGACAAGCAAGGACGGTACTCCGTTCGAGCCATCTTCAAAAACATTGAAGAGAGAAAACAAGAAGAAAACCGTCGAAAGAAAAAAATCAACAGTTACTATGGATAGACCTTCTGTCCGCCAGGAACTAAAGGATATTAAGCAAGAACAGTTAAAATCTTCTGCACCAAAATATCCGGTAAGAAAGAAATCCAAAAAGAAAGTGAGATGACAAATATGCGTAACTGGTTTAAAAAACAAAATGATGAAATGATTGAAATCCAAGTCGATGATACAGAAAGAAGAATTATTGTACGTGCTCTTGCCGATTTAAGAGACAAACAACGCATGGCACATAAGAATTATGACTTTCTAGATTCATTGATTGTAAAAGTTTGTGATGCAAATTCACCTTCTATAAAAGATCATTATGAGAGATGCTAAAAAAGATGAATATGTGTTTCTTGGCTTATTACTAATACCAACAATTTGGTTTGCATTGCTTATTGCACCCTACATGGATAAAGGATTAATCAATGCAATTCCATATCTTAATGAAGCTTTAAATCATCCATTTCAAATTCAATGGACGAATTCAACATTAAAAACGATCGGTATCTTTCTGATAATCTATGTATTAGGTGTTGGGATGTATTTATCTTCATCTAAAAACTATAGAAGAACTGAAGAATACGGATCAGCTAAATGGGCAAATCCCAATACTGTTTGTAAGAAATACGCGAATAAAGATTACTTTGCTAACAAAGTCTTTTCACAAAATGTACGAATGGGGTTAGATGGTAAAAAACATCGTCGAAACTTAAATACAGTTGTGATTGGTGGCTCTGGTGCTGGAAAGACAAGATTTTATGCAAAACCAAACATCATGCAGTGTAATACAAGTTTTGTTGTATTGGATCCCAAAGGTGAAATCATTCGAAGTGTTGGTCATCTATTAGAAGAGAATTGTTATGTCATTAAAGTCATTGACTTGATTGATATGTCTAAATCTCTTGGATATAATCCATTCCATTATATTCAAAGTGATAAGGATGTACTTAAATTAATTACCAACTTGATCCGTAATACAACACCTAAAGGTTCTTCTACCAATGATCCATTCTGGGAAAAGAGTGAAACAGCACTATTGGAAGCGCTGATGTTATATCTGTACCATTATGCACCAGAAGATGAACAGAATTTTACAATGGTCATGGAAATGCTCAATTATGCAGAAGTCAAAGAAGATGAAGAAGACTACGAAAGTCCATTGGATGAGTTATTTAAAAGACTAGAAATGATAGATTCTAATTCATTAGCTTTAAAACAATACAAAATATATAAACAGGCAGCAGGTAAAACCGCCAAATCGATTCTGATTTCGGTTGGTGTAAGACTTGCTGCTTTTAATTTGGAAGAACTTGCATCATTAACCAAATATGACGAGATGGAATTAGAACAGATTGGAGAAAGAAAAACGGCTTTATTTGCGATTATTCCAGACAACGATTCCACATTCAATTTTGTAGTGGGAATGTTGTACACCCAGTTATTTCAAATGTTGTATTACCAGGCGGATTATGTACATGGTGGAGAACTTCCTGTACCCGTCCATTTCTTGATGGATGAATTTGCCAATGTTGCTTTACCAGATGAATTTGATAAACTTCTTTCAACGATGCGTTCAAGACAGATCTTTGTATCCATTATTTTACAGAACCTGGCTCAGATCAAAGCTTTATACAAGGATAGCTGGGAATCCATTTTAGGTAACTGTGATGAAACGTATTACCTAGGTGGTAATGAACAAAGTACACATAAATACATCAGTGAATTGCTGGGAAAAGAAACATTGGATACAAATACGTATGGCAAATCTGAAGGAAGAAGTGGTAATTATTCTACAAATTATCAACAGACAGGAAGAGAGCTTTTAACCGCAGATGAAGTTCGATTGTTGGATAACAACTATGGACTTCTTTTTATTAAGGGAGAACGCCCTGTTAAAGATAAAAAATATGATTTATTAAAACATCCAAATATTAAGCAGACATTGGATGGAGGACGAGAGCCTTATATTCATGGGCAAACGTATCATTTCATTGATGATTGGCAAAATATTCTTTTGACTGATAACGAATATGAATTGTTAGATCAAGAAGAAGTAGAAAAATATGTAAAGGAGATCAAAGAAAATGAAGAAAACAAAAACAATTAGAAAAGTAGTGTTCTATGCTTATACAGCATTGATACTCATCACAAACTTTATAACACCTGTCTATGCAGCTAATGATCCAGTCACTGTAGTCAATAATTTCAGTGATTTTATGTTTGGACTTATACGTGCTATTGGCATGATTCTATTAGGCTTTGGAATCGTACAGGTTGGTTTATCTTTAAAAAGCCATGATCCAAGCCAGAGAGCCAATGGATTTATGACAGTAGCTGGTGGTATTGTAATTACCTTTGCTAAAGAGATTTTGAATATTATTGTAGGTTAATATATGGATGGAATCATCGATAACCTAACAAGTGCAATCAATACCTGGAATTCTAAACTTGCTGAAATATGGTTGTTACTGACTGAATCTCCAGAAACATTTAAAGGTGGAGATATATGGAAAATCATTGTAAAAGTACATGAAGGTTTACAAGCTATTGGTCTTGCCCTTCTTGTACTTTTCTTTGTATGGGGATTAATACGAACCTGTACAAGCTGGCAGGATGTCAAACGTCCAGAGCAAGCCTTCAAACTATTTCTAAGATTTATCATCGCAAGAACCCTAGTACTTTATGGAATGGAACTAATGACGAAAATCTTTGAAATTGTACAGGGTATCATTCAATCGATTACAGAAACTGTAGGACTTGGAGTATCCAATGAAACAGTGATTCCACAAGAAATTGTAGATGCAGTAAGTAATACCGGTTTTCTAGAATCCATTCCATTATGGGCAGTAACCTTACTAGGATCTATATTTATCACAATATTATCTTTCGTGATGATTTTAACAGTATATGGAAGATTCTTTAAACTATACATGTATACAGCTATATCTCCGATTCCACTTGCAGCAGCTGCAGGAGAAAGCACACAAAATACAGCTTTTACCTTTATTAAAAGCTATGCAGGAGTGTGTTTAGAAGGAGCTATCATTGTCCTTTCCTGTATTATCTTCTCTGCCTTTGCATCAAGTCCACCGGTAGTAGATTCAACAGCATCTAGTGTATCTATGGTATGGAGCTATATTGGAGAATTGATATTCAACATGTTAGTTCTTGTAGGAACAATCAAGATGTCAGACAGAATTGTTAAAGAAATGATGGGACTATAATATGTAGCTACTCAGTTACCACATTTGTTGATATTTTGTAAAAAACTGATTATAATATATACGAAAGGAAGTGTTAATTATGCGTAACGTAATCAATGCTCAAAAAGATGATGTATTTAGAATTCGCATGAACTCAGAAATCAAGAATGAATTAGAAGAAGTTTTTGCGAAAAATGGTTTAACTCTAACGGATGCCGTAAATGTATTTTTTCAGCAAGTATTAAATACAGGTGGTTTTCCATTTTCTGTGACCGAAGATAATGCTGAAAAGATGAAAGCAAAAGCTTTATCTAAATTAATGAAAGAATTAGAAATTGGTATGAATTGTACTGAATCTTATTCAGAAGAAGAAGCCAAAAAGATGTTAGGTTTGTAAAATGAAGATTATTTATAAAAAAGCAGCAATTGATGATCTTCTTAATACCGAAAATTATATTATTAATCAGTTTCATAACGATCAAGCCGCAAAAAAACTTAAAAACAATATTGTAGATACAATTTCATTATTAAAAGATAATCCTTATCTAGGTCCTAAAATGTCAGATCGTTTCGACATAGATACACCATTTCGCTATTTAATCGTATCTAAGCAACTTGTATTCTATAATGTCAATGAAGAGAATATTGAAATTATTAGAATACTTGACTCAAGGCAGGATTACTTATCATTACTATTTTAATTACTACTGCAGGAGCATATTGTTCCTGCTTTTATTATGCCTTTTTGGCAAGAAAGGAACACAAAATGAAAGATTATATATTAAATAAAGTTGTATTAAAAACAGGAGATTCATTAGATATTGTTGAATCTTCAACTTTACCATTAACAGAAAAATTGATGTACAAAGTGGAACATGAAAAGGATAAAATCATTGTTCGTCGTGATGGTGGAAAGATGGTTATTCCGGTCGATAATATCTTATTTGCATCTTCTATTCCACTAGATGTCATTCATGAGGATTTAGATGATGAAATCTAATTTTGAAATCAAGATTAACAAGGAAATACGTGATTATACGGAAAGTATCTTCTTTGGATTGTCACTTCGACAAAGTATCTTTTCTATCATTGCCTGCGCTATTGCGTGTGGTTTGTATTTTTTATTCAAAGAAAGATTTGGTACAGAAGTGACTAGTTGGCTATGTATGCTTGGAGCTGCACCATTTGCAGCATTTGGATTTATCAAATTTCAAGGGATGTATACAGAAGATATTGTGAAGATGGCAATATCTTCTTTTGCTTTGTCTACAAGAAATTTGATTAATGCCCCTTTTAATCTTTATTACGAAATATTGGAGCCAGTTATTAAACAATCTAGAAAGGAGTCGATTGTACATGATAAAAAGCTACGAAAGATTGAAAAAGCTCAACAAAGAAAAAACAAGAGTGCCTAGAACTGTTCAGGATACCATCCCCGTAGATATAATCTATAAGGATGGTATTTTTCGTTCTGGTAATAAATATACAAAGAGTTATAGATTCTTGGATATCAATTATAAGATTGCGTCTGGTGAAGATAAAAACAATTTGTTTTTAAGTTATAGTGATTTGCTAAATTCATTTGATTCTTCTGTCATGACAAAGATAACTATCAACAATCGAAAAGTGGACATCAAGAAGTTTAAAGAAGATATATTAATTCCATTAAAACAAGATAGCTTAGATCCATATCGTGAAGAATACAATAATATGCTTTTAGCTAAATTGTCCGAAAGTGATGATATTGTTCAAGAAAAATATATTACGGTAACAATTTTTAAAAACAGTATAGAAGAAGCAAGATTTACCTTTTCTAGAATCACCACTGAATTCTCTACCCTGTTTGCACGTCTTGGCTCTTCTTGTATCGAATTAAATGCAGAAGAACGATTAAAAATGCTTCATGATTTTTATCGTAGTGAAACGGAAGAGTTTTCTCTAGATATGAATGATTTGGCTAAGAAAGGTCATTCTTTTAAAGATTTGATTACACCCAGAATGAGTAAATACCATAACAAATATTTTGAATTTGATGGTAAATATGGAAGAGTCCTTTATCTAAGTAATTATCCAGGCTTTTTAAAAGACGAGTTTGTATCCGAACTTTGCGATTTAAATAAGAACTTGATGTATTCCATGGACATTATTACGATTCCTACAGATGAAGCTGTTCGTGAAGTAGAAAATAAATTCTTGGGTGTTGAAAAGAACATAACGGATTGGCAAATGAAACAAAATCGAAATAATAACTTTTCAGCCATTATCCCTTATGATATGGAACTTCAACGTAAGGAATGTAAAGAATTCTTGGATGATTTAATTGTACGAGATCAAAGAATGATGCTTTGTAATATTACAGTTGTACACCTTGCTGATTCTTTAGAAGAACTCGATAAAGATACGGAAACATTAAAAGCTGTTGCTCGTAAATATGTTTGTGAATTAGAAACATTATACTTTTCGAAAAGACAATTGGATGGCCTACAGACAGCCCTTCCTATTGGAGTCAACAAGCTAAATATCACTCGTACCCTACTTACCGAAAGTGCTGCTGTATTTATTCCCTTTAGAGCCCATGAAATCATGCAAAAAGGTGGTACTTGGTTTGGACAGAATGCGATTACCAATAATCCGATTCTTTGTAACAAAGCTTTATTACAAAATCCAAATTCTTTCTTGTTAGGTATTCCTGGTTCTGGTAAATCTTTCCTAACAAAAGAAGAAATAGAATTCTTAATTCTATCTACCAATGATGACATCATTATTGCGGATCCTGAAGGAGAATACGATCCAATCATTAAAGCACTAGGTGGACAAATTATTCGTATTGGAACAAATAGTAAAGACTATATCAATGCCATGGATATGTCCGAAGGCTATGGTGATAGTGGCAATGCCATTGCAGATAAATCACAATTTATCATGTCCTTATTTGAACAGTTAGATACAAATCATGGTGGTATATCTCCAATTGATCGTTCTATTATCGATCGTTGTGTATCTTTGGTTTATCAAGATACCATGAAAAACAATTATGTTCCAACATTAAAACATCTTTACAGCAAGCTATTAGAACAAAATGAACCAGAAGCTAAATCATTAGCTATTAAGCTTGAATTATTTACAAATGGATCCTTGAACATTTTTGCCCATGAAACCAATGTAGATATCAAGTCTAGAATTTTGTCGTTTAATATCTTTAATTTAGGAAAACAACTAAAGACGATGGGATTACTCGTGATTACAGATGCCATTATCAATCGTGTCAATGAAAATTGGAGAAAAGGAAAACGTACACATGTCTTCATTGATGAGATTCATGTTATCTTTGAAAATGAAGAAAGTGCAACCTTCTTTGCATCTGCATGGAGACAATTTCGTAAAAGAGATGCCTATCCAACAGGTATTACACAAAATGTAAAATACTTATTATCAAGTCAACAAGGAACGAGTATGCTATCAAACTCTGAATTCATTGTGATGTTAAACCAATCTGCCAATGATAGAGAAGATTTAGCTAGACTTCTAAATATTTCAGAAGAACAGATGGGATACATCACAAATGCACCAACAGGATCTGGATTAATCAAGTATGGTGGTTCTATTGTTCCTTTTGTGAATAAGATGCCAAAAGGATTATTGTATGACTTAAATACAACAAAACCAGGAGACAGAAAACTCCTAATAAACTAAGCAGAAGTCATTTTCTGCTTTTTTACATACAAAGGAGTTGATGAAATTGAGAGATATTAAAACAAAACAAAAAATACAAGCTATCAAAACAAAAGATACGAAAGGTAATATTCAGCATTTTATTAAGCAACAAACGATTCATGCTAAAAGTAAAGATGTTGATAAAAAAGAAGAGATTTCAGTTAAATCCAATCCACAGGTGCAAGCTACAAATAAAGCAAGTTTTGCAGCAAAACAAACTGTAATTGAATCTAAACATCGTGCTGCAAAGTTTATTAAACAAAAGCATCATGAGTATAAGATCAAATCAGCTAATAAGAAACCGATTATTGAATCAGGCCATGCTGTTCAGCCACAAAGAATTTCTTATATATCCAAGGCAAAGAAGCATGTTGTGAATAAAGTGAATGCTTCAAAGATTAAACAGTCTACAGAACAATTTGTTTCCAAGCCTATTGTCCAAAATACAACACACGCTATAAAGAAATCACTTCATATTGTTAAAAAGAGTGTATCTACATTGAATACACTCTTTTCTTTTGGAACAGGATTGATTTTATTGATTGTGATTACTCTGTTTATTGGAACATTTAGCGTATTGGCACAAGATGGTGGATCTAATAGTAAAATTGTTTCTTTAAGTGAAGAAGTTATTGCATATGAAGATACAATACGAAAATACGCAATAGAATACGATATAGAAGATTATGTATCTTTACTTCAAGCGATTATGATGCAGGAATCTGGTGGTAAAGGAAATGATCCCATGCAAGCTAGTGAATCAGGATACAATACAAAATATCCTAGAGTTCCTAATGGTATTACAGAACCGGAGTATTCCATAGATGTTGGTACACATACTTTTTCGGATTGTGTTAAAAAGTCAAATGTAAAAGATCCGTCAGATACAGAACACATCTATCTAGCTTTGCAAGGATACAACTATGGATCTGGATATATTGATTGGGCAATTTCTAATTTTGGTGGTTATTCCAAATACAATGCACAACAATTTTCAGATATGAAAAAGCAAGAATTGAATGTATCAGGATATGGAGATCCATCTTATGTAGATCATGTCATGCGTTATGTTGGAATTACATTTAGAGGTGGAACTAATCCAAATTTCAATAACATGGAAGCATGGATTACAAAGAATCCATATGCTAAAACAGGCTTATATGGCCAATGCACATGGTTTGCCTGGGGAAGATTCTACGAATTATATGGTTATGATCCTGGCTTTACTGGTAATGGCTGGGATTGTGTAGATCAACTTGTAAAAGCACATCCTGATAAATTCGAAAGATCTTCAATGCCAAAAGCAGGAGCTGTATTTTCTGGTATAGGTAAAAATCATGTGGGCATTGTTTTAAAAGTAGATGGTAACAACATTACAATTCAAGATGGTAACTATGATGGCATTACCAATACGTTTGAAGACGCAAAAAAGGACTGGCAAACCAACACCTATACTCTTGATTACTATAGATCAAGAATGGGAGGTATTGTATTTGCCAATCCAAAGTAAAAGTGGAGAAACCATCATCTCCACTTGTTTGTATTTTGATGTTGTTCAACAACTTTCTTTGCCTCTTCTTCTGTACGATACAATTTACTTTCACGAACACGTGTTCCAGAAGTACCACAATTACCATCTGAAAATCGTATTGTACAAAATCCACCAGTATTACGAATAACAGTTGCTTTCTTGATAAAGACAGAAGAGGAAATAAAGTAAACAACATCTCCTTCATTAAATCGTTTCAAATTATCATCTCCAAACAATTAAATCACAAGTATATTTTAAAAGATGAAAAAATTCTTGTCACTAAAATAATCCCATTGATTTTTCAATGGAATTAGATTTGATACTATAGTGATCTTAGCATTTTATCAATTGTTTTTTTCTTCTGCTCTTTATTAGGATGTACGTACAAATTTAATGTTGTACTAATGTTAGAATGCCCTAATAATACAGAAACGGTTTTATAATCCGCTTTTGATTCTATACATCTCGTTGCGAAGCTGTGACGTAAACCATGAAATTTTAATTCCGGTATATCTAACTGTTTACAAAGCTTTTTATAGTAATTTCTATACGTTCTTGGCTCAATTGGCTTGATATCATTAGAAATTACATAATAGTTTTCATTTACCACTTTATTGAGAGATTTAAGCATCTTTAGCAACTCACTAGACATTGGAATATCTCTAACAGAATTTGCAGTTTTAGGTGTATCTAACAGTAGCTCTGTATGTCTTGCTTCGCCTTCGATAATATAGATGCGTTGCAATGTATGTCTGACTTTTATGACTCCTTCAGCTGTATCTACATCACACCATCTTAATCCACAAATTTCACCAATGCGCATACCAGTGCTTAAACAGATAAAAATGCCTAAATTTTTAAAAGTGAAATTATTTCGTAAATGCTCCATGAACTTTTTTTGATCCGCTTTTGATAGCACATCAAGATCCTTTTTTTCTTGCTTTGATGGAAATTTAGCATCAATTTGAATATATTCTAAATATCCATTTTTAATTCCAAACTTCAAAATCATTTTTAATACAATGATAATGTCTCGTATTGTTTTTTCACTTAAACCAGCATCTAACTTATCAAAAACGAACTGCTGAACCTTTTCCTCGTTTACTTCATAAAGATCACCAAAATAAGGTTTAATGTGATTTTGAATTAGTAATTGATAAGCTGCATATGTAGATTTCTTTACATACTTTTTCTTTTCCTCCTTCCATTTTTCAGTAATTTGATTAATTGTTTTTTCTTTGACCATTTTAATTCCTCCTCTCTGGTCAGATCAAAACAATATGAAATTTTTATTGATATATGTTCCTAATTTGAGATTTTCATTTGAAGAAGATTGGTGTACTTCTACGATAGGAGAAAATTTCAGATTATCATCTGGTCTTACTCCATCAACAAAAGAAAAAGCATACTTTAATAATGGAATTATTCCATGGATTAATAGTGGTGAATTGAAAAACAAATATATTTCGTTTACTGAAAATAAACTAACTTTAGATGCAGTTAAAAAACACAATTTAACTATTTATCCTATGGATACAATGGTTATAGCAATATATGGTTTAGAAGCAGCTGGAGTAAGAGGAAAAGCAAGTATAACGAAAATGGATTCCACAATAAGTCAATCATGTATGGCATTTAACTCTCTTGGGAATGTATTAACGCAATTCATGTATTATGTATATAAAAAAGAAGCACAAATTCTTGGAACTCGATATGCTCAAGGAACAAAGCAGCAAAACCTTAGTTCAGATCTTCTTTCGTCATATAAATTACTTTACCCTTCAAAAGAAGAACAGCTTAAAATAGTCAATTTCTTATCACTTATCGACGAAAAAATAGAAACCCAAAGTAAAATCATTGATGATTGTATATCTTATAGAAATGCCATAGTGGATTATTATTTCGAATCATTATCTGGCAATTGGAAAAAAGTAAAGTTATCAAACATTTTAAAAGAATATAGTGAGTTGCATATCAAAGATGATTCAATTGTTCATGCAACATTAAGCAAAGAAGGAATTTTTCCTAAAACAGATAGATATGATAGAGATTTCTTAGTAAAAGATGAAGATAAAAAATATAAAGTCACACATTTAAATGATATTTGCTATAATCCTGCCAATCTAAAATTTGGCGTAATTACAAGAAATACTTTTGGTGACTGTATAATTTCTCCAATTTACATAACATTTAAAATCAAATCCGGATTTATTCCAAAATTTGTAGAGCTCCTTGTAACAAGAAAGCAATTCATTTCAAAAGCTAGAAAATATGAACAAGGAACAGTATATGAAAGAATGTCAGTTAATTCATCTGATTTATTATCTATGTATGTTTTAATTCCATCATTTAGTATTCAACAAAAAATCGTGAATATTATCAATAATATTGATAATAAAATCTTCAATGAGCAAAAATTATTAAATCTGTATAAATTGCAAAAAGTTTACTTACTAAAAAACATGTTCATTTAAACGAACATGTTTTTTAGATAAATAAGTTATTAAGCAAAAATTGTTTTTGTAGTCTATATTTTTCTAATAAAGCTTCTTCATTTTTTAATTTGCTATCAAAAGAATTAAATACCTTACATACAAATGTTTGTTCTTTTAGATTTGGAACATTTATATCGGTTACTGCAACTTCTGATAAATAGTGTCGTTTATGATCCGTTGATTCAAATTTCAAGAATTGCAAATATTCATAAAAGAATTTTAGCATTAGTCCTTCTTTTGTTTGAAGAATCTTTAATGCGGATGATTTCACTTTAAATGGAAAATCAACATATTTATTTTCGTTAGTAAAGTCATCAAATATAATACAATCACCTTTTTCATAAATACCATCTTTTTCAAGAGTATATCCTAAGATAAATGACTGGTTAGCAGTTAATACTGGTATATAATCTTTTCCATACGATAAATAATCAGTACTATGCACAATGTATTTTTGTGGCTGTTCATAAACAACATAATCTTGAATACAACAGTTTACGTTTTTATGGATATCTTTAAAAATCAAATTTCTTATTTGTTTTTTTTGAGAACTTAAAGTATCAATGATTTTAATTTGAGTTTGTATACGCTTCTCAATTAAATCTAAAAACCCAG